>LDZU01010365.1_pt1 | contig 37844 bp, 31 predicted proteins | sample 615531 | NCBI WGS metagenome assembly LDZU01 (sample SAMN03408293, study PRJNA278302) | terrestrial metagenome | isolation source: oil reservoir sample SB2 | place: USA: Alaska, North Slope, Schrader Bluff formation | collected 2011-09 | reverse complement strand
AGCGTTGCAGAGCGAAGTGGATGCGCTGCCGGAAGAGGTGCGCAAGGTCTTTCGAGCTCTGTTTGCCCAGCGCAATTTTGTTTTCATGGCCGCTGACCGCAATTTCAATCTCGATATGCGCTCACTGACCTGTCTGGTGGTGCTGCCCGAAAGCATTCCGTTTATCCGCTTCAATTCCACCATTCAAAGTTACATCCGTTCTGTTAAAAAGAACCTCGGCCGAGATTTTGAATCGCTCGAAGAGGATTATTTTGATTTTGGAGGTATCCCGGCTGCTCGCCTGCTTTCTATCCAGCGCGCTCCCAAAACACGCAAGAATCCCGAACCGGAAATCACCCGCAAACATCTTGTGTATGCTTTTCGTCTGCGCCGGCATTACTGGGCTTTTGACTGCATCGCCGATGTAGCCGTCTTTGATAAGTTCCTTCCGGTATTTGATAAGAGTCTTAAGACTCTGGTCTTCAAAGAAAAAGCCAAATAGAGATACAAATGTCTTCGATCATGCTTCGTGCTGAACAAAGCGGCAATGCTTCAGCCATTCGTTTTGTCAATGAGCAGGCTTTTGGGCAGCCCGATGAAGCCGCTCTGGTGAATGCTGCCACGTGCCAATTACAGGAAACAGGGTGGATGCATAATCGCGCGCGCCTGGTAGTTGCATCATTTCTCTGCAAAAACCTGTTGATCAACTGGCAGTGGGGAGAAGCATGGTTCAATGAGAAGTTGATTGACGGGGATCTAGCAGTCAACAATGGCGGTTGGCAGTGGTGCGCCGGGAGTGGTGCGGATGCTGCACCCTATTTTCGGGTTTTCAATCCGGTCATTCAAAGTAAAAAATTCGATCCATCAGGAGCGTACATCCGTGCTTGGATTCCCGAATTGGAAAATGTTCCGGACCGATATATTCATGCTCCCTGGGAAATGCCCTTTGATCTCCAGAATCACCAAAAGTGCGTGATCGGAAAGAATTATCCCAGCCGAATTGTGGAGCATTCTTCTGCCCGCCTGCGGGCGCTGGAAGCCTACAAAATATCAAAAATCTGACTATCTCTGATACACATAAAGGTTACAAATTAATTGATTTAATTATGTCTTCGTCATCTATTTGCTTTTGGTCTATTGACTTTTTACATATAGTGAGGTATTCTTAATTGGAGGAAATATGCCGGGAAGAAATTGTGGCCGTGGGATGGGGCATGGACGAGGGATGCACTTGCGCATGCTCGATCCGGTTATTCTTTTATCGCTGCATAAGAAACCTGCTCATGGGTATTCCTTAATAGAATCGCTTACAGCCTATGGATTGGGACAAATTGACATCAGTATCTTGTATCGTGCTTTACATCAGATGGAAGATATGGGGTGGGTTACATCCAAGCAGGAAGAAGAAAGCAGTCAGGGACCTCCCAGGCGCGTTTATCGAATCACACATAACGGAGAACAAATTTTAGAAGAGATTGTATCTGATCTTGAGTTGCGTGTGGCAGACATGGAAAGATTTATTTCTGAGTATAAAACTTACATTCAAAAATATCACGATAAAGAAAGGATTTAATAATGCCAGCAGGAAATGGAACCGGTCCAGATGGTGAAGGACGTATGACAGGTAGAGGATTAGGTTATTGCACCGGATATCAGCAGCCGGGTTATTCTAAATCTGGTTTTGGTCGCCGCAATAGATCCGCTTGGTGGATTGGAAGAAGTGGAATTGGAGTAGGAGCTGCGGGCAGGATGCGTTCGTATTCTGGTTTTGCTAGTCAGTCTCAACAGATGCAACCACCTACTCTCGAAGAGGAAGAACATGTGCTGAAGGAACAGTCATCCTGGTTGCAAAGTCAGTTGGATTTTATTAATGCACGCTTGGATGCTATCCAGAAAGAAAAATCCACCACAGCATGATTCATATCTCTATTTAGAAGTAGGAAATAGAATGAAAATTTGTATTTGTACGGAAGGGAATACCTTGCAGGCTCCAATCAGTTTCGTTTTCGGTAGATGTCCCTTTTTCATGATATATGATGATAAAAAACAATCCGTCGAATGGGTTGAGAATCCCGCGCAATCTGAAACACACGCTGCCGGTTTGGGAGCAGCACAGTCAATTCTCAATTTCAATATTGATGTCTTGATATCAAACCAACCCGGTCTAAAAGCAATGCAGGTATTCGAGAAATCCACTGTGCAAATTTACCTTGCGCAAGGAAAAACTGTAGAAGAAGCACTTGCATTGTTCAAAGAAAAAAACTCTCAAAAATCTGATTGTTTCTAACAAAGAAATGGAGATCTAAATGAAAATTGCAATTTCATCCAATAATGGGAAAGGCCTGGATAGTACGGTCAGTGAACACTTTGGACGCTGTCCTTTCTTTACAGTTGTCACATATGAGAATAATCAAATTACTAAAACTGAAATTGTGGAAAATCCTTTTTTTCAGGGGCACCAACCATTTGAGATTCCTAATTTCTTGAAATCATTGGGAATTGATGCTATCCTGACCCAGGGTATGGGAGGTCGTGCTATTGATTTCTTTCAACAGAATAGCATTGAACCCGTTACAGGTTGCATGGGAACGATCAAAGAGGCTGTAACTAATTACCTGGCAGGCAATCGCTCGAAAGCTGCTCCCTGCCAGGAGAGTATTGAACACCAGCATGGAGGTAACGCCGCTTAGCGAGATAATGTAATCAATAATCATGAATATCGTTGTTGCAAGCGGGAAAGGTGGTACTGGGAAAACAAGTATAGCGGTGAATCTGGCTGTTCTAATCGCACAGTATCAACTTCCCGCTTCAATTTATTTCATGGATTGTGATATCGAAGCACCCAATGCTGCTCTCTTTCTGCATCCCACAATCCAAACAACAAAAAATCTCGAAACGCTAATACCCGAAATAGATCCATCGAAATGCAGCCACTGTGGGTTATGTGCACAGGTCTGTCAATTTCATGCTCTCATCGTTCTTGATGAACAAGTGTCATCCAATTTTCTGAATTGTGCCATTCCTGCGGGAGCTGTTCATTGATCTGCCCGCTCCATGCCATTTCTGAAAAGCCCATTGTGCTTGGGAAGATTGAAAAAGGCATGGTCAATAATCTCCACTTTTTACAGGGTGTGATGAACATTGGTAGGTCAAGTCCGGTTGGAATCATCAATCGTATGTTTGAGGAATTATTTTCTGATAATTCTGAAGATTTACAGAATAGTATTTGCATCATTGATGCTCCTCCTGGTGTTTCGTGTCCGGTTGTAGCCAGTCTGCAGTCTGCTGATCTTGTGATTTTGGTAGCTGAACCTACTCCATTTGGTCTACATGATCTTCGTTTGGCTGTGCAGTTGGTTCGAGAAGAATTAAAGATTCCTTTTGCAGTGATTTTGAATAAGGATGGAGCGGGGGATTCCGGTATCGAGGATTTTTGCAGGGAGAACACTATCCCTATTATCCAACACCTCCCCTATTCCCGCAGGATCGCTGAAATATACGCAGAAGGCAATTTGCTGGTTGAAAAAGATAGCGTATTCAAGGATTGTTTTTTGAATATCTGGAAAGAAATTTCTTTAATTTTGGATGAAATTCCATTAGAGAGTGATCGATGATTCAAATTTCTATCCTCAGCGGCAAAGGTGGCTCTGGGAAAACCTCTATATGAGCAGCATTGGTCCCTTTAATAGCACATGATTTTCCTCTCGTTCTGGTAGATGCGGATGTGGATGCTTCCAATCTGGAGTTGGTTATCCCCGCCATTAAGAAAAACAGGCATCCGTTTTTCGGTGGAAAAAGCGCGGTTATCGATCAGGCTTTGTGCACTCATTGTGGGCGTTGCAAGGCGGTTTGCAGGTTCCACGCTGTTAAGGCATCTGGAGATGTGCCCGTTACTTACAGCATTGACCCTATGAAATGTGAAGGATGTGCTGTTTGCGTGTTACAGTGCTCCAGTAATGCCATCCAATTAGATCCCCAGCAGGATGGTTTCTGGTTTGAATCTGCCTGTATTTATGGAACCTTCTATCACGCGCACCTTTTTCCAGGTCATTCAAATTCCGGCAAATTGGTCTCAGCCATCATATCTGCCGCTCGTCAGACTGCCCACCAAGACCCGCAAACAATCATCCTGGTAGATGGCTCGCCAGGGATTGGCTGTCCAGTCATTGCTGCTTGCAATCAATCGGATCTCAGTGTGATTGTTACAGAACCAACTCTTTCTGGAATTCATGATTTTGAACGTATCGTGGATACGACGCTGCATTTTAAAATACCAACATTCATGATCATCAATAAAGCAGACCTCGACAAAAAGAATGCTTCGAGAATCCTTGAATTAAGTCGCAATCTGGGTGTCCAATTCTTGGGTTCTATTCCATTTGATTCCCAGTTCAACCAGGCAATGCTCATGGCTGAATCCATAACAATATACGATCCGTGCTCCCCTTCCAGTCTAGCCGTTACTGAAATTTTGCATTTTTTAGAGCAATTAATATTTTAAGATTTCAGAATTTAGAAAAGTCATGTTTTTTTAATAGTTCATCAATCCAAACCCATTCGGAAAATTTGAGGATACGTCAATGATTGAGGATATATCTATGCGCAGTATATTGGTTTATTAATATATCCACGCAAATTAAAATCCAAATTATGAATAAATACCACTCGTAACAGTGCGGTTCCACCGTCAATCAAGAAAGGTAGTGCTTCTCTTGAGCCCCTTTCTGCCATATACGAAATGATCTGCCCACGCCATCCATCTCTGATGAGGTCCTTTGATACTCGCAAACTCAGCCATCGTTTTGTGGAAGAGGGTCGGTGGTTTCGTCCAGGGGCAAGTCGACATGCACATTCCGCAGCTCGTCTGGTTCACCGCCCAATAAGCGTAGCATTTCTTTTCATCGATCTTCCACTTCAATACTCCGTTATGTTCCTGTTTTGGTCCACAGGGGATAGCTCCTACCGGACAGCTGCGAGCGCATAATTGGCATTGTTCACAGAAGGTCTGAACGCCCAAATCGACCGGTTTATCGTGAGATAATGGCATATTTGTGGTAACCACTGCCAGCCGTAAACCCAATCCGAATTCTTTAGTCAATAGATATCCTGCGCGTGATAGTTCTCCCAATCCACAATCCACTGCAATTGGCACAGGCAGCACCTGATAATTTCCGAAATGATGCGCGCGTGCGGAAAAACCCCACTGGCGAATCGTTGCTGCCAATTGGATAGACACCCAGGCACTACTGGAATATCCCTTCGCTGTAGCGATCAGTTCCGGAAAATGTGGTTGAGCCTGCATGAGATTAAAATCCATATGAAATCCCAGCGCAATTGCATTGGCATGCTTTGTCAGATCAATGCAGGTACCTCGCGGGTAGAATCCTGCATGATCTCCATTGCTACAGCCGACATGGCTGTATACCCATTCCTGTTTCAACGGCGCAATCCCAACCAGATCGGCACCCAGGAATTTAGCAAAATCTTTGATCTTTTCACTTGCTCTGGTTGGTTCCAGGTTTATTGGATGCGGTGCACTTTCCCCATCCACGAAAACGTTTGGGCTGATTAAATGAAGTGCCCAGAATTGTGATGAAAAGAAAGGGATATCTTCTTTTCCCGTGGAACCGAGCTTTAGCTTTTGACTCTGCAATTCATAGAATTTTTTCTCATCCGGATGGACTGCAAAATATTCTTTGGAGGCAGGCGAATCTTCTCCAAAATAGCGGATCAGATCATGAACCGCAAAAATAGTATCTCTTTCATCAAACTGTTCTATCTTTCCTACAATATCTTTTGTGTACGTTGGAACTTCGATTTTCCGTTTCATGGCTCCATCATCCCAGAATCATTCTTGAATCCAATGCGACTGCACCCTGCCCGGCTGTCAGGACCTTCAAGGGATTGATCTCAATTTCCATGATCTCCGGAAAATCGATGGAGATCTGGCTGATCGCTTTAACAATGCTGATGACAGCATCAATGTCATATTTGATACCGCGTAATCCCATTAATATTCTTCCGGTGGCAGTTTCCGCGATCATTTTTCTGATTTCTTCTTCTCCAACCGGGGCAATGCGAAAGCTCACATCTTTGAATACTTCCACATAGATCCCCCCCATTCCAATCATCAGCAGCGCTCCGAAATTGATATCCCGTTTCATGCCCACGATGATCTCTTCTCCCTGATTGTACATTTTTTCAACCAGCACACCCCGAATGATCGCCTGTGGAGCGTTTTTTTGGACAGTGCTGATCAGATCATCATATGCAGCATTCAGAGCATCTGCATCCTTGATATTCAGTCTGATTCCCCCTACATCCGATTTATGCAGGATTTCCTCTGAAATAACCTTGAGTACGACCGGATACCCCATCCTGTTGGCTGCAGCGAGTGCTTCGTAGCGTGTTTGGGCAGCAATTCCTGCCACATTGGGAATGCCGTAGATTTCTAAGAAAGGACGCGTTTCAGCTTCTCCAAGCTGTTTTTTGCCTTGCAGTTTATGCAAATACGCAATAGCTTCCGTAGGTTTCTCACTGCGATCCCGCTTTCCTGCTTCAACCCGCTCTTCAAGATACTGTCGATAGTGCAGCATCGCCCCCAACACCTCTCCCGTATCTTCAGGATAATCGAATACCGGAATATGGTTTTGATGCAGAATTCTTTTTGCATCTCCCGTGCTTTGTTTCCCAACCATGCACGCAAGCGTGGTGATCTGCCGCCCTTTGGTTTCACTTATGATGGCTTCTGCCACTGCAACCGGATTTACCAGAGCTTGGGGAACCAGCACCGGCAGCAAGCTGCCCGCATCACAGTAATTTTTAACAACCTGTAAAGCATAGGCGTACTCTTCTTCGGTTGCACCTCCCAGCATATCAATGGGATTCATGGTTTGCGCAGCCGGGTTCAGGTTTTCTTTGAGCTTCTGCTGTATCTGTCTGCTGAGAGACTCCAGTTTTAACCCATGCGCATCCAAGCTATCGGAAAGCAGAGCTGCCGGTCCACCTGCATTGGTAAAGATCACCGCTCGGTTATTTTTCGGCAGAGGTTGGAAATCCAGCGCCAGGGCGACCTGTAATAAAGACCGCAAGGATGGCACTTCGATTACACCTGCTTGTTTGAACGACGTAGAATAAGCCGTCTGAGAACCCGCCAGCGATCCGGTATGCGACGAGACTGCTCTTGCTCCAGATTCACTTTTGCCAGCTTTCAGCAGTACGATCGGCTTTTTCTTGGTAACAGAGCTAGCAACTTCCAGAAATCGCGCTCCATCACGGATAGATTCCACATACGCTGCGATAACGCTTGTGCGCGGGTCATCTGCAAGGTAGGCGATGATATCCGTCTCGGTGACATCCATTTCATTTCCCAAGCTGATCAGGTGAGAAAAACCGATCCCCTCATTCACGGTATGATCGACCACCCCACCGCACACTGCTCCCGACTGAGATACAAATCCGATCCCTCCTTTAGCGGGCATTCCCTTGATAAAAGTTGTGTTCAGACCGGAATAGACATTGATATTTCCCACGCAGTTCGGTCCGATAATACGAATTCCAAATTGTCGAGCGATCTCCTGTAATTCCAGCTCTCTCTCCTTTCCAGCCTCCCCCAATTCCTTAAAACCTCCTGAGATAATGATGCAGGCTTGAATTCCCTTTTGCCCGCAATCCTTTAGTACTTCCGGGATCATCTCCGCAGGCAAGATGATGACAGCCAGATCCACATTGCCTGGCACATCTCTAATATTTTTATAACCGGGATAACCCAGGATCGTATCAATCTTGGGATTGATCGGATAAATGGTTCCTTCAAACCCATGTTGACCTAAATTTTGAAGGATCCCATAACTTAATTTATTTGGATTGGAAGACGCACCAATTATTGCAACACTCTTGGGCTCGAAGAAAAAATTGAGATTATCCTGCATATTTTATCTCCCGGAGTAAATTAATACCATCAAACGCAGTTAGTTGCGAAGCTCTTTTAGAAATTAATATTCAGCCCTTTTCCTTCACCTTCATGTGGAATATGAGGAATCAGCCAATCGAGATAAGCCCGAACATTGCGAGTTTGCATTAAGACCTTACCAGGACCCTGTAGATCTACCACAAGCCCCTCTTCACCCAACAAAGTTGATTTTAAACCGCCAACCATCCGGACGTTGTAATTGATTTTTTCGTCAAATGCCACAAGATGCCCTGTATCGATCGTGAATTTTTCTCCCGCTTCCAGATCCATCTCATGAATGGCTCCATAGCTGGAAAGAATTAACATTCCACTGCCGGAACAGCGCAGCATGATAAATCCTTCTCCGCTAAAGAAAGTCTTAGCACCTCCCCATTTTGTGTTGGTTTCAACGCTTTCAGCAGAAGCCAGGAATGATCCGGATTGGACCAGGAAAGGTTGTGATTCTAACAAATCAAGCGTAAAAATATCACCCGGCAGTGTTGGGGCGAATATGATTCTACCTCCCCGCGAACCTGCCCGGTAATTGTTAATGAAGAACGATTCACCTCCCAGAACCGATCGCGATAGTGATTTCAGCAATCCACCCTGCATTTTGGTTTCGATATGTACATCCTGCGACATGCCGACCATCGCTCCGGTTTCAGCGACCACTACCTCATTGGGATCCAGTTGCACATCAGCCATGGAATAGGATGGTTGGTATTTTATAGTTACATGCATTTCTTCCTCCTCCGGTCATTTCCTTCGTTCATTATATCTGGGATTTTTTCTGCCAGGATACCATGACTGCTATGACTGGTTATTTTTCTCACTTTATGTTAGACTATGCACCGGTTAGTTAGTTGACTGCGTGTTAACTACCTTTCCGCTCCTAGCAGCACTTACGGTGGTGCACGGGGGCATACCCATGGAAAGGAGGAATCCTTATGCGTACATACGAGTTGGTGATTATTGTTCACCCAGATCTTGATGATGAAGCCGTTAATCAAGCTCTTGACAAGATCAAGAATTGGATTGAGGTAGGTAAAGGTAAGATCGCGGAAGTACAGGAATGGGGAAAACGCCGTCTGGCATATCCTATTCAAAAGCAATATGAGGGACTGTACTATCTTTTGAAGCTTGAATTGGACCCGGCGAATAACGCTGAACTGGAACGCAATATCCGCATTCTCGAATCGGTCATGCGCTATATGTTGATTGCAAAATAGATACGAACGGAGTTTTTGAATGAGTCGCAGTCTTAACAAGGTCATGATTATTGGTAATCTAGGTAGAGATCCTGAAATGCGCTATACCCCTTCAGGAAAACCAGTAACGACATTTTCCGTCGCTACAAATCATGTGTGGGTTGATGCTACCGGTCAGAAACATTCTGAAACCGAATGGTTTAATGTAGTTTGTTGGAATAACCTGGCTGAAATATGTAAAGATCACCTATCCAAAGGAGATCGCGTTTATGTAGAAGGCAGGCTGCAAACTCGCCATTGGGAAGATGCGAATGGAAATCAGCGCACCAGTGTTGAAATTGTAGCTTCAGAAATGATGATCCTTGGCGACCGTTCTTCATCCAGTGACGATGAGCAAGATAACAACCTGGATGAACTGCAAAAATTTGAAGAGAAAGAATAACTTTAAGGAAGGTGAAACACCTATGAACGAAGATAGAAGAGAATCCATGGGTGAAGAACAGGAAGAGAGATTTCAAGGTCGTGGCGGCAGACATTACATTGCACGACCGAAATTTTGTCAATTCTGTTCCGATAAAACCCAGGAAATTGATTATAAAAATGTAGAGTTACTTAAACGCTTTATCACCGAAGAAGGGAAAATCCGCCCTCGGCGACAGACAGGCACCTGTGCAAAACATCAGCGTGCCCTGGCAACTGAAATAAAAAGATCCAGGCATATTGCTTTATTGCCGTTCGTTGCTGGTACCTGGCAAAAGAACAATCGTTAAATCAACGGAGAGTCGTAATGACAACCAAAAAGAATTCACGGGTAGATGAGATTAAACCACGAAATTTAAATATTAAAGAAAATAAAAATTCCAAGAGATTAATCATTGGATTTATTATTTTCGCATCGATCGTGGTCGGATTGATCGGATACGCATTTCTCTATGACCGTGTATTGAAATACAACAAACCCGTGGCAGTCGTCGGTGATCGTAAGATCAATGGAAAAGAATTCAATCAACGCGTCAGATTGGAAAGGAATTCTTATGTCCTTCAATACAACCAAATTGCTGTTCAGATGGTGCTCATGGCTGATAACGAAGATTACGTCAGCTACTATAAGCAACAGTTAACCCAACTATTATCAATCCTTGATGATTATGAATACTTGGGCGAAAATGTGCTCAATAACATGATCGATGAACAGGTTGTAGCTATTGAAGCGGAGAAACGAGGGATTACTGTGAGTGACGCGGAAGTCGATGAAATGATGCAGCAGCTTTTTAGCTTCTATCCGAATGGCACAGCAACTCCGACAGTTGATACATGGGTATTTGAACCAACCTCAACTCTGACCGGTATGCAGAAGACACTTGTCGCAGTAGCTCCTACCACAGAAACACCTACTGAGACGCCCATTTCTGCAACTGGAACTGCTCAAGAAACTGAAGCCGAAATTGAACCAACAGCTACCAGCGCAACATCCCCCACGGCAGCAGAAATAACACTGACGCCGACATCTACGCAGATAACCGGCACAGCAACGCCTTATCCAACTGCAACTGTCTATACCGAAGAACTGTACCAACAAAACTATCAGGATTACATTACCAGCCTGAAAGGCATCGAAGTTGATGAATCTGTATTGAGAGAGTATATTAGAAACTACCTGCTCACCCAGAAGCTCTATGCAGCCATCACATCCGAAGTATCCCGCATGCAAGATCAGGTTTGGGCACGGCACATCCTTGTAGAAACACAGGATGAAGCAATCGTAGTCATGAACCGTTTAGCCAGTGGGGAAGATTGGAACACAGTGTGCAATGAAGTAACCCTTGACCAATCTGGATTGGACAACTGTGGGGATCTGGGCTGGTTTGCCAAAGGTCAAATGATTAAAGCATTTGAAGATGAAGCTTTCAGTCTCGATATTGGTGAGATCAGCAACCCGGTCGAATCATCCTATGGCTGGCACGTTATTCAGGTCTTAGGTCATGAAGAACGCTCGGTCGAAACAGATTACGATTTCGAGCGCCTGCAAAGTAACTATTATGATATTTGGTTCCAGGAAGCTACTGCAAATTTGACTATCGTTAAAAACGATAACTGGGTAGATCATGTTCCATCCGAACCGTCTGTTGCTGTTAATATGCGAATCAACTAACAAAAAAGGAGCTGGTGGAAAACCAGCTCCTTTTCTTTATTCCACAAGGTCATCGGTAACTTCTTCCAGCTTCAAGCTGATCACCTGGCTGGTCGAATCACGCCCCATGGTCACTCCATAGATGACATTAGCGAGCTGAACCGTATTTCTGTTGTGTGTGATTACGATGAATTGTGTTTTGTCGCTCAGTTCTTTCATCAATTGACCTAATCGTAAAACATTCGATTCATCCAGCATGGCATCCACTTCATCCAAAACGCAGAATGGTGTTGGCGATATCTTGAGCAGAGAAAAGATCAATGCGATAGCGGTCAGGCTTCTTTCCCCTCCCGATAGAAGCGCCAGTTCCTGTTTTCTTTTTCCTGGTAGAGTGGCTTCAATTTCGATCCCGGTCTCAGTAATATTCTCTTCATCTTCTATAACAAGTTTTGCGCTTCCGCCTCCGAATAATTGTTTAAAGATCTCTGAGAATTCCTCATTTACTGCTTTGAACGTTTCCTTGAATTTAACCTTGATGATCTCTTCTAATTCAACAACAATCTTACGCAGGTCATTTTCTGCTTTTTCAAGGTCAGCTATCTGAGAAGTTAAAAATTCGTAACGATCACTTTCCTCTCGAAATTCTTTTTCCGCTTCCGGATTTACCGCTCCTATCCGGTGAATGGCGGATTTCAGGGTCTTAATTTGGTCTTCAAGGTCATCCGGAATTTGTGTAATCTTGGGCAGGTTTGCAACCATGCCATCAATGGGCAGTGGTTTTGGCCCGCTTATTTCCGGTTCATAATCATACGATACCAAACCGAAATCATCAGAAATTCGTTCTTTGAGTGAATCCATCTGGTTTTTTATTTTGTCGACCCGCATTTCCAGTTGGATAAAATGCCTCTCAATAATGCTCTGATTCTTTCGTATACTTTCCGCAGAATTCTGATGTTTCTCGATGGCGGCATTGATCGTTGAAATTTCTTCTTCAATTGGAGCTGTTTTCTCCAACAAAGAATTTATTTGTTCATTCAATTCTTCGGCCCGCTGGGAATGCTGGTTATATTTTCCCATCAGGTCAGTATGCTGGTTTTCTATGGAGTTCAGTCTTTCTTTGAAATCATTGCACTGTGTTTCCAAGCTTGCGATCAGCCGCAGAGAATCCTGCAATCTGTTCTTTGAACTTAAAAAGCTTTCTTGAATGACGGCATACTCGGTTTTCTTTTGAAAGTAATCCTGATTCAGGTCATCCACTGAAATTGTCTCCGCCTGTCGCTTGAGTTTCTCAATTTCCTGGTGGAGGGATTCGGTTTGAATCTGGGATTCTTTCAAGTTCTGCTTTAATGTATTCTTTGTCTCAATCGCTTCCTGTATATCAATAAGGAGCTTTCCAACCAATTGTTTGTTCAATCTGATATCCTGGGATACATCAGCCTGTTTGGCCTGCACGTCTTTCAGAGCCGATTGGATAGTTCTTACTTCTTTTTCAGTCGAGGTGATCTTCCCGCGAATTTCAGTAATTTTTTCTTCAAGGTCCTGAAAAACATGCTTTTGTTTTGTTTCCAATGCTTCTATATCTGCTGCTTTGCTCTTCAGATCCTTAATCTCGCTGTATAGATCTTCGATTTCTTTTTCACGCTTGAAAATAAATTCGCTGGTCGCTCCGCCAACAGAAATGATGCCATTCCCATAAAATATCCCGCCATCCTTTAGAACAATTTTTTGGTTCTTATCCAGCTTTGTTAGCGTCTGTTCCAATTTATTTTGATCTTCCAAAATATAGGTATCGGAGAATAGAATTTGCAAAACAGATTGGTATTCCGGTGCGGATTGAACAAAATCAAGGATCGGGCGACAGCCGGGTATACTTTTTTCTGCACCACTCTTATTTTCTTTTAGAAGTGCTTGAGGGATGAGGATTGAATGCGAATCACCGGCCTCTCGTACCAAAGACAGGATGTTTTTTAGCTCCATCGAACGATCCAAAATCAATCCTTCGGTGGCATCTCCCAGAATTGCAGCTACCGCCTTTTCATAACCACTCTGCACACGCAAACAGGAGAGCAGCAGCTCAAATGTTCCCTGGACTTTTTTTTGTTGAAACGCATTCAACAGTTTCTTTGTGCCGGTTTTAAATCCCTCCATGTTTTTCTTGGCTGTGATCAATACATTCAACTGGGTTTCTTTGGCAGCCAGATCATTGTGATATTTCTGCAAAGTATTATTGATCTTTGCAATCTCTTCACTTAATTTCTCTTTTTGCTCGTTCAATAGATGAAGTGTGTTGTTTTCTTGGTTCAGTTGGTTTTGTTTTTCATTAAAGAAAGCTTGTGATTTTTCTACTTCTGTCAGAATTTCTTGAAATTTGGAATCCTGTGTTTTTATCAATTCGTCCAATTCAGTACGGCGCTTTATCAGAATTTCGACACGTGTTTCCAGATCGGTACTTTTGGCCTGGTTGCCGACAATTGTTTTATCAATTTCCAGTTTTTTTTGTTGCAAGTTCTCGATTTGAATATGGATTTTTTGAAGATCGGCTTTCTTTTGATTTAAAGAGGTTTCCAGAGCATTTAATTCGTTCTTAATTTTTTCAAGATTTTTTTCGTGTTCCGAGTGCTGTAAATCAAAATCGGCCTTTTGCTCTAACCGGCTTTTTAATTCTTCTTCTGCATACGCCATTGATGAGCGCAAAGAATCGCGTTGTTCTTCGTAGCCTTTGAACCGTTCTCCAATAATGGCAAGCTCCCGATTGATTTTTTCTTTTTCACTCTGCAATTCCGAAAGTTGATTGTTCAATATCGAAAGAACATCCCGCTTTTCCTGAAGAAGTTTTCTTCTGGCAGCCATTTCCTCATCCCCGGCTGTCACTTCCATCCGGATGCTGTTTAACTCTGTCTCTTTCTTTATCTTTGCATCAAGTGAATCTCGATAATCTTGCTGGAGTAAATTCCAGCGATACCCGTACCAATCTTTTAGTAATAATTGCAGATCGGCATTGATACGATTGTATTCCTTGGCTCTCTCAACCTGTTTTTCCAGTCGGGCGATGCGCGGGCGGATTTCATAGAGGATATCTTTAACCCGATCCATGTTTTCAACAGTTTTATCAAGTTTTCGGATGGCTTCTTCTCTGCGAGCCCGATATAGCCTGATTCCTGCCGCTTCTTCAAAAAACAACCTGCGGTCCTGCGGTTTTAACGATAATGCCGAATCTACCAATCCCTGCCCAATGATCGTATACGTGCGCTCTGCAAGACCGGAATTTGCCAAAAGTTCCTGAATATCTCGTAAACGCACTTTCTTTTCATTGATAAGGTATTCGTTTTCACCGCTGCGATAAGCGCGCCGGGTAATGCTTACCACGTCATAATCAATCGGCAGCCAGCCATCTTCATTATTAAATCGAATGGTGGCAGAAGCCATTGACATTTTCGATCGCTGCGCAGAACCAGAATAGATCATATCTTCGGTTTTCTTTCCACGCAGAATACTGTATGCTTGTTCCCCCAGCACCCAGCGGATCGAATCAGCAATGTTCGATTTTCCTGAACCATTTGGACCAACAATCGCTGTTATCTTGTCCGGAAATGCAAACGGGGTTTTGGTCGCAAATGTCTTGTATCCGTGTAATTCTAAGGCTTCTAGTTTTTGGTTCATGAGGCGATTATTCCTGATAAATCCTCTCTAGTGCTTTTTTGGCTGCGTCTTTTTCTGCAGATTGTTTACTCTTTCCACTTCCTTTTGCGTACGATTTTTTATTGATGTAGACTTCCACTTCAAATAGTTTTGAATGGTCAGGTCCTGATGCTTTCAGTGTAATATATTTTGGCGGAGGATAGCCCAGGGATTGAGACCATTCCTGTAATTTTGATTTTGGATCTTCATTCTTATGCATCTCCAAGATATCTTCAACAGCAAGTTCCAATAAAGGATTCAAAAATGAGCGAATGGGAGATAAACCCTGGTCGAGGTACATGGCTCCGATAAACGCTTCAAAAGCATCACACAGCAGACTGCTGCGTATCCTTCCCCCCGTTTTTACTTCCCCTCTCCCCAGACGAAGCGCATTCCCTAAATTTATATATCTGGCAAAATCAGCTAATTCTTCCGTTTGAACAAGTGCTGATCGCATTTGCGTCAGATCACCTTCTGGCATTTCCGGGTACTTATCATAGAGCCATTCTCCTACTAAAAAATCCAGTACAGCATCACCCAGGAATTCTAGGCGTTCATTATCTTCAATAGCTTCTGGATTCTCATTCAGATAAGATCGATGAGTGAGTGCCCGTATTAACAGAAGTATATTATTAAACCTTAATCCTAATCGTTTTTCCAGCTCCTGTGGCAGCTCTGGAGTAAAATCAGATGATTCTTTCAATATTCCTCCAAGGATAAATGCATAATAACGCAGTATTATTTTACTATCTCATAATCACTATTGCTAATCAGAAACCCCCTGCTATAATTTAGTCCATGGAAATTCCTTTTCTAAAACAGGCAGCCAGTAAATATACCATCGCGACAGATGTATTCGAAGGTCCATTAGATCTGCTCTTACAACTTATTGAAAAGGAAGAATTGGATATCACTCAGCTATCTCTCGCCAGAGTTACAGACCAATATCTGGAACATCTCAGCCTGATAACCAATCGTGATCCCTTGGAGGTATCCGCTTTTCTTGTCATTGCTGCTCAATTGGTGTTAATTAAATCCAAAATTCTGCTGCCCGTTGAGGGAAATGAGATCGGTGAACTTGAAATTGAAGGAAGTACTGATCTGGTTCACCAGCTTTTGGAATATAAAAAGTATAAAAACGCAGGTCTGTGGCTTCTTGATCGTGAAACCAGGCATCTGCACACATATTTCCGCAGCGCTCCTCCCCCCAGGCTTCCAGAAGTACTTGATCTGACCGATCTATCTATGTATGATCTGGCTGAAATATATCGCGATATTATTGTTTCAAAAGAACAATTTTATCCAATTGATGAAATTGTTACGATTACTACGATCACTCTTAAAAAGCGCATCCATACCATCATGGAGCATTTCAGAAGCATATCTCATTCCAAATTTTCCTCCCTGGTTGATCAAAATACAAAATTGGAAATCATCATTACGTTTCTGGCACTGCTGGAACTGATTAAGAACCATCTCGTCGAAGCATCCCAGCCAGAAATTTTCGGGGAGATCGATCTGGATTCCATTGGTGAAATGGATAGAGAAATAGAAACAGAATTTTAATCCTGGTAGATCAGCATGAGTACCTCTGATTTAACACCAATTCGACAACAATATCTGGATATAAAACGGCAGTACCCCGATGCCATTCTTTTTTTCCGCCTCGGTGATTTCTACGAAACCTTTGATCATGATGCGGAGATCACTTCGCATGAACTCGACCTCGTGCTGACCTCCCGCAGCGTTGCCAAAGGAAATAGGATCCCGATGGCTGGCATTCCTTTCCATGCTGCGGAAAACTACATTTCTCGATTGATCAATAAGGGGTATCACGTAGCAATCTGCGAACAAATCGGGGAACAACCCAAACGAGGGCTTTTCCCGCGCGAGGTTGTGCGCATCATTACTCCCGGTACTCTGGTGGAATCATCTTTCTTGAAAGCGGAAAAGAACAATTATCTGGCTGCTGTTTTCCCGTTTGGTGACCAGACAGGTCTGGCATATATTGATATCACTACCGGTGAATTTTTCTGCACGGAATTATCCGATGGCCACGCGAATCTGCTCTATTCAGAGCTTGCGCGGATTAATCCGGCAGAACTGCTCTTACCAAAAACTCTCAGCGACGATCGCTTGGGCAAATACCACCGCACACCCAAAGAAGATTGGTATTTTTCAATCAATCGCGCGCAAGAAGCTCTGCAAACCTGTTTTCAGGTGGCAACATTGGACGGATTTGGGTTAAAGAATAAAACAGGGGCTGTTTCAGCAGCGGGTGCCATCATTCAATATCTGGATGAGACCGATCCACAATCTTTGAAGACGATCAAACACATCCGTTTCTACCATACACAGGATTACATGATCCTAGATCCTGAAACTCGCCGAAATCTTGAACTCACGGAGACAATTCGCGATGGCCGGGAGGAGGGTTCTCTTCTATCTGTTATTGATTACACGGTAAATCCGCTCGGGAAGCGCCTGCTGCGCAATTGGCTGAATAAACCTTTGATTGATCCACAAAAGATCAGGGATAGATTGGATTATGTGGAGTTTTTTGTTAACGATGGTTTACTGCGCAAAGATCTGCAAAACAACTTGAAGAAAATCTCCGATCTGGAAAGGATCGCCGCTCGCATTGTTTCCGGTCATGCTCTCCCACGCGATCTGGTTGCCCTGCGAAATTCGCTGGAATTGATCCCTCAAATTAAATCTCTCATAACCAATGCAAATGATCGAATGGCTGCGCTGGCAGCACAAATCCATCCGTGTCAGGAAATCCTCACTCTGTTGATTGCGGCCATCGCCGATGATCCACCCACCACCCTGCAAAATACAGGCATTATTAAGAAGGGGTATTCACCAGAATTGGATAACATCTACAGTTCTTCTCACGGTGCGCAGCAGTGGATCGCAAATTTGGAGAAAACTGAAAAAGAGCGTACCGGAATTAAATCCTTGAAGGTTGGATACAACAAGGTGTTCGGATACTACATCGAGATTTCAAATAGTTATCTCAACCAGGTTCCCGAAGAATATATCCGAAAACAAACACTCGTTAATGGCGAACGCTTCATCACACCGGAAATGAAAGAATATGAGTCGATCGTTCTCAACGCTGAAGAGAGAATTCACCAGCTTGAAGTGAATCTTTTTAAAGAAGTCTGTCAAAAAATAGCTGCATTTGTTGAAAATGTTCTGGAAACTGCGCAAACATTGGCAACGCTAGATGTTTTCCTCAGCTTGGCAGACGCAGCCGTCAATAATAAATACTGTAAACCGGAGATCACTGGCGAAAGAACGATCCTGATCAAGGATGGAAGACATCCTGTGGTTGAAAAGACGCAGCTATCCAGAGCATTTATTCCCAACGATATCTCCTTTCATGAGGATGAATTCATCAAGATCATCACCGGCCCAAACATGAGTGGGAAGAGTACATTCTTACGACAGGTAGCTCTGATTGTTTTACTTGCCCAAATAGGCAGTTATGTACCGGCGGATGCAGCCACCATCGGGATTGTCGACCGCATCTTCACCCGCATCGGCGCACAGGATGAGATCCATGCCGGTCAATCGACTTTTATGGTTGAAATGACGGAGACCGCAAATATTCTCCACAACGCTTCCCCCCGCAGTCTCTTGATTTTGGATGAAATTGGGCGGGGAACCAGCACTTATGATGGGCTATCGATCGCGTGGGCGGTACTTGAATACATCCATAATCATCCCAATCTGCATTCCCGTACATTGTTTGCTACTCACTACCATGAACTGACCCAGCTTGGAGAAACCCTTCCCAACGCCGCCAACTACAATGTTGCTGTTTCCGAAACGGATGGAACGGTTGTTTTCCTGTATAAAATCATACACGGTGGAACAGACCGTTCCTACGGGATTCATGTCGCACAGCTTGCAGGGCTGCCACAGAGCGTCATTATGCGTTCTTTTGAGATCCTGAAGCAATTGGAAAACGATAACGCTCATACCCGTTCCGGTATTGGAGTATCCGATCAATTATCGTTGTTTCCTGAAACAAACCCGCTCCTCACTGCTCTACAGAATCTGGATCTCAACCAGCTTTCTCCTATCGAGGCGTTGAATATTCTCTATGAATGGAAAAAGAAGTATTCAAAAAAAGAGGAGTGATCACTCCTCTTTTTTCTCATCTTGCGTCGGTATTTCTTCAATTTCCTCTGCCATTGCTTGTTTCGCTTTCAGGATATCATCTGCAGATCCCTCAAATTGAGATTCTTCTTCTGCATTTCCAGGGAGCGTTCTTCTTGTACTCAGTCGGTTGAAGAAGAGGATGATCAATCCCACACATAATAATGCGATGGAAATTGCGCCCATCCATAACAGTGTTCGATAAGTGACAGCTTGCAGTACGATCAACAATAAAGTTCCGAACGAACCATTTTCAGCAGAAAGCACCTGATTAATGAATAATGCAGTGAATTGCTCGGAGCCAATCAATAGAACCAGGATCAAGACAAGAGATATTATGGCAGCGGTAGTCAGCAATCGCCCCAGCCACGCGCGCATCTCGGTTCCATTTTTTCGAAGGATGACAGCAATCGCGATTAGCAATACCAGGCTTAGAATCGGCAGAATGCGAAATGTCCACCGCAGGAGACTGTAGGAAAGGAGTGGATTCTTATAATTCGTTGTTGTTATACCATCCTCAATATTTATCCGGTATTCCTGAGGAATTTTATATAAGAATTCTTCCACATAATCAGAAATTGCTGCAACAACCTTACTTTTCACTTCCGCAGGTGGATTGCAGAGCGGCATACTTGTTATAGAGAGAGTTCCTGATTCCATCTTCGCTATTTCAGCAGCATCACAGGGCACCGATGCAGAAAGCAAATTTTCGACCAGAACATCTCGCTCTGCCAGCACACTCGCTTTTATCTCCGTAAGGTCAATGCGAACTATTCCAAAAGGTTGTTTGAAATTTAAGAATTGCAGCAGTTGACCGGCTACATCATTGAGTGTCTTGCTCATCCATTCTTTGGTTACAAATGGCTTAATTACTTCTGTTAGAAGCTCTGTATTTCTGAATGCAGGTGGGACGATTTCTGTCTCTCCAGGTTGGTTCAATTGACCTGCGATATAAGCAGAAAAGGCATCCTGACCAGCATCGAGCAGTTTGTCATTATTGGTCAAGGCAGAATAGGTATCTGCATTCATGACCACAAACTCCAATGGAGCAGAGAAAATTGTCGGGAAAATAATCGCTATTACAAGAATTGAAAGGAAGAAAGCTAATAATTTTCGCCAAAAAGAATTCTTTTCACTCATTTTTTCTCCTTAATTGAATGCACACGATATAGACTTCCTGAAAGCGCGTTTAGTTCGATCAATATTCCTGATCCCGTTCCTTCCTGACATTTTCCGGAGAATATATCTTCCAAAACTCCTCTATTTATTGTATCAGCATCAATTTGAAATGTTTGTTCTTGCTCAGAGAAATTAACAGCGAGTATTAATTTTTCGTTACCCAATTGTCGTTCAAAAATACAAAGCTTCCTTTCCGCGTCATAAGCGGGAATAGCAAAACAGCCCTGCTGCAGTACAGCTTCATTTCTTCTTATCTGAATCAACTTCTTTAGCCATCCCCTGAGATCTTTGTTCCATTGGTTTTCATCCCAGATGAATCCGGCACGGCATTCCGGATCCTTTCCGCCCTGCATTCCGATCTCATCTCCATAATAAACTGCCGGAACGCCCGGAAAGAAGAATTGAAGCATGAATGCCAATTTTATTCTGGCAAGGTCACCGTTCAGTTTTGTAAAAAGGCGTTCCGTGTCATGCGAACCCAACAACACATACATCGCCTGCACATTTTCCCATGGATAAATTGTTGTGATTTCTCGTAATGTTGCAATGAATTGGACCAGATCTATCTCACCATTCAACAATCCCAGCAGGGCATCTCGAAAAGGATAATTCATCAATCCATCAAAGAATTGGATCCAGCGTGGTTCTGCATGCCAAATCTCTCCCAAAATATACGCATTAGGATTGATATGTTTCACTTCATTTTGAAAACGGGACCAAAATTGATCATCGTCAATTTCGTTTGGAACATCTAACCGCCAACCATCCACTCCCAAGTGTAACCAGTAATTAATGACCTGCATGATATATTCGCATACTTGAGGATTTTCAGTATTTAATTTTGGCATGCTCTTAATATCAAACCATGCCTGATAGCTTTCCGATTTGCCTTCATCGAAAGCATGCAGTGGGAAATGGTGGATATGATACCAATCCAGATAGGGAGAATTCTCCCCATTCTCAAGGATATCGGCGAATGCGAAAAAACCTCTTCCGGTATGATTGAACACTCCATCAAGAATGACATGCATGTTTCTTTTATGAGCCAGGTTTATAAAATCCTTAAAATTTTGTTCCGTACCTAATTTGGGATCAATTCTTAAATAATCACTGGCATTGTAGCCATGGGGAGATGGCGAAAGGAAAATGGGATTCAGGTAGATTGCATTCACACCCAGATCTTGCAGGTAGTCCATTTTTTGGATAATTCCTTCAATATCCCCCCCAAAGAAGCTGTAAAAGGTTGGTTTCTCTTTCCATTCTTTTACATTGGAAGGATCATTTTCCGTATTACCGTTATAGAATCTATCGGGGAATATTTGATAGAATACAGCGTTTTGGATCCAGGATGGAATACTCATCGATAATTGCAATTTCCTTTCAGTTTAAAAACGTAGCAAGCGATGATTTTATCACGAGTATTTCTTCTATTGATGATGAATAGAATTCAATCACTTTCCCAATCCCTGGCGCCATTCAGAAAATCTTTGCCTGAAACAACACCTTTTCCGGGAATTTGAACTTTTTTTAATTTTAAAACACCACCTGTACCACCAATGGTCGGATATTTCTCATGCACCCCCCTCTTCCCTACACTCTGATTATTTTGCGGAAGAATCTCCGCTTCCAGCACTTTTAATTGTTTTTCATTCCAGATTAAATAGGTTCCCGGCCAGGGATTGAATGCGCGCACCTTTCGTTCCAGAAATTCCACCGGTTTTGTCAGGTCCAGCAGACCATCTTCCTTTTTTATCAAAGGTGCATATGTTGCCTGAGCATCATCTTGTGGCATAGGGACAATTTTGCCTGCAAGGTACTCGGGGATCACTTCGATCAGCAAATCCCTGCCGCGCTCACTGAGCCGATGGGATAGGGTCTCTCCGGTGTCATCCGGAGCTATCGGAACACGGTCTTTTTTCAAAATTGGCCCCGTATCCATGCCTTCATCCATCCTCATAATGGTTACTCCGCTTTCATTATCGCCATAGAGAATGGCTGTCTGGATTGGGGATGCACCTCTCCAGCGAGGAAGCAAAGAAGCATGCACATTGATACACCCATATTGCGGGATTTCCAGAACAGAGGCAGGCAAGATCTGCCCATATGCAGCAACAACAAAAAGGTCGGCATGGAAACTTCTTAACATTTCAATGCTAGCGGGTTCTTTCCGCAGTCGATGCGGCTCCAACACAGGAATAGCATGCTCAACAGCATATTCCTTCACTGCTGAAGCCACCATCTTTTTTCCTCGCCCAGCCGGCTTATCCGGTTGGGTCACAACTGCGACCAGGTTCGCATTCTCTCTCAATGCAGAGAGAATTGGAACAGCGAATTGGGGAGAACCCATAAATACAATCTTGATTTTTTTAAACGATTCCTGTCTATTCAACTGGCAAATCCTTCCAATAACGCTTAATAATTTATATCATGAAGGCAAACGGTTCTATTCAAAAAAGGATCTCGAGTCTATACCCCTTCTTATGATTGCAAAGTTTTTGCCTGCTCATCCGGTTTTGTGCGGCGGTTGGAAGAAAAAAGTTTTCTGATAATCCACCATAGAAAGTATCCGCTGAAAAATCCGAACAAGATCAGGGCAATATTATAGAGAAATTTCTGGCTTGTTTCCAGTGAGATTGAACTTTTTTCAAATAACTTTTGGCTCAATTTTTTTACAAAATTTTCATCCGGTTGAAAGCGCACAAATTTTTTACGCAGTTCATTTTCAAATTGTTGTGGATCAATTCCCTCTGGTTTTTCCATATCCTACTCCTCCTGTTTATTATCCTCATTCATCCGATCGCGCAGTTGAAGCAATGTGCGGTGATACAAGCTCTTAATCGCACCCTCGCTTTTTCCCATGATCGTTGCAATTTCAGCATTGGTCATATCGTCGAGGAACTTTAATATTAGCAGCATCTGCCGGTCAGGAGGTAACGTTCGCACATAAACCATCAATGCGCCGATTTCCTGATCCTTGATCATGGAAGATTCGGGCAAATCGATTCCTTGAACTTCAATGGGGGCTTCATCGATTGATATTTCCTTCTTCCGGCTGCGATCTCGGTGCCAGTTCGCGACAAGATTATGGGCAATGCGGTACAACCAGGCTGAAAAGGGTACACCTTTATCCTCATACTTTCCAATGTGACCGAGAGCACGTTGAAATACCCTTGCAGTAAGGTCTTCTGCATCATGTTTGTTACCTGTCCGGTAATAAATATAGGTATAAATACGTTGAACATTCTCCTTATATAACACGGAAAATGCTTCAAGGTCTCCCTTGATAGCTTTATCCAGAACATCTTCCATGGAAATATCTTGCTTTTCGTTATTTGACATATAATTTGAATTGATTATTTAATCTTATCATCATTGATGTTAAAACCACTGATAATCTGAATGGTTGCAGATCTAGGAGGATCCTATGGTTCATCAAACTTGGGAATGGACGACAGCGGATAATTCAAAAATGTTCGCACAAAAATGGGCACCTGAAAAAGGGACAAAAGCATCCATCATTCTTATTCATGGATTTGGAGAACACAGCAGCCGCTATGCGCACATGGCTGAATTTTATTGCCAGCATCATATTCAAGTACTGACTTTCGACCTGCGCGGTCACGGTAAATCTACCGGTCCGCGTGGTCATATACCAACCCAGACTACATTCTGGGATGATCTCGATGATTTCAGAAAGAATGTAAAGGATGCTCTTTCTGATATGCCGGTTTTTCTATACGGGCACAGCATGGGAGGGATGATAGTCCTTTCGTACGTTCTCAAGAGAAAACCCTCCTACACCGGAATTATTACGACCGCACCGCTCATCGATACCGCCACTCCAATGACCAATTCCACCAAACAACTTGCTAAAGTGATGAACAAAATCGCACCCCAATTAGCCATTGATAGCGGCCTTGATCGTAAGTTCCTATCCCGTGATAAGAAAATCGTCGATGCTTATAATGCCGATCCCTACGTGTTTGGGAAAGCATCCACTCGCCTGGGTGTCTTTTTAGCGGATACCGGAAGATTTATCCAGGACCATGCATCCGAATTTAGCCTGCCCCTTTTAATGATGGTTGGTTCAGATGAGAAGATCGTCAGCAAAACAGAAATTGATCTTTTTATGAAATCCGTTCCCGCTGGAACATATAAAGTCTGGGATGGGTTTTATCATGAATTGCATAATGACCCTGGAAAAGAAGAAGTTTTCGAATTCACCCTTTCCTGGATCAAAAAACTAATGAAGTAATTTAAGAGGGATGACAGGTTTTCTTTTATAATCTTTACTTGACCTTCTCTGTTAGAGACTTTAAAATGAATGTAGTTATGTTGCTACTCATATTGTGCATTGTTACTTGATAAAGAGATTTAAAAAGCGCTTGTCTCTTTCTATAAGGACAAGTGTTTTTTTATATGAAACTAGGAAGGATTTTCTTAATGGAACAGAAAAAAAATGATTTTCTTTTTCGTGAAGAACTTGGTTCAATCGATCCTGAAGTTCAAAAATTGATCAAACTGGAGGAAGAGCGGCAGGTCAAGAAACTGATCTTCATCCCAAGTGAGAGCACAGCCCCATTGAGCGTGCGCTCCAGTCTTTCTTCTGTATTACAGAACCTGTATGCAGAAGGGTATCCTCCCGAATCCATGAACAACCAGAATCAGGAAGAAATTCTGGATTACGAACAACAGCTCGCACTTTACCGTAGATATTCGGATCCTCGCTACTATAAAGGAGTCGAATATGCCGATATTCTCGAGTCGCTGGCGAAAAGGCGCTGTGCAGAGCTGTTTCGCCCTGATTTCATGAAACCAGAAGAGATCTATGTTAATATCCAGGCACTCTCTGGCGCACCGGCCAATAATGCGGTTTATCAGGCTTTGATCACACCTGGAACTACCATTATGGGTATGGATCTATTCCATGGAGGACATCTCTCGCATGGTTCTCCTGTCAACCGTTCCGGAAAACTCTACAATGCGGTTCATTATTCCGTTGATCCGGAAACAGAAAAACTCAATTACCAACAGGTACGTGAACTGGCAGTTCAACTTCAACCAAAGATCATCATTTGCGGATATTCTTCCTATCCGTGGATTCCTGATTGGCAGGAATTCCGAAAAATTGCCGATGCAGTCGGTGCATATATGTTCGCCGATATTTCGCACATTGCCGGTTTAATTGCCGCTAAAGTGGCCCCTTCCCCGGTTGGTATCGCTGATGTGATCACCTTCACCACTCATAAAACACTATGCGGTCCGCGTGGAGCGTGTATTCTTACTAAAGATGCTTCCCTGGCAAAGAAAATTGATAAAGCGGTCTTTCCCGGTGAACAAGGCGGTCCGCACGTGCAGGTTTTTGCTGCCATGGCAACCACATTCAAGATCGCAGGTTCCGAAAAATTTAGAAACCTGCAGAAACAAATTCTTTTGAATTGCAAAGCGATGGGCGAGCAGCTCACAAAAAGAGGGCTTCGCCTGGCTTTCCAGGGAACAGATTCTCATCTCCTGAACATCGATTGTAAAACAATAAAAGGAGAAGACGGAGCCGTTTTATCGGGAGATATTGCCGCACGTATCCTTGATATCGCCGGGATCGTAGCCAATCGCAATACCATCCCCGGTGATACCTCAGCTTTGAAAGCCAGCGGAGTACGTATGGGCACACCCTGGGTGACTCAGCGAGGGTTGGTGGAAACAGACATGCAAGAAATTGCAGATGTCATCGCAGATATCTTTTTAGCAACCGAACCTTATTTCATCGCCGGAAGCAAAGGCGATAATCTGCGTGCAAAAGTAAAATTCTCAGCGCTGGAAGAAGCCAAAATCCGCATTCGTGAGATTGCAGCGCGCGCTGGAACTGATCTGGAAATTGAGAACCATACCTACCCCTTCTTTTATTATGCCGACGATTATCAAACAACCCGGACAGCCGATCTTACTTTCTCTATTAAAGGAAAACAGGTCAGGCAATTCTTGAATTATGCCATTGTTGAAGATATTGAGATATTGCACGAGAATGAATCCATGCCTGTGACAATTTTCGTTGAAGGAAACAATACGCAGGGAACGCTTTCCTACCTGGGTGCAGAAAAAGGGTATCGCCTGACAATCTCATCCCATTTTGCCGGAAAGACAGCAAACTGGCTGCGTGCATTGTCCGATGGATTTGTGCGCTTTGATGATGATCTGAAAAAGAAACTTCCGGGTCCGGTTATCGTTGCGGAATCTGCGCCAGTTGCAGGCTTGCAGACAGTCAAACACACCACCACCAATCAGAAACCATTTTTTATTGGAGATGTCCGTGGTGCAGCCGATGGCGATCCTTTGCCAGCTTTTCAATGGTCCGAAAAGCAGGATGAACCCCTGAAAAGGACCTGCCTGTATCAGCAACATATCACAGCGGGTGCTAAAATGGTCCCGTTTGCCGGTTGGGAAATGCCAGTGTGGTATTCATCAGTCTTAGAGGAGCATACTGCTGTCCGCTCCAATGCTGGTTTGTTTGATGTTTCTCATATGGGTGTTTTCCTTGCCGAAGGTATTGATGCCCCCGCTTTTCTGGATAGCATTTGTGCGAATGATATCGCCGCCCTCGAAATTGGCGAATCCTGCTACACCCATTTCCTGGATGTAGACGCTCATGTAATTGATGACACAATTGTTTATCACTATGCACAAGATAAGTATCTGGTAGTGGTTAACGCTTCTAACGAGGAAAAAGATTGGGCCTGGTTCCAGGCTGTAAAGAATGGCACTGCTCTGGTCGATCACAAAAAGCCCTGGGCTACTGCATATGGTCGAAATGTCATCCTGCACAATTTGAAAGACCCCTCGGAAGGAAATGGAATGCGCGTGGATATCGCCCTGCAGGGTCCGAAATCTCGCCAGATCCTCTGCAAATTGGGTTGGGACGCAGAAACCATCCAAAAGATCAATGCCCTCAAACGTACCCAATTATGTGAAGCAAGTCTGGATGGTACCGATGTTGTGATTTCTCGCACCGGCTATACAGGTGAAAAGATGGCATTTGAACTGTTTATTCATCCCGAGAAAGCTCCCTACCTATGGAATGCACTTCTTGATAATGGAAAAGCACTGGGATTGCTTCCATGCGGTTTGGGGGCAAGAGATTCGCTGCGTACGGAAGCAGGTTTGCCTTTATATGGTCACGAAATGGGAGGAGACCTTGACCTTGGAGTGAATGAAGCTGGTTTTTCTCTCTTTGTTAAAGTTCATAAACCCTGGTTTATTGGGAGGGATGCATATCTCGAATCAGAAAAGGTGCGTAAAGGAGTGGTTGTACGCTTCCGTTTTGATCAACAACACGTCAAAATGGCCCATCACGGTGATCCTGTTCTTGACGAACGGGGAAAAGTGATTGGCACCGTTACAAGCTGCGCAATTGACAAAGATGAATATCTTACCGGTCAAGCTTTCGTTGAAAAGAAATACGCCCAGGAAGGAACGAAGATACTCATCTATCAAAATAAAGAATCTTTGGATGATGTTCATTTCAATACATTGGCCAGTGGCAGCCGGATTGCTTTGCCATCATCCGCGACCGTGGTAAGCCGCTTCATGAAATAAAACCAGAAAAAAAGAAGGAGTATTCCATGGCAACATCGTGGGACAACCGTTTTGCCCAAAGAACACAGCGAATGAAAGGGTCTGCGATTCGTGAGTTGTTAAAATTCACCGAGGAACCGGATGTTATCTCTTTTGCTGGTGGAATGCCAGCACCGGAAGCATTCCCGATCAAAGAATTTACTGATGCCTGTATGCAAGTATTGGAGAAACAAAGCAGCCAGGCACTGCAGTACGGTTCAACTGATGGGTATTACCCACTGCGTGATATGATCGCGCAGCAATCCAAACGGTATGGAATTGAGGTTACCCCGGAAAATATCCTGATCACATCAGGTTCTCAACAAGCTTTGGATTTACTAGGAAAGATCTTTATTAATCCTGGTGATCATATTGTTGTTGAAAATCCTACATACGTTGGTGCGATGCAAGCCTGGAATGCATACGGCGCGGAATACATTCCCGTCCCCTTTGATGAAGAGGGCATGATTACTTCCGAATTGGAAAAAAGTTTACGCAGCAGCCCCAAATTTATTTATGTTTTACCAAATTTCCAGAATCCCACCGGCGTCACCCTTTCCTTTGAGCGCCGGTTGCAGCTAATAGAACTGTCCGAGAAGTACGGCGTTCCCATTATTGAAGACGATCCGTATGGACAGCTGCGTTTTGAAGGGGAGAATTTACCTGCTATTGAAGTACTGGATAGTCAAACCAGGGCACAGGATGGTTGTTATTCCGGAAATGTGATCTATACCAGTACTTTTTCAAAGACTCTTTCGCCCGGAATCCGCCTGGCCTGGGTCATAGCTCCGCCGGAAGTGATTCAAAAAATGATCATGGCCAAACAAGGCACCGACCTTCATACTGCAACTTTCAACCAGATGGTTGCGTATGAGGTTGGAAAAGATGGCTACATCAATGAACATGTGAAATTCATTCGCAAGATCTATCGAGAACGCCGTGATGTGATGCTGGATACTCTTGAAGAACACATGCCGGAGGGAGTGAAATGGACACATCCACAGGGTGGTTTGTTCTTATGGTTGACTTTACCTGAATGTGTAGATTCACGGGAGTTGCTTGCCGAGGCTTTGAAATTGAAGGTTGCGTTTGTTCCCGGTGACTCGTTCTTTCCGAATGGAGGCCATCCCAACACCATGCGTTTGAATTTTTCGTATCCTACATCAGAGAAGATCAATGAAGGGATTAGCCGTCTAGCAAAGGCAATAAAACAATTTATCGTTAAGAACAGCAAAAGTTAATTGTGATTCCAGATTTTAAAATCAGCCAAAATTGACTGTCCAATAAATTCACGCAAGATCGAATTATCGGGTATTAAATCTTGGTCAATGGGGATGAACCAATTCAAAAAGGCAAGCAGCCGTTTTGCTTCGCGGTATTCATCAGTCCCGAAAGGTATCTGCCGAAGTAAAGGTTCGGCGTAGGATTTTAAAGCAGCCAATTCGTAAACCAGCGCCGAATTAAAGATAGCATTTGCATTCTCTTGATAAGGGAATATATATTCTCGTTCTCCCCGGCGCACTGACTCCCACAGTGAAATAGTGCGCTGAGCGGAAAAACCGCGCGACCAGGAATCGCGCACGACGCGCCGCAGCATGCGGGTATCCGTTGTAGAAATGCGATTAAAACGGTCCAGATTTAACTGGGTTAGACAGGAAATATAAATTCGAAATACCTTCCGAGATGGGAATTCAGCCAGTAAAGCCGTATTCAATCCATGGATGCCCTCCATGATAATAACCTGATCTCTTGATATCTTAACGATTTCGCCGGATTCACTCCTTCCTTCATGGAAATTGAATTTCGGAAGTTGCACCTCCTCCCCTTCCATCAGCCGCAGCAGATCCTTCTCCAATGCAGTCCGGTCAACTGCTTCAAATGCTTCAAAGTTTAGGTTTCCGCTCTCATCCCGTGGTGTTTTATCACGATCAACGAAGTAATTATCCATTTCAAGAGCAAAGGGCTTAATTCCATGCGTTAATAATTGAATGGCAAGGCGTTTCGAAAAGGTGGTTTTCCCTGAGGAAGAAGGACCTGCAATTAGTATCAATTTTTTTTCGGGTTTGCTATCTGCAATTTGTGTGGCTATTTCTGAAATCTTCTGTTCATGCAGTGCTTCAGAAACAAGGATCACCTCATGGATTCCATTGTTTAATATAGCATCATTCAATGAACCGACACTGTCAATCCCAAGGCTCGATAGCCAATTTCCATATTGTTGGAAAATACCACGCAGCTTCGCATATTTTGGCATCGGCAGCAGCCTGGTTGGTGTTTTTCTGCGCGGGTACTGCAAGATAAAGCCTTCTTCCACGGGAACCAAGGCAAAAACGGTCAGGAATCCGGTGGAAGGGACCATATAACCATGATGGTAATCACGATGGTTTTCTAGCTGGTAGAGAACAAGTTCTGGTTTATTTCTATATTTTAGAAGCTGTAGCTTATCTTCATAATTCTTACTGCGAAAATATTCTTTTGCCGATTCGAGAGTCACCACTTCCCGTTTAATTTCCAGATCTTCTTTTACGATTTCTCGCATGCGTTCTTCAATCTTTTGCACCGCGCTGTATTCCAGCGGGGCATGGTTTTTTACAGCGCAGAAATATCCTCCGCTTGGAACGGAATAATCCACCGTTAACTCCAGTTTTGGAAATACATCTTCAAATGATGCTTGTAGTAAAAAAACCAGGGAGCGTCTATAAATTTTTGATCCATCAGAATCAGACATAGTGATGGGTTTTACATTGGAATCTTTCTTTATAGGAAAGGTTAATTCCCGCAATTCACCATCGACAACCGCACCCACAATTGGCGGATTTTTCCACTCCGGAAGTACTTTCATGAATTCAAGAACAGGTATAGCGCGTTTTCCTTGATAGGTCCGACCGTCAGGCAAATAGATTTCGACGGTATCGCGTGGAGTCTCAACTTCAATTATTTTTTCTTCATCCATTGTTTTTTTCTTTTTAATGTAAAATTCTATCCTGATTATAACCACAAGGAAAAGTCTATGGAGAGTAGTTTTTGGCGATTGATTGTGAACGCTCCTGCAGAAGGAACCTGGAATATGGCGGTTGACGAAGCAATCTTAGAGTCGACAGCTAATTTGCTGCAGCCAACCACACTGCGCTTATATTCATGGAATCCATTTTGTTTGTCTTTGGGTTATTCTCAGTCAATCGCCGATATTGATGAAACGCGCTTAAAAGCGAGAGGTTGGGATCTGGTTCGCAGACCTACGGGCGGAAAAGCGATTCTTCATGCTGATGAATTGACCTATAGCATTTGTGCCTCCAATTCCGATCCTCACGTTCGGGGTTCTGTTTTGGAAAGTTACCAGCACCTCTCCAAAGGGCTTATTGCAGCCATGCAGATGGTAAAACTGGATGTTATTTCTGAGCCGCATAAAAGCCCCTCGGAGCGGAATACAACGAAACCGATTTGCTTTGAAGTTCCTTCTGATTATGAAATCACTCTGAATGGAAAAAAGATCATCGGCAGTGCACAGGTACGCAAGAAGGATGGCGTTCTGCAGCATGGAGCAATCCCATTGTTCGGGGATATTGCCCGTATAACGGATGTACTCCATTACGAGAGTGAGAATGAGCGATCACTATCTCGATCCCAGGTGCAAATGCGCGCGACGACATTGGAAAAACAGACCGATCAAAGAATCACCTGGAAAAAATTAGCCCACGCTATTGTGTGCGGATTTGAAAATGCCCTTCAGATTGAGATTAAAATCGGCAGGTTGAGCGACCAGGAAAGGAAAAGGGCAAAACAACTCCTGGAAGAAAAATATGCCAATATGGATTGGACTCGCCGGTTGTAATGATGCATGTGCTTTTTATGCAATGGCTATTGTTCGTACTGTTAATTCTGATTCTCTTTTTGATCATATTACGTATTCAGTTGATTAAACAGACCAGATCTTTGATTGTGAGACAGAAAGATCCCTCCTCTTATAGGATCGCCATTGTATTAGGGGCTGGTGTCAATGCAAATCTTTCACCTACCAAAGTTTTAAGAGACCGCCTGGATAAGACCATCCAACTTATAGAACAGGGTCAATTCGATCAAATCCTTCTCAGCGGTGGAAAAGTCAGATCAACCAGTGAAAGCATCATCATGCATGCTTATCTCATTCAACATGGTATTCCATCCGAAATGCTGATTATTGATGAAGAAGGTATATCTACATTCGAGACACTGAAAAGAGCTCGCACCCTCTTTCAGATTGAACAGGCAGTTCTCATCACACAGGAATTTCACCTGCCTCGCGCCATTGCGCTCGCACAAAAGCTCAAGATGAATGTGATCGGGATCCCCGCGGATACAAAGAAGTTTCGCTTTAGCTCGCTGGCATGGTGGCACATTCGAGAAATATTTGCCTGGGTATGGTCTTTGGTTAAGGTCAATCATCATTCAGGTATGTAACTTGCAACTATAATCAATAGGAAGCTAGTTTCATAAAGGATATACAATGTCCCTGATTAACGGAAAAGGTTATTATATCTGGAAGATCCCGAACTGCGAGGGGGGTGATCCCGTTGCGATCGCTTCTGTTGCACAGCAGGCAGGCTTGCAGCATGTTTTTATAAAAATCGCCAACGGTATTTATGATTACAATTATGATTCTGCCACTAAAAAGGATTTGATCGCTCCCGTCTGTGAAGCACTGTTAGCAAAAGGAATTAGAATTTGGGGCTGGCATTATGTTTTTGGGGATTTACCAAAGGATGAAGCCAAAGCTGCCATTCGGCAGATCAATCGTCTTCCCCTGGACGGCTATATCATCGACGCCGAAGGAGAGTATAAGGATAAATACACTCCTTGCCGGATCTTCATGAATGAATTGCGGGCCGCGCTTCCTGATTACCCAATTGCACTCAGTTCCTATCGGTATCCCAATTACCATCTCTCCCTTCCGTGGAAAGATTTTCTATCGAAAAGTGACTTCAATATGCCGCAAGTGTATTGGGAACAGGCGCATAACCCGGGTGAACAGCTCATCCGCAGCCTGAAAGAATTCCAATTGATTGATCCTTTCAGGCCAATTATTCCAACCGGGGCAGCTTATGCTGCCGGTGGTTGGATTCCGACTGCTGCGGATATAAAATCTTTTCTAGATACGGCTCTTTCATTGGATATGCCGGCTGCCAGTTTTTGGAGCTGGGATTACTGCCGCTTGAAACTTCCAGAAATATGGCAGGCGATTGCCGATTATTCCTGGCCGGGTGCGCCAACAGTAACCAAGACTATTCCGGAACTCTTGATCGAGTATTTTAATAACAGGAACATTCCTCTTATCCTCAGCCTATACGATGATAATGCGGTTTTTGTCACTTCAAAACAGACAATCCAGGGTAAGAATTCTCTGAATGGTTGGTACTCAGGCTTGCTTACCACACTGTATCCCAATGCTACATTTTCGCTTGATAATTATTCAGGCACAGATATCACCAAGAAATTAACGTGGAGGATTATTAACGCAGACAAAACCGCGCTTTCCGTTGAAGATACAATTGGATTGCAGGAGGGGAAGATTCTATATCATTATTCCTCGCTCCAAAATTAGAAAAAAGCCGAGGATTTTTCCTCGGCTTTTATTTTATTCTTCGTCCGGATCATCATCCAGATCATCATCCAAAAAGTCTATTTCATCAGATGACATGTCATCATCCAGCAAATCAGTTTCCACTATATCATCGATGGGATGTTCATCCGTGGGGATTTCAATGGTGCTGACGTGCCCCTGGTTCATTGGCTCATCATTTGCAACGGATTGGATCAGTAAAATTCTTTTTTCCGAGAATCCGGTCCCCGCCGGGATCAATTTACCGATGATCACATTTTCCTTCAAGCCATAAAGAGGATCTTTATCCGCTGATATGGCAGCGCGGGAGAGCTCTTTAATGGTGTGCTGGAATGATGCAGCAGATAGGAATGATTCGGTGTTGAGTGATGCTTTGGTCACACCAAGGAGGATATCAATATAACGGGCTGGTTTCTTCCCTTGAGCGACCATTTCTTCATTGATCGCTTTGATCTCGAGCCGGTCGATCATCTCATTGGGCAAGAATTCCGTATCACCTGCGTTGATGATTTGGACCTTGCTCAACATCTTGCGGATGATCACCTCAAAATGCTTATCATTAATGTTTTGCCCTTGAGCGCGGTAAACATTCTGGATTTCTTCCAGCAGATAGTGGTAGCATGCGTCACGCCCTTTTAATTTCAAGAGTTCATGGGGGTTGATGGATCCTTCTGTCAAAGGCTGACCTGCTTCTACTTCTTCACCATCTTTCACGATGATGCGTAACGTAGATGGGATCTCCATCTCTTCTTCTTCTACGCTGTCGTAGCTGACCACCACAGTTCGTTTTTCGATCCGAATGCGACCAGCATGTTGGGCATTAATGGTTAGTTCGTCATTCTTTGCAAGAATATCTCCTGCGGCAACGGCCATTTCTTCTTTTACCAGAATTTCCCAGTCTTCTGGAACACTATATTCATCGCGAATCAATTCACTGTAAGTAATGCGAATGCTGTTCTGATCACTGGTGTTATTGGCAGGAATAATAGCGACTTTGCCCATGATTGGAGCAATGATCGCTTCACCTTTTGGTGTTTTGCGAGCTTCAAACAACTCTTCAACTCTGGGAAGACCGGTTGTAATATCGGTGGCAGCCGCTACACCTCCAGTATGGAAAGTCCTCAGGGTAAGCTGCGTGCCCGGTTCACCGATAGATTGAGCAGCGATAATGCCTACTGCAGTTCCCGGTTCAACCATTTTTCCTCGTCCCAGATCAATGCCATAGCATTTGGAACAAATTCCATGCCGTAATTCACAGGTCAGTGGAGAGCGTACTTTCATTTCGTTAATGCCGGCTTCGAGCAGTTTATTGATTAATTCAAGGTTGAGCAGTTCATCCCGGTCAGCCAATATCTCCCCCGTCTTGGGATCAATAATCGGTTCGGCCAGCAACCTTCCCTTAAGCCTTTCCTGAATACTTTGACCGGCAACATCATCTGTCGTTCTGATCCAGAGTCCTTCTTGCGTCCCGCAGTCATCAGCATTAATGATCACATCCTGGGCAATATCAACCAGACGCCTGGTGAGATATCCGGCATCGGCAGTGCGCAGAGCGGTATCTGCCAGACCTTTTCGAGCACCATGGGTGGAGATGAAATATTCCAGAGCGGTCAATCCCTCCCGGAAGTTAGATTGGATCGGCAGACGGATAATACGTCCGGCAGGGTCAGCCATTAAACCACGCATGCCAGCCAATTGAGAAATTGGACCAAATCCACCTTTTGTTGCACCGGAGTTGGCCATGGTCGCTAAGTTGCCGCCTGGATCAAGGTGTTCTTTCACCGCATCGGCAACATCTTTGGTGGTATCTTGCCAGACTTTAATGACCTGCTCATCCATTTCAAGCTCGGTCAACAGACCTCGACGATACGATTTCTGGATAGTTTCCACTTTTTCAAGTGATTCAGCCAGGATTTCCTCTTTTTTCGGTGGAATGCTGATATCACCCACTGCCAATGTCGTTCCGGATAACATAGCGTATTTAAATCCAATATCCTTTACATCATCCGCAATTTGGGTGGTGGTATCTTCACCGCATAATTCATAAATGGTGGCAATCAAATCCTTGATCCCGCCTTTATCAAAGGTCTGATTGACAAATACAACTTCTTCCGGAAGGATTTGATTGAAAAGTGCCCGTCCAACCGTTGTTTCGATGATGCGAGTTTCCTGTTTATTCAAGCGTTTGCCCTTCTCATCGAACCATGTTTTGATCTGGAGTTTGATAGGGGTATGGATCTTTACCTGTTCCAATTGATAGGCTAATTCGACCTCATCAATAGAAGCAAAGGTCGTCATTTCCCCTTTCTTCTTATCACCTTCCATGGTCAGATAGTAAACGCCGAGCACCATATCTTTGGACGGGGAGATAATTGGTTCTCCATCAGCAGGTTTCAGCAAGTTCTTGGATGCCAGCATTAAATTCCTGGCTTCCCAAACTGCTTTTTCTGATAATGGGACATGCACAGCCATCTGGTCGCCATCGAAATCCGCGTTGAAAGCTGTGCATACCAGCGGATGAAGTTGAATGGCGCTGCCTTCTACAAGGATGGGTTCGAATGCTTGAATACCCAGGCGATGCAGGGTTGGTGCACGGTTCAACATGACCGGGCGGTCTTTGATGACTCTTTCCAAAACCTCCCATACTTCAGGGCGGTTGCGTTCAATCAAACGGCGCGCACCTTTAACATTGGCGGCATATTCGCGCTTGACCAAACCAGCAATCACAAATGGGCGGAAAAGCTCAAGTGCCATATTCTTGGGAAGACCGCATTGGTATAATTTCAGTTTTGGACCAACCACAATCACGGAGCGGCCAGAATAATCCACACGCTTCCCAAGCAGATTGCGGCGGAATCGCCCCTTTTTCCCTTTCAGCATGTCACTTAGCGATTTCAGTTCTCGTCTGCCACGCCTTGAGAGCGCTTTACCTCGCTGTGAATTATCGATCAAAGAATCGACAGCTTCCTGGAGCATACGTTTTTCATTGCGTACAATGACATCCGGAGCGCCAAGTTCAAGCAGTCTCTTAAGCCGGTTATTGCGGTTGATCACACGCCGGTACAGGTCATTCAGGTCAGAAGTAGCAAATCGCCCACCATCCAATTGGACCATCGGCCGCAGATCAGGAGGGATGACCGGTAGAACTTTTAAGATCATCCATTCGGGTCGGTTATTTGAACGACGAAAAGCCTCAACAACTTTTAATCGTTTGGTAGCTTTCTTTCGTTTTTGTTTGCTTTTGGTGGTGCGTACTTCAATCCACAGCTCTTCAGCCAATTTTTCCATATCCAAGCGGCTGAGGATATCGTAAAAAGCTTCCGCGCCCATATCGGCACGAAATACCTGCCCATAATGGGAACGCAGTTCGCGATACTTATTCTCGCTGATAAAGGAAAGTGGTCTTAAACTTTCGACTTCATCCCGGCGAGCTTCAATCTCTTTATTAATCTTGGCTGTCAGATCTTCTTTTTGATCTAATAGTTTTTGAAGAGTAAGGTCTGCTTCAGCTTTCACCTGCTCCAGCAAAAGTTCATTCTTCTCTTTTTCATGATCGATCTCAAGCCCAATTTCCGCTTCTATCGCTTCAAGTTTCTCTTGAATAGATTTCTGCACGCTAGAGATCATTTTATTGGAAATTTCTTCTCCGGCGTTGGCAATGGTTACATCGATTGTTTTCAGTTTAATATCGGTGCGAGCTTTCTTGCCAATTTTTTCTTTGATAGATTGTTCGAGTTCCTGCCCTTCTTTGATGATCGGAGCAACTTTTTCTGCGATCATTTCATCTTTCTTGGTGGATAACTCAGCAGTCTTACTTTTTATTTCTTCGATGCGGGAATTTTTATCAAATTCAACTTCTTCAATGCGCCCATCAAGGTCTTTGATTTGATCTGTATATTTCGCACCAACTTCATCTTCAATACGATTCAACGCTTTTTGTTTGGAGTCTTCATCAACGTAGGTGACGATGTATTGAGCAAAATACAGTACCCGATCAAGATTTCTTCGTGAAATATTCAGCAGAGATCCCAGGTAAGAAGGCACCCTCCGGCTGTACCAGATGTGCGCCACCGGTGTAGCCAACTCAATATGCCCCATTCGTTCACGGCGAACCGAAGAACGGGTTACTTCCACACCGCATTTATCGCATACAATTCCCTTGTACCGGGGATTTTTGTATTTACCACAATAACACTGATAATCTCGGGTTGGTCCAAAAATTGCCTCGCAAAATAATCCGTCTTTCTCAGGTCGCAGGCGCCGATAATTGATCGTTTCTGGTTTTGTTACTTCTCCATAAGACCAACTTCTAATTGTATCGGGAGATGCAAGTCTTACTCGGAG
>LDZU01000041.1_pt1 | contig 38138 bp, 55 predicted proteins | sample 615531 | NCBI WGS metagenome assembly LDZU01 (sample SAMN03408293, study PRJNA278302) | terrestrial metagenome | isolation source: oil reservoir sample SB2 | place: USA: Alaska, North Slope, Schrader Bluff formation | collected 2011-09 | reverse complement strand
TCAGCAGCATCAGACTTGATTCCTATCTCTTCCCTGGATACGCAGTATTGCAAATCGCTCTCAAACTGCATCCCAAACCGAGCATTTAGAAATTCCTTGTTGAATTCCTTCGCTTCCAGCTTCTTAGCCCAGAAGGTCAAGCCGCACTGCTTACAGCGGATGCAGTAATACTCGTCGTGAAAGGTCCTTGCCTTGCTGATCTTCTCAAATTCCTCATGCAAACACGTCGAGAAATCCATCGTGCCGGCTTCAACATCAATTTGCTTTTTTAGCTTTTCGTTTAGCATCCTTTTGCCTTTTCTTGAAATCGAACCACCATATCTTCGATGTCAACCAGCCAAACACACCTGCCACATCACCGGCTTCAATGTCAGCCACCACGTTCTCACGTGTCCAGAACTCGACCCAGGTAGCATCATCCGCCACATCCTCAAATTCAATGGACGCCTGGATCGCACGCTCATGCTGCCAGCGTGCCTGTCCTGGTTTCAGTTTTGGCAAGTTATGGAATCTATCCCTGTTGATGATTGCCCTTGCCATAGCCTGGGCAAACTCGCGGGAATCGGTTTTCGGTGCCTTTTTCTTGGGCATTGATAATCCCTTGTTCTCGATGTTTTTTGGCCGTAACAACTAACTGCCCTTATTATATAATAAGAACATCTGTCCTGTCAAGGGTATTTCATGAATTAGCCTTGACAAATAAAATCATATAGTATATTATTGTCTTATGACGACATCGACCGAGAAAAACAAGCAAGGAGATAGCACGATGAAAACAGGAACCTTTCGACTGAAAGGCAGCTCCCTGTTGGCTCGGGCTGAAGAGAATGGCGTCGAGAACCGACATCAATTAGGATTGCAGGCAAATGTTTCCCACCAAACGATATACGGTATATTTGATGGGGAGCCAATGATGCAAATTGATTTGCGTGTTCTCGCTAAAATTCTAATCTTAGGGGTGGGGTACACGCCTGAAGAACTGATGAACGTCAAATTTGGTGATATCTTTGAGTACATTGAACCAGGAGCTGCTGATTAAATACAAAACGCCCCACTTTCATGAGGCGCTTTGCTGATCGCAGCTCGAAGCTGACTAATCAATTCCTTACTGTTACGGCCAAGTATCGAGTAAGGGATGCATATGGTCTATTGCGATCATCCGATTTTCCAGTTTAATAAAGGAGGTTATTGATGACATTAGAAGTATTTCAAGCCGGCCTGGTTGGTGTGCTGATTGGTGCTGCCATTGTTGGGCTGGGGGTGCTGGTGCATAACTGCATATCTGGAATCTTCAAACGACTGAAGCAAATCGAGGATGAAAACGAACAAATCAAACAACAGAATAAATCATTGCAGCTTCAGATTGACGAGCTGATCGCCGTCAAAGAGCGATCACGTCAAACAGGATCCACGATGGCCGGATTGGAAGAGGCGATGGCTCACATCATCCGGATCAAATACAACCGTGATGTCGATAACCATGCCCTGGATTGTGCGCTCAACATGCTTCAAACGCTGCGGCAAGGCCCATACGCCTACGATCCGAATAAACAAACAAACGAAGGACGAAAGGAATACCTATGACAGACGAAATTCACAACATGATCGAACAACAAGAAGAACCCTTTGGGCTCCCAATTGACCCAGGAACCCGTTTCACCAGGTTTTTCGGCGTCCCCAAGGGCGTGACGGCAATCATCAGCGTCCACGGCACCCGTGACATTCTCGAGATCATCAACCCAGACGACGGGCGTGCCCCATTCTTTCGCCTGCGTGAGGAGCTGCGTGTCTCGGAAGATATTGAGCTCAGTACCGACGAGGAGGAGGATTATGACAACCCGTCAGACATTTGATCCCCTAGAATACTATTTCAAGCTCTGCAAAGATGTCGACGACGAGCTGCAGGACCAGCTTGTGATGCACATGATCCACAACGGTTACATCGGCGAAGAGAACCGTGTCACCCGTGAGCAGCTCTCGATTGCGCTGCTGGGTGAATTCACCCAGCGTACCGATCGGATGATCCGTAAAGCGAAGGAGGAGCTGCTCAAAAAGGGCATGCTCATTCTCTCGTCAAGCGGCACCGCTGGTTATTACCTGCCGGCGTTTCAGGACGAAGTAGACGAGTACATCCGTGAAAACACAAACCGTATTCATGCCCTGCTTCAAAACGTCCGAATGGCAAAGCAGGTACGACTTCCCTATCGCCAACCCGATCACGTCAGGCAGCTCAGATTTCTGGAGGTGCGATGAGTGTTAGATTGATGTCCCTCGTTTTCGATAGCTTAGATCTATCTTCAACCGATAAATTGATCATGCTGGCACTCGCAGATCATGCCAACGATGAAGGCAAATCTATCTATCCAAGTCAAAAGAGAATTGCTCTCAAAACTGGCTTGACACGTCCGACTGTCAATAAACACATTCAAGCCCTGGTTGATGATGGTTACCTGAACCGCGAAAAATACAGGAATGACCTTTTTGGCACGCTTGAAGTTTCGATTAACATCAAAAAACTAAAAGCAGGGGGTGTAACGGAGAATGACACCCCTACCGATGAGGGTGTAACGGAGGATTACAGGGGGTGTAACGGAGGATTACAGGGGGGTGTAACGGAGGATTACACAAACCATCATTTAACCACCATTAACCATCAATTAAAAAAAGAGGCCTCCGACCTATTCGAGTCTTGTCGTGAAATCTTTGAAACCAAAAAGGGCAGGCTCATTACAGATCCGCAAGCCTTCAGCCAGATGATCAACAACTTCAAAGCCAACGGCGTTACCGCTGAAGATTACGCCGCTGCCATTGAAGCGATGGATGCCGATCCAAAGTACAACGGCTCCAAACCGACATCCTACGAAAAATGGGCGATCGGTTACGCCCAGCGGCGAAATAATCCACCCAAGCCAAAAGCAAACGGGAAACAAAGGATGACCGATGATGTCTTTGAAGAAGCAAAACGCATCCTGCGAGAAATGGACGGTGATGAATGAGAAAAGAAAAGATCATCGAGCTCATCAAAACACAGACCCAGCTTTACCCCAACACCACCGTGATGGACGGCAAAGCCCTGGCTTATTACGCTTCTGCAATCTCAGACATTGACGACCAACACCTGATCATGGCTTTTCGGATGCATCTTGAAACCAATAAATGGTTTCCCAGTGTCAGCGAAATCCGTGCAGCAGCTGCTGAACTTGCCGGCCGTCGCTCTGGCATCCCGATCGCCTTTGAAGCATGGCGTGAGGTCATGGATAACGCCAAACAGTGGATCACCGGCAATCATAGATCTGTTGATCAACATGAGTGGTCGCATCCCCTGGTCAAAGAAGCTGCCAGGCTGATGGGCTGGGAGGATATCTGCTACACCACCAACATCGAGAGCACCCGGGCACGGTTCTTACAGGCTTATGAGCAGTTGAAGGACCGAGAAGAGCATGACCTGATTTTATCAAAGCACATTCGGGAATTCGCAAAACCGGAATCAAATCGTGTGCTGCCAGAACCGAAACAAGAACCAAAGCAGCTGGAGCATGGCGATAAGCCCGACTGGATGCAAAACGGATTCGCCAACATGCCCCAGCATATCAAAGATAAGTTTCTACGAACCAAACAAACATTGGAGGAAAAATGAACACAGATTGGCAAAACAAATATTACGAGCTCGTGGGTCACAAAGAGGTGCTGATCCAGAAGCTCAACGACGGCATCTTTGCTCCCCCTGAATGGGAACAGCTCATGGACGAGATGAAAGCCCACGGGATGCATGCGATGGCAAACGACCTCAAAAAGCGATACGACGAGTACAAAGCCAAATGGGTTGATCAAACGACTCAGGTCGAGATTGAAAGTGTCGAGGTATCAGCATGAAGATATATTTTGTTGGTGGCCAGGCAGTTGAAAACATTGAAAGACCTGATATTTCCATCCGTTGCAGTGACCAGGTATTTCACATTACCGAAACCGACGAGGGCATTTTAGTGACCGGAATGAGAACTCAAAACATCAAGATAATGCCAACCAGCAGCGCATCGGTGATATTACAAACCGGTCAACGAAACGAGACCGGACGGGAACAAGGAGCAGACGCAGCATGACCGCCTTACTTGAATTTTTCGCAGCATACCCCACATTCACCATCCTGTTCATCGCAACCAGCCTGATTTCAACAGTGATGAACATAAAATACTTAACAAATTCAAACCAGACCAAAATCGAAAGGAATAGAAAATGAACATTCAACGAAATTACACAAAATTTGATGCACGATACAATCCGCCCAAAGTTGGTCAGGTCAGGGAATTGTCTAAATTTGGGAGCCAGCAGGTTGATGCTGTTGGCGAAGTCGTGAAGGTGGATAAGAAAAAACGCACCTTCCTGATGCGAATACTCGCAAAGGGAGAGTGATGAAAGAGCGACCGATATTATTCAATTCAGAGATGGTCAATGCAATCCTGAAAGGTCAAAAAACGCAAACCAGACGGTTGAAGGGATTGAATAAAAAACCTGTTTGGTCAATCGAATATGTGCACAGCATGGGTGGTTGGTATGTCAAATATCCTAATGGTCCAGATTGGGAAGTTATTCAATGCCCCTATGGCAAACCTGGTGATCGTCTTTGGGTGCGTGAAACATGGCGTCCCTGGTCATGGCAAGAAGGAGAGCCGATCGGTATCCAATTCAAAGCTGATATGAAACATCGTGAATGTTGGACGGATTGTGATGATATCAAACAAAGTGAATGGGAAGAGCGCCTGTGGATTCAAATTACTGACGAGCTTGACCAGAAGGGAATCAAGCCTGATGAATACGGATACTACCACTTTGACGGTGATCCACCTTTGCGATGGCGTCCCTCAATCTTCATGCCACGCTGGGCATCCAGGATAACCCTCGAAATAACAGAAGTCAGGATTGATCGTCTGCAGGAAATCTCACTTCACGACATAAATGCGGAAGGGACGCCTGACACCCTGGATAAGACAAAACGTCCGTTCGGATCCCGTCGTGAGCATTTCCAGCGATTATGGGATTCCATCAATGCCAAACGTGGATTCCCCTGGGATAAAAATCCCTGGGTTTGGGTGATCAGTTTCAAGGTTGTCAAATGACCGTCAAATCCAGCATGATGAACTACGCGCTCTATGGGGCACTCCCAAATGTCAACCTCTTCCAGCAGCTCGTACCATGCCCCAAGTGCGGCGCCAAACACTGCATCGATGCTGCAAGGCGTGGGCCGGCAGTCTTCATGCTCACAGCCGCATCCTACCGTGTGATCTGCCTCAACTGCTGGCATAAATCCAACACCGCACGGACGGAAGAGGGCGCCATTCAAAACTGGAACGATGGTGACAGTGCCAACAGGCTGGCTCAACTTCGCAAGAAGCACAATCTCTCACAGGCGAAACTTGCCGAGCTTGCCGGCGTGTCCGCTGTCACCATCAGCAAGATCGAGCGCAAAGACACCAACGGAAGCCCTGCGACACGTCGAAGGATAGCCAGGGCGCTCGGCGTCACCATAGCAGACATTTAGCGAAAGGATTATACACATGCTTCAAACATTCACCACCTGGTTGATCAGCAGCCTCTTTGGGATATCAAAATTCCTCATGGTTGTGGCGATCCTCGTCTTCATCCTCGACAAAGAAAAGAAGGATGCTATCTTCATCGCCGTGTTCTCCGTCTGGATGATGCTCCTGTATATCATCATAGCATGAAAAGATTACGGTATAACCGACCACTTATGACAATAATTAAGAAAGTTTACGGTATGAAAGGATAGGACAATGCCAACAAATATCGAATGGACGAACGAAACCTGGAATCCCGTCACAGGTTGCACGAAGATCTCCGAAGGATGCCGGCACTGCTACGCCGAACGCATGGCCAAGCGCCTGGCTGGACGCTATGGCTATCCAGAACAGCCGCATCACTTTGACGTGACTATTCATGAATCTCAATTCAATAAGCTGTACCGTTGGAATAAGCCAAGGATGGTGTTCGTTTGCTCAATGGGAGATCTATTCCATGAGGACGTTCCAGACAATGTCATCCGCAGGGTGCTCAATCATTTCAGGGTTTATGACAAACATACCTACCAGGTGCTGACAAAACGCCCAAAAAGGATGTATGAGGTCTTCTCGCAATTTATCGATGAGGATTGCGACAGTGATGTTTTACCCAATGTATGGCTTGGTGTCACAGCAGAAAATCAACAGGCAGCCGATGAACGCATCCCCTGGCTTCTCAAAATACCCGCAGCCGTTCGGTTTGTAAGCATAGAGCCGATGCTGGGGCCAATAACATTTAACTGGCGTAAGTGGATACCGGAGACTCTTAGGGTGCTCGACTGGATCATCTGCGGCGGAGAGACAGGCCCGGGAGCCAGAACCACAGAATATAAATGGGTTGATGATCTATTCTGGGAATGCGGCCTAATTCCCCAATCACCAATCACCAATCACTGCCCGGAGGGCGCTCATGATCCGCTTCGTCAACCTCTTCGATATGCCCTCCGGACGTTTCACCTTACAGATCCTCGGCTTTGAATACTTCAAAGGCAGCCGCCTATTCGCTTTCACATTCTGCAACCTTCGCATCCTGATCGGCAAAAAGCGCAAACCCACGCCGGCACCCGAGAACCATCACATCTACACGGGAGACGGCGGCGCTCCCATCAAAACAACCTACGACTATTAGAAAGGATCAACTTCATGACCACAGTTGTTTGTGTCACTAAAGACGGCAAAACCGTTATGGCATCCGACTCCGCAGGCTCCAACGGCTCACGAATCTGGATCCAGGATAAACCCAAGATCGTCACCATCGGCGATTTCACCATTGGCAATTCCGGATCCATACGGGAAGCAAATATCATCGAATACGAATTCTCTCCTCTTGAAAGAAAAGAGGGTGAAACAGACGAGAAATATATCTACCGGAACGTCAATCAAATCAAAGATCTGTTTGAAAAGCGCAAAACCAGCGAAAAAGATCATAAGTGCTCGAGCAAGTTCCTGATCCATTACAAGGGGAAGGTTTACGAATTCGACACTGATTTTCAATTCATGCAGTGGTCAGGCGACATGCACGCCATTGGGAGCGGCTCAGACTATGCCCTTGGTGCAATGAGTGCGTTGATTTACGATCCAGAACAGTCTGCTTTGGATATCGCCAGTAAAGCGATCCAGGTTGCCGCCCAGTTCGATCCCAGCACTGTTGCTACGCCAATTCACACCGTTTTACTGTAAGGACACACCATGATCCAGATCGACATTCCAAACGTCTTCATCAAGCCATACGTTCGTATGACACAAAAGGGAAAGTTCGTTTCACGTCAAGCGCAGCAATACCTCAACAACCAGAACGCCCTCATGACCCTGATCCGCAACCAGGTACAGCTCCAGGGTGCACAGATGTACCCCAAAGGCATCCCCCTGACGGTTATCATGCAAGTCTACGTTCACACCAGCCAGGGTCACAGAGCGGACTTAGACAACATCGTAAAGAGCGTGATGGATGCCAGCAACGGCATCGTCTTTGAAGACGATCGCTGGATTGACGAGTTTCAGGTCGTGCGTACCATCGGCGAACAAGAGCGACTGTTCATGATCGTCACGGAAAAGACTGTATAATATGACTAAATTCAAAAGTTTGTTCAGTCTAACCCCTCTGACAAAAGAGCAAATGGCTGAGCATATTCAGGCAACCAGAGAATTGCAGGAAGGAAAACGCTGTATCATCTGTGGATCCAAAATGGAAGAATGGAATGGTACTGTACTGCCAGCCGTATGTGATAAGTGTATGAAAAAGGAGTAAGTGATGAAACAGTGTCCCGATTGTGGCAGTAAGCGAATGGAAAAACTAACCCAATACCGTTGCCCTGATTGCGGATCGAGATTTGATGTCGCAGATAGGGGTTGGATTTCAGTTGAGGATAGGTTGCCGGATGTTAGTAAAGATGTTTGGTTTTACTGGCGTAATAGAGAGAATGATTTATAAGTTAGAATGGGATGGTTTAGTGGCAAGATAGAAAATGAATTTCAGTATTGGTCTGGCTATGACCTCGTAACGCTTTATCACGAGGTATTAGGGTGGATGCCAGTTCAGATACCAGAACCGCCAAAGGAGTAGAGAGATGAGAATGTATAAGGAGTAACCAATGCCAGACTTTGACTTGAATCAGTTCGGATATGAACTTGACCGTGCGATATTAATAGCAAAGATTAGCGATGCTGATTTACTTGTCTATTTGCATGAAGATCTGTGGAAACATATTAGAGAAAACTTACATAATATCAAAGTTGAAAACAAATCACTATTTGATAGTATACTTTCAAATATTTTTATTTATGTCAACAAAGATGTACCTTATCCAGGATGGCAATTCAAACTCCGAACAAGTAAATGGACAATCGAGGATGCACGAAGGTTAGCAAATCCAGAAGAAAAGGAACAAAATGCCTGACTTTATAAAATCCGATGGAAAGCTGTTTCTCAATAAATCCCTGCTGCCAGAGTCATCGGCTGGCATATTAGAAATCGTTATCGATGGCAATGCAGGTTTGGGCATGCTGCTTCTCGTTCACTATCAATTCAAGAAGGTTCGATTCATTGACCGCACGATCTGGTTGGAATACATTGGCTGGAAAGGCGAAAAAGGCAGCGACGAGGAAGTGATAAACGCCGTATTACGACATAACAATAAAGATGTTGGCATTGTATATCATCTTGAAAAAATCCAGATCGCAACCGTAGGTGAAGATAAATGTCACCTGGATTTACCTTATGAACAATATTTTGAACATGGAATAGATCCTCAAAACGTTATACGAGGTCTGAAAACGAAGGGAGAGAAGAATGTGTAAATTTATGAATAGCGCTGGGGATAACGACTTTGACCGTCCAATATTAACAGCAAGCATGTACAGTGGCATCCCAAATAATGTAAATGTCGGCGAAATTCACACAACAGATCGAACGCCAGAGAAGATGACAGTCAGCGAATTGATTTACATTCTCCAAAAATTAGAAGGCGATAGGGACGTGAAAGTCCATATCCGCCATAAGGGATTGGATTGCTCCTGGGAGCGTGATTTGTTGATGGTCTTCCAGAATGATGGGGATGAATTCGTTTCACTATGCGTTGATATTTAATTCCCAACTATTGATTAATTAATCAACAAAGAGAATTATCCTTCATGGATCGATAATAACGAAATCCGTTATTATCATTTCACAGAACATGATGATCCAATAAACATATCGAACGAATGTGTCGATGCCTGGCATTTTAATAACTATTAAAACAGGCGCCCACGTTGAAAACTGTTCCTTCCATGCTTACGATCCCCTATTTCAACGCTGTGATGGAACAGTCGTAGAAAGTTATTTTAATCGGCAAACTGACGATTAACGAAGTTCGGAATACATGAACGAAAATATTTCGGTGTATTTTGTATTTAAATATTAACTTGCCTGAATTAAAAATGATATAAAATCAACACATTCTCCACGCCGTGGAGCAACCCTCACGCCATCACATAACTGCTGATCGTGTACGCCTTCCCCTGATCCTTATTCCACACAAACGCCTCAGCCTTTCGGGTTGCCCTGTACCCCATCTCTGCATGCCACGAGTCGATCGCCGTGATCGAGCTCATTCGCCGGATGATCACACCCCCAATTTCATCCGCCTCTTCGTGGTGAAGATCGCCCAGGTGCCACTCTCGGATCTGTGACCTTCCCCAGTCCTCAGCTCGTTCCTGCTGCATCAAATGCTGGATTCGTTTCCCCTCTTTGCCGTGTGACCAGCCAATCAGGTTGATCCCGTACCGCCGGTACTTCCTTGGCGCCGGTGAAAGGTCAACCTCAACCCCGTCAACCTTCTCGTAATATTTCCCCACGCCAGCCACAGCGAAATAAGCCAGCGTCCAGTCATGGTTCCCGGGAACGTACAGCACTTCCACAGGGGCAATCTGGCGGCACATCTCAACCGTCCAGATCATCAATGCCAGCCCAACGTCAAACATCTTATAAAACGGGCCGGAGCTTTCCACTTGTGTCCCCTTGGTCGTCTTGCCGTCACGGGTGTCATAATGAAAAAAGTCCTGACCAAATGGCAGGACGATTCTCTCGATATCAAGATCACTTATTTTCTGCAGCTTTCCCATGATATCATTCACCGTTCTTTTATACAGAGCTTCAGCGATTTCAAGATTATAATCTTCCCCCGTCTCGGCTGCATCGGCATATTTATCCAAATGCAGATCCATGATCGGCAGCTCAAACAGGAACTTCCCGTAAATTGTCCTTATCGCCTCAGAGCTGATCAAGTCCTGCCGTGGCTTCACCCTGATCGTCACTTTAAATTGATGGTTAGTATGCTTCTCAGCCCATGTCTTCGCTTCAGCACCCTTCCCCGGTTCCCGCTTATAGGATTTCATCTTCATCGTGACGTCCCAGTCATTCCTGACCGTCTCACACGAAAGGCATTCCCACTTCGCCGGATCATACCCCATCAGATCCATCACCCTGTCCGGATCCTTGCGCTCCTCTTCTGATAGGATCAACATCCGCACCGAGACCTGCGATCCGTCCTCTTTGGTGATCAGCTTATCCAGGTCTGATGATTTGGGATCTTCCATCCTCAAGTCATGAGCATTACCGCTGGCTGCCAGAACTTGCATGTCGAAAGGATCAAGGTTCATGGTTTTCCCCGATTGTTGGATTGTGGATCACGTGTGTTTTACAATGCAAACAGCTTTTTGGCTCGATTCAAGTGTCAGTATCAGCTCCGGGGGTGATGTCCCTTCCCTTGACCAGGCGTTGGCGATCCCCGATCCAACAGGGATGCAGGCAAAACCAAACCCAGCGTTGATTGCCAGTATCAGTTGTGCAACGGTCAATGTCGCTGACTTCCACCCCTCCGAGCTCCAGGCTGTGGTTTCCCCGATCTTCGTTCCCGTGTACCCTGGCTTATTATTCCAGGTGATCGTGCTCTCGTCCCAGTCAGCATCCGCACGGTAGATCTCGGGCTTGACAGTTGCGACCGTGGGCGTCACGTAAAACCTCAATGTAGCAGCAGTGATCTTCTTTCCAGCGACGCTGTTGAAATCAAAATCAAGAAATAACTGCCTGCCCGAATAACCCAGGGATAGCAGTGAGGATGTCCCGTAATTAGTGGTCGGTGCACCCGAATTCACCCAGGCGTCTTTACTTGGCGTTAGTGTGACCTGGTAAGACATTACACCTCTTCCGCTTCGATGATCACAACCAGCCCCTTGGTTCCTGTACCGGCTACGTCCACATCAATTCGCAGGTAGGACCCAACATGCAGATCGTCCCTTGCCGTGTTGATCACAGCCGCAACCGCCGCCGTGAAGGATGTGTTTTCGCTTTCATCGATCGTCACCTTGGTTGTCAGGATATCCGCACTGTGATAGCTCGAATAAACCTGTACCGTTGGCTTGCCGCTCGTGCTCGGCGTCACCACGGCGATGTCAATGCTCTTGATGTCATACCCATCCAGCGAATCGGGAATAAAAAAATACATGGCGCCGTCACCAATAACGACGGACACATCATCATCTATCACCTGCAGATAGATTGTCCCTTTGCCGATTGATTTATCATAAAGGTAGCTGATGTTATCTCGCCAGTATGTATTTCCGTGTGCGGCGGTGATCAGGTCTCCAGTAGTATATGTTGGTATTGCCGTATAAGCCATTACACACCTGCCTTTTCATTTTGTTCAAGTAGATCTCTAACTGACTCTTGTGGGGTCCATGCCCTTGGTAGCGGATCAGGCTTTGCCGTCAATGCCCTGGATATTTCGTCCCGTCCTGAGCAGTATTTCACATTTCGTTTCAATAAAGCGGCTTCAATATTTGCTTTGTTCTCAGGAAATACAACCTCACGCCAGCGTCCGCCGACCTTCTCGTTGCCACAGCTAAAGCAATAAAAAATTGGATCGATTGAACTGACTGCTTCAGCGCCGGCACAATCCGGGCACTTAGCAATCCAACGTCCGGCATTGATCTCAGCTTTCACCGGCCCCCCCTTCGCTTTCTGGTCTATAAACTTCAAACCAGACTTTTCGACAATCTTTAGAATCCGATGCCGGATTGTTTTGCAGTTTTCTCGTCTGGCATAATCCATGCCATCAAATATTTTTTCAGTTTGCATAACTAGAATCCCATCACTGTTGTTTCGCCAATTTCAGAATAGCCTACTTCGCCAATCTCCCAGTAAGATTCACTTGGTGCCAGGGACGCCGATGATAATCCATATGTAAAAGTAATAATGCCAGAGGGAGTAATTGTCCAGTTGATTGAGTGGATAAAATAATATCCGTCAATATTTGCACTAGATATGATAATTTCAATCTTATCGCCTACCTGACGGGTTAAAAATGCTTCCATCAGATATTCGCTTTTGTTTGCAATCATTGTGACACTTTCGACAGAAAGACGTTTGCTGGCGAATAGATCTAAAAATGCACCAGCAAAATCTTTAGCGACAAGGGCGTTGTTCTGGTAAGAAAGATTGAGATTCAAAGTACGTTTACCTTCAAGCGCGATTCCCGCATCATATTTTTCTTCATATTCGACCGGGTGATAGGTATAAACGCCTTTTCCTCTGGCTTGCAAATGGATCACATAACCCAGCACCGCACCGGTATTTACGAGTTCATATTTTACACCATTCACGCCGTAAGTTGCTGTCACAATGAGATTAGCAGTTAAATCCGTTCCGCTGCCATCCTCTGCCGCATTGAATAGATAATCCGTGGATGCCACTGGCGTCACCATAGCAATACCAGCCACACTCACGGCTTCCTGATCAGGATCTCTAAAGCTGCCTTTGATCGTTTCTGTTTCCCCTGCTGCAACCGCAATCGGTTTTTCAAGTGTAAACAATACCGTTGTAGCGGCTGAATCTACGCGACGCGGATAAGCTGTTGTTTTTATGTGGTTGTAATAGTTGTTCCCATAAGAGAGATTAATGTCTTGGAAACAATCTTCAAATACAGCATTACCTGCCGATAATTCCTTGCCGAATCTAGTTCGTCGACCCTCAACAACCAATACCTCACGCTCCATTAGTGCATAAATAATTTCATTTGGCGGTGGGTCGTACGCCGATTCCACGCTTATCCATTCGGTCACATCTATTGGCGATGGGGCTACAGCTACCGTTTCTAAAGAGTAATATAGGGTGGCTTGATCACCTCTCGTACTTACAAGGTTAATAAGCCAAAGCCCAGACCCGTGTTGATCTTCTATAATAATTGCTTCTGCCCACTCCGATGATAGCCCATACAAACTTTTTCTGTAATAAGGCGGCATGCTTGGGGTGTATTCGTAGATTCCGTTAGCGAGTTCTACACCTGCGCCTATTAAATATAAGTACATATCGTTTGCAATTCTATTCAGTTTAGTATACACATACCCCATTTCACTGATAACTACTTTGGATATTTCCTGTAGAGCGCGCGTGTGGACCATCGTTGTATCAAATACTGTTGCGAAAATATCTTGTCCGGTATTGTACTCCGTTCCAATTGGGGAAATCGGCATGTTCGCAATGATCAAAGGAACAATTTCATCTATCCGCTTGTTCTCCGCAAACTCTGGGAGTTCAAGTTCATGGATTGCAAGCTGCTCCATATAATCAACTGCGGTTACAGTTGTGAGCGCGTGCCAGGATGAAATATCTAGTGTAATGCCGCCCTCTGGTACCCGCCCATAAAAGCGTATGTACTCCTCAACATTGAGTTTAATCATAAGTCTTACTTCGATGCCTACGTCAAAGCCATTCAAACAATTTGGGTGACCGGGAGTGAGCATATTATTGACATTCCGCAAAGAGAAGGTAAAGGAACCCGTACCAGCCACCCGATCCAGTGGACCCCAGCCATTGATCCCCATTTGTACCTTATCTGTGCCGATGACATATTCAGAAACATCAATCCATCCACTGGTGGACGATCTATACTCATATCGGATTGCATCAAAATACATAGTTTATCCCGTCAACAGCATCAAATTATCTCTGACAGCACGTGCAATGTCTTGAGCCGTTGGAAGTCTTGATAATGCCGCCAGAAGCGCTGCATCTATCTCAGACGATCTTACACTCGCAATATCTCCCCGCAAGCCTCGCATCAGCTCATTATTGGTATTAATGGATCCTGCAACATTCGGAATGAACAACTCCGGTCCTTGTTCACCAACCAGGTAGATCTCATCTGACCAAACAGGACCACCAACTGCTCTCTGCTCCGGATTACGAGCATTACCACCATGCCCCGCTGGTGGTGTTCCAGTGCTCGAATAATTTGTAATCACATTTGTTCTTATCTCTCTTGGAATATTACCAAATTTCCTGATTACTTCATCCAGTTTGCTGTCATCCATAGTCAAATCAACCGGGTTTCCTTCGATTTCATTCTTGGCAGCATAATAATTGTCCATTGCTAGCTGGGATGCTTCAGCAGAGATGATCCCCATCTCGGCGGCCATATCAAAATAAGCCTGTATCTCAGCATCCGTAAAGCCATCAATCGCCAATGTTGCCTGATACATATCCAATATCATCTGGTTGGCCATTTCCGTCATCGATTGTTGCAGCGTGTCGATTTCTCCATTTAGCAGGGCGATTTCTTCTTTTGCTTCACTGGCCGATACATAAACGCCGTCCAGATATCCCCCGCTGTCTTTGATCGCCATCAATTCAGTTACACGCTCTTGTTTATCCGCAATCTCTCCCAGCGTGTCATCATACTTCTGAGCCATGCTCACGATAGATTTGAAGTTTGAGTCGATGCTCAATGCATCGTCAAATGCCTGCATCGCCTCTGCTGCTTCTTCTGCTTCCATAGCCAGATCGCCTGTTGATTTTCCCGCCCTTGCCGCCTGATCTGCATAATAGCCTGCATCAAGTGCCGCCATTTCGACAGGGTACTTCATCTCTCGCATCGACTCGTTGACCTTCCATTGCGACTCGGTCAACAAGTAATTGCTTTTCAACATGTATCCATGCTGATTCAAAAGGTTCCCGTGCTGATCTATCATCCAACCTTCGGCTTCTGCAGTTTCTTTTACCTGCTCAACATATTCTTCATAAGAATCTGTGGCTTTTAGATTGGAATCTATCGTCTCGGCAGATTTTTCCGCTGTCTTTTTCTGTGCCTTTGCTAATGCAACGGCGCCGGCTGTCAGTGCGGCAATCACAACCACATAAGGAGCAATCGCAGTCGCTGCAGCACCAGCCATAGCACCAGTAACGCCAAAGGCACTTCCGACTTTAGAAACAACGGATATTGCAGTACCGCCCCACTTCACGAGTTGACCACCAACCAGTAAAACAGGCCCCATTGCTGCACCAAAGGCGATCATGTCAGCAATCATTTGAACCGTCTTTGGATCCAGTTCATCCAGTCGCTCAACCATGTCCCTTATAAACTTCGCTGCATCCGCAAAGAGCTCTCCCCACTTCTGGATCACAGGCTCCAGCGCTCCCCCTTCGCTCACAGCATCTTTCAACCAGCTCAACAAATCCTTTCCTGCAAAGATCGCTTCTTTGAACGCCGGTATAAAGTTCTGGCCAAATGCCACAGCCACATCGTTCAAATACCGTGGGTACGATCGCAGCACCTTGCCAGGGTCTTCCATAGCCTTGGCGTAAGCCCCTGCAATCCGCTCCCCGTATGCCATCGTTGCATTGACCCTTGCCTGTATCTTTTCCTGCTCCGAGAGCGAATCCGCTGACCGTCCGGTCATTGCTGCATATTCCTCGTAAGCACCATTCAGGTCGATGATCATGCCAGCCGATTTGAACAATTCCGTCCGTCCGGTGATGATCGCCTGTGTCAGCGTCTTGGTTGTTTCCGTGCTGTTCTGTCCGGCAATAACAGCCGCATCCTGAGCCACACGGGCAACCTTAGAAGCGTCCGCAAGGTCCAGCTCTGCTTTAATAAAATCAGCAACGATCTCTCGGCTGGCAGCGGCTTCAATACCCATGCCCTGCACGGTGTCGGTCTGCTGTTTGATGAACGCCTCAGAATAACCGGCGCTCTTTCCCAGCAGCATGTTCACCGATTCCAGCTCGTTCACACGGGATGCCGCCTTAGTGGACACCCCGATCAAGCCCACCAGCGGTGCCGTCAATCCAGCCGTCATCGCTGCCCCGACGTTCCGCATCAACTTGCCGGATTTTTCAAAGGCAGTGGCTATTTTCTTTTTAGACTGGTCGATGTCCCCGTCGAGCTTTTCCCAATCGACGCGGATGGCAACTTTTGCTTCCCCTAAATTTCCAAGTGATTCAGCCACGAAGTTCTCCTCTTTTGTGAACCGAAGCCCCCGAAGGGAGCGTCAGCGACCGGAGTGGGGTATCAATCCCCTTTATCCGACAATTTCTTTTTAAAGCGTTCTGGCAGTGCGTCAACTGCTTTCTTGTGAAAGTTTTTATGCTCCTTTGCTTCCTTTTCGCTTAATAGCCGCGATTTCGGTTTGGCAGTTAAATCCTTCAACGGTGGCATTTGCCTGGTCTTTATAAGCGCAGCCGTATGCCATGCCAGCCAGGCGCGTTCTTTATGTTCATAATCAAGGCGCCAGTTTGTCGCATGGATGGTAGCGTTTACCTCCCAGGGCGTCATATCCCAGTATTCGAGTGCGCTGATACCTGCTTTGAGCGCTTCATCCAGGAGCACATCCCACTTATTACGTGGATCCTTCTTTTTGTGCTCCTGGTTTATGCGTTTTTTTCTTCGGACTCCTCTTTCGGCATCCCGTAAGAGAGCACAGACGTCACAGCAGGGCCGATCGCATCCGCAGTCGGTGTGATACCAACCATCTCGATCACATCACAGGCGTCATCATAACTGATCGGGCCGCCTTCTGATTTAGTCGCACGCCTTTCAGCTTCTAATCCAGCCTGAAGCAGCAGCGCCATTTCCCGCACGCCTGATTGTCCGGTAGCAAAGCCACGGACCGCCATGCCGACGCTTTTTCCCATCCGTGTCTCAGCATCCGCCAAAGCACGGATTGTGAACAACGCTTTATAGGTTTCGACGACGTTCCCCTCAGCGTCCTTCGCTTCCAGGATCGCTTCTTTCCGAGCACCCAGCATCGCCATTAGCTGGTCTCCTTAGTCCATCCGCCGCTGATTGTCAGCGAACATGAGACCGTAGCTTCACCCTGGTCGGGGTAGCGCTCTGAAAGGCTTGTCACCAGTGCGTCGGCTGTTTCGATGGTTACATCGTCGATCTGTTTGGCAACCAGGATCAGTATGCCATTTCGCATGGCGTCTTTCAGTGCCTCGTATCCTGCGTCGGATGAGACATACAGATGATCCAGGGTCACTCCAGCCGAATAACGTCCGGCAATGACCGCCTGTTCTCGTGCTGACTTGTTGGAAACATCGATCTCAGCGGTGCTTTCCTCGAAAGTCACGTCCCGCTGCGAGCCAACGGCCGTATAAGATGGGACGCCGGGTGTGCCGGTATTCACCAGCAAAAGTACATCAGTTCCATTCATGAGTAAAACCTCCTAAATAAATATTGTCATTGCAAGCTGAGCGGCCAAAAGCCACATCAGCGCAGTGCCAAGCGCCATCAGGCGCTGGTCTCCGCCACCACTTGCAATGTGATGATCCGCCCATATGCATCCGCTTCATCAGCAGAGATCGGGCCAAAACACAACGACCACATCCAGGCATGGTCGTCAATCGCGAGCTCCACGCGGTGTAGGAGCGTGCGAACACGCTCGCTAATCGCTTCGATGTCAACAGAGCTGCCTGTCGCTCCCGTATAACATCGGACGTCAACCCTCGCATTTCTCCCGCGAGTGGTCTTTGTATCAAACGGCGCCTGGTCGAGAATCGGGCTTATCACAATGTAAGGCAGCGATGCCCCTTCCGGCGCCGGATCAACCGTAAAAATAGCGGGTTCGCCTTTATACGTCGAAAGCATAGCCGTCAACGTGGCATCCCCTGATAATTTTGCACGAATCGCTTTCAAGAACATCTGTGACACTCCAATTTAGATTGCTTCCCATAAAGCAGGTGTATTTGGGGGTTCCCAGCCCACCTGGGCCGTGTGCGCCTGCAAGCATCTGTAATGTTTTTCATTGTGTGTCACCTCGTCGCCCACACTGTAAGAAACCCCATCCTCCCACACATCGCTTTCTCCCGCGGTTAGATTTTTCCAACCCGTCACATCCGGCGCCCAAACATTGGCATCAATTGTTGATTCGTAAATGTTTCCGTTGTACTCAACTCTAGCACCAAGAGGGTAGGCGTCATGTGCACCCGTTGGCTGTACCCACGGCCAGGGATCGTCGCTTGGCTCATAAAACCGCTTCCACAACGACCTTGTAACGGGCGGCGTCCAGTCGGATTGCGTCGTATGTGCTTGAATAACCTCGTAGAGATTCTTGTCGTACATGTAGATGTCGCCGACCTCGACAAAAACCTGCGCTGCCCACTCGGGATAGGAGACAACCTCCTTCAGCTTGTTTACAACGGAGGCCGGGTTTAAGTCTTGCATGGCATAGTCAGCCACATCAGAGTGGAATTTCTTTTGCAGCCTAACCTTCACTTTATCCGCCTCAGATTCAAACATTCCAGATATTTCTCGCAGTCTGGATACCTTTTCGTAATCCTTTGATAGCGTATCAAGAACCTGCTCTATGCTTTCCGTTTCGTCATCGCCAATCAATTCGCTGAGTGAAACTCTTTTGATTTTGACCCCGTAGAATTTTTTGCCGACCTCTATAGTCGGGTCCGCCTGGATGATGTACTCGACAAATTGGCCAAATTCTGGAATCTCATCATAAATTATTTTTGGCATAGTCACCTATCCTTTCTTTTGCATAACCTACGCTTACTAATGGCTTGATATGTTTGTTGTAAAAATTAAAACTGTCGCTTCTTTTGATCCACCCCCAATAAGATACTATTGCGCAGGCGTCTCTATAGGACAGATGTGGCTTACTTGCAATTTTCTTTACCCTTCTTCTGATTCTCAATGCATTCCGTTTTCTGAGGATGGTTTTATCTCTAAAAAACCTAAAACCGAGAAAGTCAATGCCCCTTTTGTCGACCATAAACACCTGCCAGTTGCCTTTCAGGGTAAGATTGATACTGTCTAGATATTCCCGGATCCTCTGTCTGGCAGCATGGAGTTTTCTCTTGTTGCCTCCAAGTAAGACGAGATCGTCTACATACCGTATGTAATACCTGATTCCAAGCTGTTCTTTTATAAAGTGATCAAGTCCTTCCAGAAAAAAATTAGAAAACCACTGGCTTGTATAGTTTCCGATAGGAAGCCCCTTGTCAGAGCTCTCTACAATCGTGTCGATCAACCAAAGGCAATCACCATCCTTTATCTTTCTCCGAAACATATCTTTCAATATCTCTTTATCGATCGATGGGTAGAATTTCGTAATATCCATCTTCAAACAATACTTTGTTCCTCTATAGTCATTATCCAGCCATCTACGAAGCGCCTTTTGCCCAAAGCTCGTACCCCTTCCTGGTATACTGCCGCACGAATATCTATACATGCCTCGCATAATGATCTTCTCGATCTGCAGCATCAATGCCCAGTGAATGACCTGATCCGGATAAAATTTCGGAATGTGTATCAATCGCTCCTTTTTATTTGCGCCGTCGTAGATCTTCCTGGTTTTATATGGGCTGGGATTATATGATTTGTTAATGAGCATTTCAGAAATATTCTCAGCGTACAAATCTGCGTTTCCCAGTGTTTTAGCCACAAAATGTTTATGGCGTTTTCCAAGAGAGGCCTTATAGATGGCCGTCTTTACGTTTTCTGTGTCGCATATTTTTTCGTAAATATATCCTTCTCTTTTCATCTTTCAACCTTCTTATTAGCCTCAGGGTGTTTCGAGAGTAAACCTACTAAACCCTGCTCTGTCGGCCTAATTTTCACCAAGTGGTGAGGAATATGAAGTGCTGATAATTTCATGTCTATCTTTCTAATAAGAGTCAGCGCCCCGATGTTCACGTTCGTGTTCGACGAAGTGTTGTTCAAGTTCCAGTTCGACAAGCCAGCGTTCGACCCGTTGTTCCAGTTCCCGCCAACCTGGGCAAGCACGCACTCCATATCCCTAAACATTCCTAACTGGGGGTGATCCCCCCGTCCCCCCTACTAAAGAGCTTTTTTAAGAAGCCGCGCCCCGATGTACACGCTCGCGTTCGACGAAGTGCGGTTCAAGTACCAGCTCGACAAGCCAGCGCTCGACCCGATGCCCCAGATCCCGCCAACCCGGGCAACTCTCTGCCCGGTGGCTTGATAGTAGTAATCGCTGTAATACTTATTATTTTCGCCTCCTATAATTGATGTTGGGAACGCCGCAAACGGGTTATCGGAATCAAACCCCATTTCGCTTATATAACCGTCGGCGTTTCCATTAATATACGACAACTCTTCGTATGGCGAGGCAAACAGGTTGCTGGCGTAATCATTAGCGTCCCTGCATATCCAGGCTCTTAAATCGTTAATATTGACCCCATCCACAAACTGGAAGATGTCCCCGTACAAACTTTCGATGCCTCGGTAGCTAAACGAGTGTTTCCCGTCAGAATTGCTTGATATGCTACCGCTGGAAGCCGCAACCTTAGAACTGAAGCCCGTTTTCATGGCGGTGTTGTAAAGAATATCGCCAATAAATAACTCAACCGCATCGCCATCGAACGTAATGGTTGTACTTCCGGAGGATGGTGTATCTGCATCAATCGCTGTAATTGTTCTCCCATAAAAACGCTGGTTGCCGCCCAGGGTAGTGCCTACAGATATCGCCTGACCCACTTTGTAATTGGCGCCCACTGCATTTGAAACGACCAATGTGTTTCCAGCAGGGCTTGTGTCTGCGGTCAACAGGTCGGTATCTGTGTATCGACCATCCGCATAACCTCTCATAATGCTCTGAGAATTGAGCGTTGCAAACTCGATATAGAAGAGCGTCGTCAGTGCATCGTAAGTATGGATGTCCATCTGTTGATACCCCAACAGCCCCCCAGTATTGTTGGCTTCTGCGGCGGTACGGAAATCTACGATGTTTGTATTGACTGTTGGGTAGACATCAGGAATAGACTGCAGCACACCGGCATCCACGTAGCCCAGATGTTTACCAACGTAGATGTAGGGAAGCTCCTCTTCGTTTTCGTAATCATAGAAACAAGCGGGCAAATAATAGCCCGCTCCCTGCACGTTCGAGATCTGCCAGGTTCTGGTAACTGCACTCTTTGTCTTTTTGATGTAGAATTTTGGTATTCTGACGAATGCATTACCAAGAACATCTTCTACCTCAATGATGTCCTTGTAAATTTCCGCTGTGTCAAAGTCATTTGTTACAACAGAGCCGTCTACACCTGCTTCTGCCGTAAAACCCACAGAGTCGTCTGTGCGGGTCAACGTAGGTGAATCGCTCAAGTCCCAGGACACACCATACACGATGGCAGTCTCTGCCTCTTCTGTCCAGCCATCATTTATAGTGAGAGAGCAAGTCACCGTGGCCTCTCCTTGGTCTGGATTGCGCTCAGAAAGACTGGTAACCAGTGCGTTGGCTGTCTCGGTCGTCACATCGTCAACCTGCTTTGCGACAAGGATCAGCTCCTCGTTACGCATTGCATCCTTTAATGCCTCGTAACCTGCATCGGACTCGACATAAAGATTATCGAGTGTCAAGTTTGCCGAGTAGCGACCCGCGCCAACCGTCTGTTCACGTGCATTTTTGCTGGACAAGTCAATCTCTGCTGTAGACTCCTCAAAGCTTACATCTCTTTGTGAACCAACAGCAGTATAAATCGGTATAGTTGGTGTTCCTGTGTTCACTAGCAAGATAACAGTTGTTCCATTCATGTTAAGCCTCCTAAATTAATTTAATTGCCTGCTCCCAGTAATAGCTGGATAATGTCCCTGGCGTTCTGGAGGACTGCAGGGCGCAAAAACGGGTGTGCAGGGGCAGTTGATGACCCTGTCTCAATATAAAAGCCGTGGCGGCGCTGTCCGTCCTTTCCGATCTTCATCCCAACCGCTATCACAAAGGATTTTTTGTCTGTCCGCTCAATCGCATGCGTAAGGATATACTTCGACAAATACCAGCGATAGTTCTTGTCTCGTGCTGTGTCCGGCGTGGTGATCGCATCCAGCCGACGCCTGGCATCATCCTCGATGAACTTTGCAGTCGCAGGAGCATGCCCCATAAGCTGGTCAACCACATTCTCTATGACCTTGTCCTTATTCCATTTGGTAAATTCGACGTTATTCATGTTGTAGATTCCACCTGTCTCTCCAAACAATCCACCTCATAATGATGGCCCGCCTCTGAAGGTTCCCGTATGCCCAAAACTTCAACGACCAGCGTGCCTGTGGTCACACGATCACCCCTGGCGATATCCTCATCCGCTAACACATACAGCACATGCGAGACATCACGCCCTTCCTGAGCAGCCAATTCACGCTCTTGCGTAGAAGCTGGTCGAATCCTTCCTTCGGCAGTACCAAGTGAAGAATAGCCAATCGTAAAACCGCCCTGACCGTCGCTTGTCCGGGTCCGGCGTTCAATCGTGAAAATATTGTTAAACAATGATCCAATCATTTCATTACTGCCTTATGTAGCGATAACGATCGAGAATGTCTTTTTCACTCAACAGCAGCACCCGTGCAGCAGACGCCCCCATCACGCCTTCACCCACGCCGCCGCTGTGCTCTGATCCATAGCTAACCGAGTAATCACCAAGGCTCAATGCAGCCACCCCTGTGATTCCATCATGCTCTTTGGCTCTCAATCCCGCCTGGTACACCCTCGCAGCCGACCGTGTCGCAACGTCCGCAATGTCCGCAGGGATGGTTGCATAACCGTGGGTATAGGTAACTGTGATTTTCTGCACGCCGCTCAGCCAGTCCTGCCCAACCCTGTGAAGGATGCCGTACTGCCCCAATATGTAATCGTCCGTCACTGTCAGGGTTTCGTCATCCTCAACAACGCTGGCAACCGACACCACTGGCAGCTCTGGCAAAAACAGCATATCCCCGCCGTCGCTATCCAGCGTGATTTCATCATCTTCCACCAGCTCAATTTCCTGCTGGCAGTAATTCTTGATTGCCTCAGTCACAGCACTAATCGCACGCTCACACGATGCCCGGTTGTCAGCATCATCCATGATCGACAGATTCAGTAACTCTTCAACTTCTTGTACCGTGCAAAAATCAGCCACGAGGTTCACCTCCTTTGTGAACCGAAGCCCCCGAAGGGAGCATCAGCGACCGGAGCGGGGCAACTATCCCCTATCCCCGGTCATTTCATAATTCTGCCTTCCACGCCTCGATCGCACTTTGCGCTGTTCCAGGCAAAAAACTCACATCAGCAGCCAACAGATCTTCAAACGTGTGCACCCCTTGCTCGTGCAGCTTCTCATCCGTTGCCTTTCCGACGCCGGAAATCGCCGTAAAATCTTCAAACTGCTCAACCGGCACCGCTTCCTTGTTCTCTCCAGGCAGCCGCATCTTGTTCCCCTGTGGCGCTCTGCCTTTCTCATGCGTGTATTCCAGCCCAAGTTCCTGGGCATCTTTCAACCGCATCTTCGCATACTGCCCTGGACGAGAAAAAACCTTCACCAGTGGGTTATCTTTATTGTTCATGTCAACCTTTCCTTTAGGTATTTCACCTTGTAAACCATAACGTTCTCTTATTTTTTGTTCATCTTCCGGGCGGCATTTCACAAACTGCCCGGGAGCTAATTCAATTCTTATCATCGGCAGCCGTGACTGTTTTGCCGCCTGCTTTTCATACTGCCGTGTGCGCTGCTTCATATCGATCCGCGCGTCCCCTGCACCAAACCAGTGATACAGCATGTAGCACTTCGACAAAGCGGATGTGTTCCAGGTGTGCGGCAGTGTCAGGTAAACAGCCTCTGACCGCAGTAGAGCGCGCAGCAGGGCAACCTGTTCATCCCATCCCTGGTATCGTTCCCATTCTTCTGACCATAAGTCAAATAATTCCTTTGTTCTCTCATTCTTTCGCCAGAAGATCATCCCGCTGTTGTGATACAGCAGCAAGCCCGTCCCCATGTTTTTCGCAGTTTCAATGCACTCCCGTGGATCAGCAATCCCTTCATCCAGCGATCGTGTCTCTGTTTCAGCAAGTGCCGCATCCCACTTATCCAGCAGCCGAAACCCTTCCGTCGGCGGCCGCTGAAAATAAGTGTCGCAGTCCACGTACAGCGACCTTTCAAACGGGCTGATTTTTGCCAGCAGCGGCTTGATCCGACCAGCCGAAAAACGAAATCCCTTCTTGCGATCGGGTGTAAACGGATCCACCTCACATAGGTGTGTATAGACCGTCTCATCATCCTCGAACGCCTTCACAGCGGCTTCATCCCCAACAATCAATACGGGTATTGTAGGCAGGAAGCGTCTTAGAGAATAGATCGATTGTTTTGCCTGCTCAATTGCATTATCGCCCCAGGCGATATAAATCACGCCGCTGTCTGTCATGCCATCCTCCGAAAAGCGATCAAATAATCCACCTGGTCGATCAGGCGCCATCTCGTTACCGACCCTGACCAGTTCTCAGGGTCCAGCCACCACTCCGTGACCGCCTTTGCCACGCCCGGGATGGACGGTTGGAACATATCATGAAAACAAATAATGCCATTTCCCTTGATCTTCGGCGTCCAGTCAGCGATGTCCTCTTTCACGGTTTCATAGCTGTGACCGCCGTCCACGAATAGCATCCCGATTTCATCTTCATAAAACGGTGCCGCATCATGGCTCATTAATTCAAACAATTCCGGTGCTTCCAATCCTGCTTTTTCCAGGTTCGATCGCCATAATCTCGCACTTGGGATCATCGTGTTTGGCGTCTGCAAAAATGGATCCACGCTTGCCACATTAGCACCAAACACTTTAGCCGCTTGCATCAATACAGCCGTTGACCGTCCATGTAAGCAGCCGATCTCGACCAGCGGCCCCTTCTGCCTGGCTAACTTATACAAAAATGCCAATTCTGCCTCATGCATCTGCCCAGGGATGCTCATTGCGAGTTTTGCAGCATTGGTCGCTTCACGTTCTATGGTCATTTTGGCGCTCCCTCTCTGCTGCATCGCCTGTGGGCGTGGTAAACAAATTGTGCGTCTTTGATCCTATGTGTGTTCCAGGATTGCCGCATCGATGCCAGCCGTACAGGGTACTTACCCATCGCCCTGAAAAACGCTGGCTGATCCTGTTTGCCCCATCGCTGCCATTCCTGGTGCCACGATTGCATCAACCTTTTCACTCGATCCTTACGGGTGAAATACATCACGCCTGTGTTGTAATAGCAGTATTCCCCGCCGCCTGTCTCCCGCTTTGTTTTGGTCATCTCTTCTTTGATCATCCGTGGGTGACGGTTGCGGTTGAAAATTCTCACCGTGTCCTGCCCCATCACCAGGTCAACATTATCCAAAAGGTCAAACCCATGCTGGGGATCACTCAATACTTCTGTGTCAGCATCCAGATAAAGCGTCTTATAAAAAGGTGATAATGAATACATCCTCGTTTTGATATTTCGGGCGCCGCGATCCATATCCACGTGCCTGATCAGTATATCCGCCCCTTTGACCTGCTTAGCGTCCGTTATGACCGCTATAGGCTTGTCTGTAATGCGCTCTGTTAAAGTTTCAATGGATTTTTCCACGTTCAGAACGGCTTTTTCACCATAAGCGACGTACAGAACGCCTTCCTGGGCGATTGTATGGCGAAAAGCGATCATCGTTCCGGCTCGCTCAACCTCAATCCAGTCAGGGTTGGCTTTATGCCAGTCATCCACTGCTTCTTTCACTTCTGGACGGTCCAACGCTTCTTTTCTTGCCGGACCGTAATCATGGATGCATACAGCGCCGCCTGGTCGGACCTTCGGCGTGTAATTGTTCAAATCGTTCAAACACTCTTCATAGCTGTGACCGGCGTCAATGTGCAGCAGGTCGATCTCATGCTCAAAATCACTGGCAACCTCGTCCGTGGTGCCGATGTAAAATTCAGCCTGCACCCCTTTGCTTTTCAGGTTAGCCTGTGTCTCTTCAAGCGTCGATCCCTTATAACCTCGATGGCTCATATCCCCAAACCAGTCAATCCCGTACAGTTTGGCTTTCGGATTAGACAATCCCATCGCAATCAGAGACCGCCCCTTATAGCAGCCAAGCTCAGCGATGCTCTCAGCAGATCGAGCCATCCTGCAAAGCAGGGCAAGCTCGTCAACGGTCATCAAACCGTGTACACCCTTCACTTTTCTTAATATCTCATCCATGCAGCAGTGTCCAATCCTTTTTGTCGGGGAACGGAGATATCTCCCCGTCCCCCGTCTTTACTTTCAGCTTTCAGCCTTTAGCTTTTTGCTATTAGCTTGCCGCCAGTGAAACCTCAACAAAGGCGGTGGGCTTCAACACGCCGAATGCGGCACGGAGCTCTCCGAGGATTGCAACCATGTTACGGATGAAGAAGTCATCGTGAGAATCGCTCACGCTGATCGTGGTCTGTTCACGATCCCACAAAACAGCCTTGTTCCAGTTGCCGAGGATCGGTGTATCTTCAACAGCGTTGAAGCTCTCGATCACAGGCACACCCCAAAGGGTGTTGGGTCCGGCTGCGAATGGGCCGCCGCGATGGTAACGACCGTAATCGTCCTTCAGCAGGTCGATGTCTTCCCAGTTGTTGGGATGCATCACCCATGCTGTTGGGGACACCTTGCCGTTCGTGCGCAGGTTCGTGATTGCCTTCCGGCAGGTTTCCAAAATGCTCGTGGAGTAAGCCTGTCCGAGGACGTTGGAGGTGTTGTAGATGCCGGTGAATTCACCGTCAGCGCCGTCACCATTCAAGATCAAGCGGTCAAGTTCTTCCAGCAAGTCATCACGGATTTCCTGGTCGATGATCCCACGGAGCTGTGAAGCGTCCGAGAGCGCCATCTTTGTGGCAGGCACCCACACCGCAACGGTTTGTACGTTGGATGTCACACGGGCGAAGGTTGTTGCACCTTCGGGCTTATCGCCGCCTGTGGCTGTTGCAGTAGCTTCCTCAACAGCCGTGGCTTGTGTCACCTGGGCTGTCTGGCGGACGAATTCCACCGCATCTGTGGTTGTCTGGCGTCGTGATACCAGGTCAAGAACAGAAGTTGGGTAACGTCCGAGAGGCTCATAAATGCCGGTGTCCTCAGCAACGATGAAAGCACCGCCGCTGGTGGCACCTGCACCGGTCACCAGGGTTTTGATGTTCAAGCCTTCGATCTCAACCGCAGGAGAGTTGATCCCTTTCATGCTGTCAGGGATTCGCCCATTAGGAGCGATCTGTTTCAGCCAGGATTGGAAGGCATCATGTTTGACGAATTGATCGCCAATAGAACCGCCTGCCATCTTCCTGGTCTTTTGCTCACCCTCAGCCGCTTTGGCTTCAAGCTCTGAAGAAATACGCTCAACCATCTCGTGGTCGTCTTTGTGTTTCTTTGCCTGGGTGAGTTTTTCGGAAACCTTCGCCTTTTCCTCGTCGGTCAGGTTCCGGTCTTCACTGATTGCAAGCTCAGTGATAGCTTTTGCTTCCTGCAATAATGCAGTTCGTTTTTCTAAAAGTGTCTTGGGCATGTTAATCCTCCAAAAGTTCTAAATCTAAATAGGTTAATATTGTTTCCGGACTCACGCCGCTCTCATTACTGGGATCTCCAGCCTCTGATTCGTTTGTTTCGTCAGGATTCTGATCAGCATCTTCCGACGCTGTACCATTTATGTCGTTGCGAGCTTGCGAAGCAATCTCGTCTTCCTTGGCGCTCTTGATGTCCGTGGTCATCGTGCCAATGCCAGCGCCCAAAAGCACCGGCGATACTTCGTGCACCTTCATTTTCTCGAGAAATCGCACTTGCTGATCCTCAAACTCGCCTTCTGAGGTCTTCTCGATGTCAAACCCGTAGCTCCATTCCTGCAGCTCCGCCAGATTCTTGACCGTTTTGTAGGTTTCAAGACCTGCCTGTGTGTCCAGGAAGAATTTCCCGTCAACCCATGCTTTCTCTTCATCTGCGCCAAGCACACCCCTACCAACCGGCAGATCGTGCCAGCGATGCCCCCAGTAGGCGATCCGCACCTTCTGGCCGACCTCAAAAGCACCGGGGAGCGTTACATCCCTGTCAAGGTCGATCACATTGAAGGTGGCAAAAATCGCACGGAACGAACCTTGCTCGTCGTCACCCTCTTTGAATTCGATTGTTGGTCGAAATACTTTTTTATACATCCGAACCTCTCTTTGTCACTTGTGCCCGCTAGGGTATTGCGAGCTTGCGAAGCAATCTCTCTTTCATTCAGTTTCCCTGTTGTATCTCAAACTGCATTCACAGTTCACCGTCTCTGCTGCGCTGCCTTCATAATCACCAGGCCAGCGCATCCCATTCGAAAATCTTTCATAAATGCCAACAGTCTCCCCGTTCATCGAAGAGTGGCTGTCTCGTGGGTTGGTCGAATTCACCACCCAGGTCTTTGTCGTGATCCTTCCCTTCACCGCTGCCTTGTAAGCACCGTAATTTGAAAGGCTGGTCACCCGTCCGATCGCAAACCTTGCCACCGTCACGGCCAGCAAACCCTGAAACACACGCTGCACAGCCGACTTCGGGTCTTCCTGTGTCAATGCCTCTTCAATTTGCAGCCGTGTGCTCTCATTCATGTACTCGGCGGCAATGCGGGCATTTTCATCGATGTATTTCTGCATCGTCTCTTCTGTGATAACCACGCCCAACGCTTTGCCGAGGGTTTGAGCCCATGCCAGCGCTGTTTGCATGCTCAACGGCGTAAAATCCGCAGTAACCTCGTTATTCCAGCGATCGACATCCCAGATAGCATCGATATCTTTTATGTTGTCATTGCGAGCCTGCGAAGCAATCTTTCCTTTTCCTATCTGCGGTAAGATCGCATTCTGTTGACGCTCAAACGTCTTCACCAGCAGCGAACGCCATTTCTCGTCGTAGATATCCTTCAACGCTGGAAATCGCATATCGAACGACTCTATTTCTTTGATGTTGTCATTGCGAGCTTGCGAAGCAATCTTCTTTTCCACGTCTCCATCCTTCGGAGCGCTATCCGTCGGGCTTGCCTGACCGCCAACCAGCACATTCAGCGGCACGATCAGCTCATCAGCACCTTCGATCTTCGGCAGGTTCATGATCGACCGTGCCTCATTGACTGTCATGTACGCTGTACCCGTTGCAGATTGCAGCGATCGGATCTGTGTCTCAAAATCACCTGTCATCTTCTCCTGGATGTTGAATTCCAGGTAAACGCCTTCCGTATCGTCAAAATCTTTCAGAAGTTGCAATTGCAGATCTTCTTCGATCATCGCCAGCCACGGACCCAGCACATCGGTATACAGGCTCTTATGCTGGCTCTCAATGTTGGAATACGTTGCATGATCCAGAATCCCTACCAGTGGTGGTGGGATGTGATAGGCTCTCGCACATTCTTCCCGTGTCAGCTTTCGCCCTTCCAGGTATTCACTGTCCTTCGGGTTGAATGAAATACTTTTGAATTCCATCCCGTCTTCCAGGATTGCCGTCTTCCCGCTGTTCTCAACACCAGAATACAACGCCTGCCACTCTTTTTTGAAACGCTGCCTGGCAATATCGCTCCAAACAGGTGAATTAGCCGGACGGTTGATAACGCCGTTCATCCTGGCTGAGTTCTGCCAGTATTTCTCACGATATAAGGCAGCCGCATGCTCTTCCGCAAGCGTACGTCTTAGCGTCTCCAATGGCGATAATCCCTTTACGGCACTTTCAGAGTTATAAGACCGAAAATGAATGATTTCATCGGCAGCGTAAGTGCTTGGATTGCCAGAGTTGAAATTAAGCGTGTATTCGCTTGGATACAGGCTTCCTTTGACCGACACATAAATCGGCGGCAGCCTGACCAGCCCTTCCAGAACGCCGTCGCTGTTGATTTCCTTTTTCAAAAACGCATTCCCGTAAATGCCAAGATCGCTCATTATTGATTCGATCATCCGGTAGCGTGTGAATTTCATCTTGTTTGGCAGCGGACGTCCGAGAAGCAATGCGATTGGGTGATCCCGTAAGCGTATCCGTCCTCTGTCAGCGTCCTGCCGGTAGGTATGCAGCCCAAGCTGAGCGATGTTTCTGGCAAGAAAATCAACGCAGGTTCGCACGTTCGGCTGCTCTTTGTAAAGCGTCGAGTAATCTTGCGTGAAACCGTTATACAGCGAGATACTGCCGCTTGTGGATGTTGGCCACCAGCCAGCTTCCATATTCACCAGGGTACGTTCTGATACAATTACGCTCATGGCAGCACCTGCACAAAGTCAATGTTTTCTTTCAACACGATAACCTCCCCATCAACACGAATCAGCTTCCCCTGGTCGTTTTCGATGAATGCCTGTTTCAGCACCCACACGCCAAATAACCGTGACCACAAAATACCCTTCACGGATTGTTTATCGCTTTTTTTCGTGACGATCACTTCTCGGCGCCATAATCGAAATCGCATTACACCGTCTCCAATCCACGAGATTCATACACTGATTGCGGCGGTTCCTCATGCCGTGTGCACCGGTCCAGCGCCATGATCAACGCGACCATGCCGTCAATCTTTTCCGTCGATCGCTCCCTGTCAGGCTTGATATTGCCAGCAGGGTCTTCTCTAACCACCAGATTGTCCGCCATCCAGTTCAATACCGGATCGTTCCCGTGTGCGATCTTATGCTCCAGGATCAACCGCTCCAGTTCCTTCATCGCAGGGGACATCGACTTATAACCCTGTCGGAATTGCACCATGAAGTCATCACCGCCCAATTCCATCAGCTTCGTCTGGATCATCGCCGATCCCCACGGGTCAAATGCCAGTTCGCGGATGTCATACATCTGCATGTCCTGGTCGATCTGCTCAATAATAAAGTCATAATCGATCACATTCCCCGGCGTAGCAATGATGTGCCCTTGCCGTACCCATGCTTCATACGGCACCCTGTCTTTACGTGTCCGCTCATGCATGGCATACTCCGGAATGAAAAACCGTCTGATCACCTGGTAGCGATCCTCATCAGTGTTTGGCGGGAAAACGTACAGCAAAGCGCAAATATCCGACGTATTTGAAAGGTCCAGACCGCCGTAAGCGATTCGCCCCTTCAAACCAAGTGGATCAACAGAAATTCCGCATGAATCCCAGTGTTCTCTCGGGATCCACTTTGTTTCAGCCTGGGTCCAGATATCCAGCTCTTTCCGCAAGAAGGCATTCAGCGCCGACGGCATCTCTTTTGCCTGGGTTGCCTTTCGCCGCATATCATCCCACTTCTTTGAAACGCCAAGATTAGGATTAGCCTTCACCCAAACTTTCTCGTTTTCCCACGGATCGCCTTCTTCGTCCTTATCCTGTCCCTCTTTTCTATCCAGGGTGTAGATCATGCCAAACCAGGCATCGTCTTCAAGAACGCCTGAAAGCACCTTTTTGGTATATTCGTGATGCTCCCAGCAGATCGACTCTCGGTTATAGCCGGATGTCGTGATCGTAAAAATAAGCGGCTGCCGTCTGGATCCCGTGGCAGTGTCAAGAACGTCGTAAACCTCGCGTGTCTTATGAGCGTGCAGCTCGTCGATGATCCCGCCGTGCAGGTTCAAACCGTCCATCGAGTCATAATCAGAGGACAACGGTTCGTATTTTGAAGCCGTATCCAGGATATAGATGTTGTCCCGCACAATTGCGACCTTATTCCTGATCGAAGGCGAGCTTTTCGCCATTCGCGTGGCTTCACTGTGGATGATCCTTGCCTGGTCACGTTTGGTTGCAGCCGAATAAACTTCTGCACCAGGCTCTCCGTCCGCAACCAGCAAATAAAGCCCCAAGCCAGCACCAAGCGTCGATTTTCCGTTTTTACGGGCAACTTCGATATAAGAATTACGAAACCGCCGCAATCCAGACACCTTTTTCTTCCATCCGAACAGATTCGCAACGATAAACTGCTGCCAGGGCTCCAAAATCAGATGTTGACCAGCCCATTCACCCTTCGATTGTTTCAGCAGCGCAAAAAAGGCAATCACCTGTTGAGCGGCACCGTCGTCAAAATAAAGCCCTCGATCCTTTCCCTTTTCCAGGTCGTCAACAAATCGCTGGCAGGCGAGATTTACCCACTCGCAAGCGATTTGGTCACCACTCAGAACATCCTCGGCGTACTGCCGATACGAGAATCCCATCATTGCTCAGAAGCCTCCCGCTCCTGCTGAAACGACTTCACCGCTTTGAACAGCTCAGCCGCCAAACTATCCTCGGACTTGTCCTCAACCAGGGCAGCGACACGAGTCCGCTCCGCCGGTGTCAACCCGAACTCAGACAACATCGACCGGACCTGATCCCATCCCTTGTTGACGATGCTCAGCCACGGGCTTTGATACAATCCACCATTCGCACCTTCAAGAACTTCGCCCCCCTCTTCCCTCATTTTTTCGCTGGCATACTTCATCCGGCCGTATGCCTGGCACAGCAATTCCAGCGCAATCTTGTCACCATAAGAGAATAGACCAGCATCCAGCAGCAATTTTCCAAGCTCACGCCATAACTCTTCGCCATGCTGATTCAATCCATCGGGCACTCGAAGCATTCTTTCCGGTATCGGAAACTCAGCTTCGTTCTTCAACACCCGATCGGGCCTTGCTGTTCCCTTCAGCTCTTTGATCGCAGTCGGAATCGGTTTTCTACCCGCCATTTTCGCAACTCCCCCCATGCCCCCATTTTGACGCCGCGTGAGCAAGATTGCCGCAACGGTCATCAAAGTGACCAACCCTGGTGATTTTTACGCCCCTACCTACCTTCTTCAATAAGATCAACCTTCCTTTTTATTCCAGTTGTGTCCTGCTTTAGCATGCAGCCTACTGTGACAACTCGCACATAACGCCATCAGGTTCCTCGGACTATCGGGGCCACCATTGCGGCGCCTTATAATATGGTGTGCAACTGTCGCAGGCTTGCCGCACTTCTCGCAGTACGGATTGTCTCGCAAGAATTTCGCCCTGATCCGCTGCCATCGGGCATCATAGCCCCTGTCACTTGCGGATCCCCGGTTTGCCTCCTGCCGGGCCTCATATTCCTTCTGATGCTTCTCGCACCTCGAATCCCTTCCTCTCACAAGGTTGGGGCAACCAGGTACGGAGCATGCTCGGGCTGCCTTATAGGGCATCGTAAACCTCCGGGTGCAAGGCCAGCAGCTTATCCAGGTCGGCTTCGATCCTGTCAAGTCGCTGTTCAATCGTTGGCTCCTCCACGGGTGGAGATGGGGGGGCGATCTTTGTCATGTATGATCCACCGACCCAACCCCTATCTATGCGGTACCAGCCGTTCTCGACCCCATATACAGGCTCAACATCACCCTCCACCAGATGATCAACAATCGGCCAGGCTGTACTCGGTCCCGTTCTGATGCGAAGCGCTTCTGCTTCACACATCGCATAAAACATGAAATCATCCTCATCAACGGGATCATCCTCATAGCCGGCACCGTCCCACTTGAATGAGCTGATCGCATCCCACAGCTCAGGGAAGCGATTAAAGGCATGATCATAATTCCAGAAGTTACATCCCTTCACACCAAGCCTCTTGGCTGCATCCATGAACGCATTCACTTCGTCCGGATAAGCACGCCAGCCGTGCTCACTGAAGGCGGCTCCCGTCGGGAAAATCGGCACCTGTGGGTATTGCGGCTGTTTGAATTCAGCATAGCAGCGCTCCATCTGAGCGCCAGCGTTGGTTGCCATCATCCAGTACACCTGGGGCATGTTGATATCAACCTTGCTCAGGAATTCCTGCCAGGGAAACTCTTGATGATACGAAGGGAACCTGAAGGATGATAAGGCGATCGGACAATAACCGTTCAATGCCCTTCGCAGCTTATCCATGTAAATCTCTGCCGATGCATGTTTACCCTTATAAGCACTCTCAGCATTGACAATAAACCCGTCCAAATCCAGCTCTATAGCCCGCTTGATTGCCATATTTGCTTCGGCTTCCGGAGCGTTTCCATAAACGAACTGCCAGCCCCACGCCTGAATGCCACGGGCGTGCAGCTCAGTGACCAGGGCGGCCGCCTTGTCCCCCACGGCATTGGATATGTTGTAGGTATATCCAGCATCAGCGACCTTTATCGCAGCATGCGACAACCCTGCATCTTTGCAGGATTCAGCTATCTGCTTCGGGTCATCCGTGTCTTTGATGATCCAGATATAAATGCCCTTTCCGCTCAGGTCACCCATTGTCACGCTCCTGGTAGTAAGCCTTGATTTCACGGATCTGGTTCTCAAGTTCCTTGATCCGTTTACGCTGGCTCTCGACCTGCTTTTTCAGGACTTCATTCTCTCTGCGATATTCTTGATTTTCCGCTTCGTAGCGGCTCAGCTTTTCTTCGAGGGCCACTATGTTCGCCTCCCTGAGCCCGATTTCCGATTCGAGCCGGTCCAGTTTGCCTTCTAATTTGTTAATTATTTCATCCTGATTAGCCTTCTCACATCGCAGTGAAGCCAGCTCCTGGATCACATCCCTCAACCGTTCCTGCAGATCATCGATCAAGAACTTCTGCCCCTCTATCGCCTTGGCAGCAGCATCATTTGTCAGCTTATGCAGAGTTGCTTCCGTGATATTAATTGTGTGATTTGCTTCTGCATCCGCTTTTCTTGCCTCTGCCTCGGTCTTTTTGATTTCTGCCGTTCTTTGAGGTTTCGAGAACAAAAAAATCACAAGCGCAGTCACACCACCAACGGCACCTAATGCCGGCAAGATGAATGATTGGAATACGTCCAGTAATGTTTTATCTATCATGGATTAGGCTTTACTTAGCCTTCGCCATAATTTATATTACCCAGCATTTTCTCAACGATCTTTTTGAGCAAGTCCTTCACAGTGTCATATAACATGCTCGCAAACCATCCAGATAACAGACCGTAGATCGCATAAGAAAACCATGCAAACCAGGTATAACCAAAGGCGCCAACCCCAGCCTGGTAGCCGCCGGAAATCACAAGCCCGATCACAAGGGCGGCAACGAATTGCCATTTCCCTTCCAGACCGAACTTATCCCCGGCTGCATAGGTCAACCCGATCACTAGCAGGATGATCGGAATCCCAAACACACTGGCAGACAAAAAAGCAGAGCTAACGGCTGCCCAATCGATAATCTCAAACATAGAAACCTCTTTCGCTAGTTGAACTTAAACAAAAATGCCCGGACACGGACACCATCTTTACTGATGCACATGTCCGGGCGGCAAACTCCGGCTTGCACTATATGGGTTCGTTATAAATCGCTATACGAAATATAAATATACGCAAAAAATAACGAACGGTTGTTCTGAATCTATTGTAGCATAGAAGATTCAGGAATTCAATAGAAAAATAACAGCTATTTTCTTATATTACTTAATCCAAATAGGACAAGGATAATTCCAAGTACTCCTGTTAATAGGGCAAGCCCACAACCTTTACTCATTGCTGATCCAACTTTTCGTTGACGACCGCTTTTAGTCCAGGGTACACCCGTACTTCTTGATATCTTTTGTTTTGCTTTTGTAATTCCCGTAGCACGCTTCCAGGAAAATCCACCTTTGTTTGGAATATTTACTCCCAAATATTATGACTATATTTAAATACTATGATATCATAAATTCGATTCCAGGTCTTTAAAATTCTAAAAGAAAAGAGGTGCTAACATGTCGAAACGTGTTGGTCTGATTATTTCCTTAGTCATCATACTATTTTCATTTATCTTTTGTCTTTTTAGTTGCTTTAGTAAAGAAGAAATCCCGGATGGTGATTATATCGCCATTGATTATGCTATTGTTTTTGAGGTACCTGATTATTATAAAGAAGGTCTAGAAATAGATACATTGCATGAAGGAGATTCACTATACTTACCCGAAGGTTATGATGACCTTTATTGTGAGCCCGCAAATGATAATGGAGAAATTCTTGATTATGCTCCAATTATGTGTCTTGTCGAGATTGAACATCGCGGTGAACGTGTACGGGGTTGGGTTTTGAGAGAAGATATAAAACGTAACAGAAATAAATAATTGGTTTAGGTATTTCTTCTTTTTAACAACAACCGCTCAAGCCGGCGCTGGTTGAGCGAATAGTGAAACTCCTCCCCGCACTGGGCACAGTTCCCGTGAATCTCCGTCACGATCAAGCCGCCAACCTGTATCAGCTCTTCGTCTTCAACGTCAACCATACGCCCAATTGTCCCGCCACATTTTGCACACGAGATCACATCTACATATACAGCCGGTAGCACCATAATGTTTATCCTTGATTTATTTTCTTGACAACTTCTCATGCAGCTTCTCATTCTCTGGATGTCTGTAAGGATTATAAATATAGTCAATCACATCCCAACTATCACGCCTGGTCAACCTGAAGCCTGCAATCTCATATTTTCCAGCACGGATCAACCGTTTCGCCTTCCTTCGCTCCTTGCGATTGTAATATCGCTGGAACCAGTGAAGCTTGATCTTGTCGAATGGCTTCCTGTAAGACCGGCTCATAACCCTTCAGCTTTCAGCAGAGTTTTATAGCCTTGGGCTTAATCATGGCTTTTCACCCTTGGCGGCTGCCCCTTGCAGGATCTACCAATATTTCCGGACTGCAACCATGCGGGGCCATTATAAAATATCTATCTCAACGCTCCAAATCTTCCACGCTCCAGCTCCTCATTCACCAGGCGATTGTATTCGATCATCGCCCTGGCAATATTCGTCTTATGCGTGCAGCCAACCTTGCCGATCTCTTCCTGAGCTTCACTCAAATAAATCTGGATAATTTCAAACGAATATTTCAGGTTTTCCAGTTCTTCACGTGTCATCCTGCTCTCCCATCAGAAAAACTTCACCAATGCGATAACCAGCAACGCCAGCAAAACATCCAGAATAATTCCCAAAAACACTCCAACAATCAGCTCTCTTGCCGGCGCCAGCCTGTCACTATCATCATCCATCATGTTCCTTATCCTCTTCAAAATCCACGAAACGATATAATTCCTTCGGCTCCCATTCAGTGATCGTCAAAAACAATTCAGGCTCTTCGATAACGGCACGTCTGTACGCCTCAGCTTCTTTCCTGGTCTTGTAGGTCTTCACAGCCACACCCGAAAGGCGTACGATATGAGCCTTGCCGTCTGATTCCTCAACTATCGCATCATCCATAACCAGAAGCCATAATCAACCAGGGCGAAACCTAACGTCACGATTCCGATCACCAGGAATAAATAAAAAATTAGGTCTTCGAGCTTGTCACCTTGTCGTCTAAACATTGCAATCCCTTCCGGGAGCGCCGGCTGCAATTACCGACGCTCCCTTTTCAAAGGAGAAGAAAAAAATGGGTTGCACCTCAGCGTGGGTCAATCGCTGAATATGATGCCGTAGATGATTCCTTCCGGCGCTGGTTGCAAAGCGAACCCTTATCCAGTTATTTACCAGCACCGGTTTTATTGATCAGCCGGATCTAAATCTTGATATCTACTCCTTTCTACAACATAAATTGAATTTCATCCAGATGATCCGGCCGTATCTCACGAAGTTTTATAAGCCCGCTTCAAATCTAGATACCTCCGCCTGGCACCCGTTGCCACGTGCGTGCTCTTGATTGTCCTTCCGTGGCGCTTCATGTGCATGTACCAGCGCTCTTTGTGCGGCTCGAAGCCGGCCTGTTTACGCAGCGCTCTCGCTTTTTTCGCATTCATAAAAATCTAACCTCCATTCACAAAATCCGTTACATTTTTCAGCGACTATCCTCTTTGATCCAAATCTTACCCTGATCAATATTAAGGTTCGGCTTCCGCAAATAGGGCATCTTCCCTTTTCTGAAAGTGCCCAGTAATCCTTACGAGGCCAAAATTCAGGTTGATTAATCATCGGTTGGATCGGGTTCTGGCCAACCATGTTTCGTGGTAATTTTCCCAGTTACTTGATCGTGAGGATAAAATATTTCCTTTTGATCATGGTCAACACACGGCACTGTGATTTTCGCAGTCCGTGCTTTCACGTTCATCTCAGCAGCATCAGACTTGATTCCTATCTCTTCCCTGGATACGCAGTATTGCAAATCGCTCTCAAACT
>LDZU01000055.1_pt1 | contig 38260 bp, 25 predicted proteins | sample 615531 | NCBI WGS metagenome assembly LDZU01 (sample SAMN03408293, study PRJNA278302) | terrestrial metagenome | isolation source: oil reservoir sample SB2 | place: USA: Alaska, North Slope, Schrader Bluff formation | collected 2011-09 | reverse complement strand
CAGCGGAATTTGATCTACACAGCGATTACACGTGCAGAACAACTCTGTATCCTCGTTGGCAATTACAAAGCCCTCAATATCGCTGTCAGAAACAATAAAATTACCCAAAGAAATTCAAAACTTGCTGAAAGATTAAAGATGCCGTATCTTTAATTGCGTTTAATGATTATCAAATTTTCCCCATTATAATTATTGCTGTTCCATATGGGTATTAAGGTCACATGGTAATTTCTATTCTTTTCTTTAAGGAACTTTGATTCTACAAATTTAATTTATGTCAATACGTAATCTAATCATTTTAAGTCAGTTAAATCCACCAGCACCAAACGCCAGGGTTCTTCATCGGGACAGAATCGAAGCGCGTTTGGATCAGGCTTTTAACTATCCTTTGACCATCCTGCATGCAGGTACTGGCTACGGTAAAAGTACAGCAGTTTTATCATTCCTGCAAAATCAAGAATCTCCTGTTTACTGGTTTACAACCTCGGGTACGGATCGCGACCCAAAATTATTCTTGGCGAAATTATTTACAGCCTTTAATCAACTTGATAAGCCATTAGGAGATGAAGCCCTCCGACTATTGGACATGCCAGATGCAAGCTACCAGGAAGCTCTGATTGCCTTGCTCAATCAAATCTCAAGAAACATCAAATCGCATACACTTTTTATCATAGACGATTTTCACCAGGTCAGCAATGTCGAAGAAATAATCGGGTTCATTGATTGGATTATTGAACGACTGCCCCCTGAACTACACATCATTATTTCTTCTCGGTATTATCCAGATTTTCCATCGATAAACAAATGGGTATTAAAAGGAAAAGTCCTGGAAATCAATAAAAGTGACTTGATGTTTACGGAGAGTGAGATCAGGCAGTTGTTTGAGGGCTTGTATGGTATTGTTTTGCCAGATGAAAGTGTTTCACTCCTTCACAAAAAGACGGAAGGCTGGGCAATCGGCCTGCAGGTTGTATGGAAAACACTGCAAAATCAGCCAAATATCCGCATTGCAAGAATTTTTGATGAAAGCCAGCAATCAAAAACTGCCTTGTTTGAGTACCTTGTTGATGAAGTCTTAGGCGGTTTGGACCCGAAAATTCAGAACTTCCTTATTCAAACCTCAATTCTTTCTAAACTTGATAGTTCGACCTGTGATTTTCTTCTAAATATCGATAACAGCGATAAACTGCTCTCGCAAATTCAAAATGCAGGCCTCTTTATCGAAGAATTACGGCCTGGCTTGTGGCGTTATCATGAATTATTCCGAGAATTCTTAAACAATCACCTTCAACGAAGTGAACTATCTGTAAAGGATTTGCACTTAAAAATTGCCAGTTATTTTGGCGCCCATGAATATTGGGAAGAAGCCATTTATCACTTACTGATGGCATCAGAATTTCACCAAATTAATCAAATATTAGAGAATATTGGCGAAAAGCTGATCAATGATGGACGCCACGAATCTATCAATTACTGGATCTGTGAAATCCCGGAACCGATCCGAAAAGAATACCCATACATGGCATTCTTACTTGGAGAAGTTAATCGTTATCTGGAAAAATTTGATGATGCATTGGAATATTATCATATGGCGGAGCGCATTTATCGCCACAACAATAATAAACCCGGAATATCAATGGCGTTAAAAGGGCAGGCGCAGGTGTTCCTGGATACAATTCGTCCGATTAATGCAGATCAACTGCTGCAAGATGCTTTGAAATTACTGGATCCTAAAGAGATGGGGACTGAAGTTTCAGATTTACTGGTCCTAATTGCGGAAAATCAACTCAATTTGGGATTTCCGGATCGTGCACAAGCATTTTTAGCTGAAGCAAAACAATTAAGATCAGAATTTGATAGAGAAACTGACTTGATCCAGGCTCGGATTCTCCTTAGGTCGGGCTGCTTGCAGGAGGGGATCGATTTGCTGAACGCACGTGAAGCAAATAATCCCAGATTGCCGCTATCACGTCCTCAAAGATTTCATCGTGAAAGTACACTACTGCTATCGTTATTTTATGCCATTATTGGTGAAATCGATAAAGCTGAACAATTTGCAAAACAGGGTATTGAAATCGGCAAAATTCTTCAATCAAAATTTGTGCAATCTGTTGGTTACATGCGCCTGGGACATGCAATCTTGCTCCGATCGCAGCAGCCCTTTACAAAAGACGGCTTTGAGATTGCTATGAAACACTTTCAAACTTCGATTGAGAATGTGGATGTTGTTCGTATCCATGTGGAACCATTGTGGGGGATGTGCCGTGCTTTAGGCTATACCGGCAAAATTGAAGAAGCAGAAGATTTAGCACTCAAGTCCCTGGCAATAGCCGAAAAAGCAGGCGATGAATGGATTGGCATCCTTATTCGTCTGTCCCTTGGGGCAGGAGCAGTACTTGGAGAAAAATTTGATGCGGCACAAGAATATTTAACAACGGCAGAAGTAACAGCACAAAAGGTGAAAGATCCCTTTACCTTAGGTGTTGCAAGAATGTGGTTAGCGGTTAAAGCCTGGAAACAGGGTTACTCAAACACTGCTTTCGGATATCTTGAAAAAATCCTACCAATTATTGAAAGTAAAAATTATCGGTTCTTATTTGAACGGGAAACATTATTGGGTTTAAAAGACCCTGAAATGATCTATCCATTGTTACTGGCGGCACACAAGAATGGGATTGGGGGGAAGTACATCGAATCGTTGTTAAATGCAAGGAACCTCAACAAAGATTCATACCATCCAGGATATACCATCTGGATTCGCACATTTGGCGGATTCCGAGTTTGGCGGGGTGATCAATTAATTGACCATCAATCATGGAAACGCGAGAAAGCACGGGAGCTGCTTGAATTGCTGGTTCTAAATCGCGAAAGATGGCTCCACCGCGATCAGATAAACGAAATATTGTGGGCTGACACACCTGTCGAAAATGCGGCGAATTATCTGAAGGTTGTCTTTAATTCACTGAACCAGGTTCTGGAACCCGAGAGACCTCGAGGAGCGCAAACTTTTTTTGTGGAGAGGCGCCAAGAAAGATACAGATTAAATCCAAACGCAAGAATTATCGTTGACACAGATCAGTTTGTAGAAGGCGTAAAGGCAGAAACCCTTTCAAGCCTGGAATATGCCGTCAATCTTTATCAGGGGAAATATTTTGCTGATTGTTTTATCCAGGAATGGTGCGCTATTGAAGAACAGTATTACCACCAACAATATCTGCTTGCCTCAGAGAAATTAATTTCAATTTTATTAACACAAAATGAACACGAAAAAGCACTGGATATTACATACCAGGTTCTCAACAAAGATAACTTATGGGAACCTGCATATCAATCTCAAATGAAAATCTTTCTCGAAATGGGGGAAAACACAATGATCCGCAAGGTTTTCAGGCAGTGCCAGGAAGTATTCAGGCAGCAGCTTGATAGTTCGGTTTCGCCATCGACATTGGAGCTTTATGAAAAAATCACAAGCGGTCTTGAAATAAGTCATTAATAAATCCATTTGTAACCTCTTTGTAACGCATTTGTAATTTCCTATTGTTATACTAATTTTACAGTCGTTTAAAATTTGTTAACAATAGCATGTGTTCATGCAAAACCAAGGAGAGGAATAATGCGTTTAAAGGATAAGGTTTGTCTGATAACTGGTGGAGCGTCTGGTATTGGTAAGGCGACAGCGATCAAATTTGCTTCTGAAGGAGCAAGAGTTATCATTTGCGACGTGGACGAAACAGCTGGACAAGCATTTGTTAACGAATTGGGCAATGATTCAGCATTTTACAAAATCAATGTTGTGGATCGTGATGAAGTCCAAGGATGGATTGATGACGTTGTCGAAAAATATGGACGCATTGATGTGCTCGTCAACAATGCCGGCATTACAAGGGATGGATTATTTGTAAAGTACAAGAACGGCGAATTGGTCAGTCAAATGTCTGAGAAAGATTTCGACCTTGTCATTGCCGTTAATCTCAAAGGTGTATTCAACTGCACACAAGCAGTTACCCCTAAGATGATCGAGCAGGGCGGCGGTGTTATTCTTAACGCCTCCTCAATCGTCGGGCTTTATGGAAATTTTGGTCAGACCAATTATGCTGCTACCAAATTCGGTGTGATCGGGATGACGAAAACCTGGTCACGAGAATTAGGCAAGTTTAACATCAGGGTTAATGCTGTCTGCCCCGGGTTCATCCTGACCGAAATGGTAAAGAAGATGCCCGAAAAAATTCTCGAAGGCCTTGCAGCCAAAACCCCATTAGGGCGTATGGGCACCCCTGAAGATGTTGCAAATTTATATGCCTGGCTTGCAAGTGATGAGGCTGCTTATATTCACGGTGCTGCTATCAGTATTGATGGTGGAATGGTTCTCGGCACCTGACATTTTTCAACAAGTAATTTTTCAAAGAAAAGAAAGGATTGAGGCTTATATGGAACGGCATGCAAATATTATTGGAACAGGGCGCTACGTACCTGAAAACGAAATTTCAAATGAAAAATTTTCTGAATGGATGGGCGCAGTCAGCCCAAAATTAGCAGAGGTTGTTGGTAAATTTGAAGCCAGTTCAAATATCAAGACTCGCTTTTATGCCGATGAAGACATGACAACATCGGATCTTGCAGTAGAAGCTGCCAAAGATGCGATGAAAGACGCAGGAATCACGGCGGATGATGTTGACTTGATCATCCTTGGAACGGATTCGCCGGATTACATCACACCTGCTACCTCTGTGGTCGTTCAAGAAAAATTAGGCGCAAAAAATGCCGGCACATTTGATGTCGGGTGCGCCTGTGCGAGTTTTCCAACTGGATTAGCACTGGCAGCGGGATTGATTAAAACCAACCCACACTTGAAGTATATCCTGGTTATCGGGGCTTATATGATGCATCGTTTTGCTGACTACAAACATGATGTTATTAGCTTTTTCTATGGCGACGGAGCAGGTGCTGCAGTTGTAGCCCCAGGTGACAAACCAGGCTTTATTTCTTCAACTTTCTTTGCGGATGGATCTTACTATAAACATTGGGGTATCTATGCGGGCGGCGCGACTGAGCCTGCTACGGTGGAAAATGTCAAAAGTGGAAAGACCCAGGTCAAACTTGTGACAGCATTCCCACCTGAAGTTAACAATGAAGGCTGGCCAAAACGCATTCGGGAGGTTGCCAGGAACGGTAATTTTGACATTCAGGATATTGATTTTGTAATTTTTACCCAGGTTCGCCTGAACAGTATCAAGTTAGTGATGGAAGAAATTGGTTTGCCGCTGGAAAAGGCTCACTGGATCATGGACAAATGGGGCTACACTGGCTCGGCTTGTTTGCCCATGGCTTTTGATGATGCTCGTAAACTCGGAAAAATTAAATCAGGGGACCTGGTTGTTTTCATAGGTTCTGGTGTTGGATATAACCAGGCTGGTGTCGCCTTCAGAATGCCATAAGAGGGTGGAGAGAGAATAATATGGAAATAAAGCAAAAATTTAGTGAGAAATACATCACACCACAAGCAGCGGTTTCGAAAATAAAATCAAACCAAACGATCGGGATTGGTATTGCTGGTGCTGAGCCCGTTGGATTATTGACGGCTATGGCTGATGCTGCCAAAAATGTTGAAAATGTACATTTTTGGACCTGTTTGCCGATGCGTCCTTACGATATATTTGAAAAATCTGAAATGGCTGGTCACATTTTCAATGAAAACTGGTTCTACAGCTACACAGATCGTCAAGTCCACAACGAGGGCAGGGTATCCTACATACCCAATAACCTGCATCGTGCCTCCACCGATAAGCTTTATTCCACCAATAATCACCTTGATGTCTTTTGGGGAACAGCAACACCACCAAACAAAGACGGTTACATGTCTCTTTCAATCGGTCTTATTGTACAAAGAGACTTATTGGAATCAGCAGATCTTAAAATCCTGGAAATTAATGAAAACTTACCTTTTACTTACGGCGACACCTTAGTACATATATCAGAAGTTGATTATGTCGTTGAAAATCATGTCCCTCTCGTAGAACTTCCATCTTCACCTCCAAGCGAAATTGAAAAACAAATTGGCGGTTACATTGCAGATCTGATCGAAGATGGATCAACTATTCAATTGGGTATCGGTGGTATCCCCAACGCGATTACAGCATTCATCATGGAGCGAAAAGATTTAGGTATCCATACAGAAATGGTCGTTGATGGGCTGGTTGATCTCATTAATGCTGGTGTAGTTACCAACCGAAAGAAAACATTACACCCGGGAAAAACAATTGGCGCATTTGCATTAGGAACTAAAAAATTATACGACTATCTTGACAATAACAAAGATGTTGAAATGTACCGTGGGCATTACACCAATGATCCTTATGTCATTGCAAAAAATAATAAGATGATCAGCGTCAATACGGCATTACAGGTGGATGTGATGGGGCAGGTGTGTTCACAAAGCATTGGTACCCGGCAGTTTAGCGGCACCGGCGGTCAGCTTGACACCCACCGAGGTGCTCAAATGTCACAGGGCGGGAGAGGCATCATTGCCTTGAGGTCAACAGCGAAAAATGGGAGTATTTCTACAATTGTCCCGACTTTAGCACCAGGCGCTGGCGTGACAGTGCCAAGCCAGGATGTTGACACCATCATCACAGAATACGGCGTGGCAGAGCTGCGAGGTCGATGCGTTAAAGATCGCTTGGAGGCTTTAATCCGTGTTGCCCATCCAAATTTCCGTGAATGGATTCGTGATGAAGCACATCGGTTGGGAATTGTTCCAAGGATGCAGTTTTAATTTAGGAGGTTAATATGAGCATTATTACAGGCAAATGGGTGCAGGATAAAGGGCAAGCCTTTGAAGGATTGTGGTTTGAATTCAAGTCAGACGGCACCTTTGAAGCCGCATATGAGCCCATGGGTATTGAATCAGGAGGGACTTATCAGATTGATGGGAAATATATTGATATGGACCAAACTGCGCATACCCTTGGCATGGTTGGTGTCTTTCAAGGTTTATTTGAGATCAAGAATGATAAATTATTCATGGCTTTAGCCTCTGCCTCTGGAGGTGATCGCCCTGAAGATTTATCTGATGCTCGCATCTATATCAAAGAAGAGAATTAAGGAATAATAATGTCTGAAAAAAAGTGGGCAAGAAACGTTGCACTTGTAGGTACTGGGATGAGCAAGTTCGGGACATTCCCTGATAAATCATCTCGAGACCTCTTCGTTGAAGCATTCATCGACTTAAAGAATTACGTAGACAAAGGATTGGATCCCGAAAGAATAGAAGCGCTCTATTTGGGCAATTTCAGCAGTGATCAATTTGAAAAGCAAGCACATTTAGCACCAATCCTTGCAAGTTGGATTGGCATTTCACCTGTACCAACAATGCGCATTGAGGATGCCTGCGCGAGCGGTGGTGTGGCACTGCGTCAGGCTGCGCTGGCAATCGCTTCCGGCGAATATGATGTTGTTCTGGTAGGCGGGGTCGAGAAAATGACAGACCTTCATATTGCCCAGGTTACAGAAGCCTTGGGGACTGCTGCAGATTCCCAGTTCGAAATTCCCGCAGGGTTTACTTTCCCAGGATTTTATGCGGCGATGGCAACATCCTATATGGCAAAATATGATGCCCCGAGAGAAGCCTTTTATCATGTTTGTATAAAAAACCATAAAAATGGTGCGTTAAACGATAAAGCCCAATATCAACAAACCATTCGCCAGATTATGGAGAGTAAAAAAGAACGTGCTGCGATGAAAGGACGTCCAGTTCCTGAGTGGGAAGATGAAATTGAATTTCTAAGTGACCCAAAAGGTAACCCAAATATCGCCTGGCCAATGGCTTTGTTTGATTGTTCACCAGTATCTGACGGCGCTGCAGTGGCTTTATTAGTTGCTGAAGATTTAGCTAAAGAATTTTCGGAAGAACCGCTGTACCTTATTGGGAGCGGTCAGGCAAGCGATGGCGCATTACCCGACCGTGAAACCCTTGCCTCCATTCCTGCGGCAGAATTAGCAGGCGCGCAAGCTTATAGCATGGCTGGTATTGATCCAGAAGATATTGATCTGGCTGAAGTACATGATTGTTTTACCATCGCTGAAATTATGGCATCAGAAGACCTGGGTTTCTTCCTACACGGCGAAGGTTGGAAAGCTGCAATGCAGGGTAAGACCGCAAGAGATGGCGATCGTCCCATAAATACATCCGGTGGATTAAAGGCAAAAGGTCATCCGGTAGGCGCATCAGGTGTGGGGCAGGTCGTTGAAATTTGGAAACAATTGCATGGTATTGCTGGTGAAAGGCAAATCGCAGGAGAACCCAAAATTGGATTAACCCACAATGTTGGTGGAACTGGCCAGACATGTGTTGTGAATATTTTTGAGCGGAGGGATTAAAATGAGTGATTATACAATGAACAGTAAAGAGTTTTACAGGGCTTTGGCTGACCAGAAACTCATTGGCTCACGATGCAATAATTGCAATATCTACACTGTCCCACAAAAATCGATTTGTCCAAAGTGTCACCAACAAGAAACCGAAATTATTGAATTTTCAGGTGAGGGCACACTAGTTGCTTATACTGTGATCAGCGTCTCACCGGTGATGATGGCTGAGGAGGGGTATGATGCGAAAAACCCTTATTGCGTTGGGATCGTTGAACTTGAAGAAGGGCCAAGAATATCGGCGCAAATTCTGGAAGTAGATATGCACCATCCGGAAAATATTAAGATTGGAACACCATTGAGTATGACCACAATTACTCGCGGTGAAGATGAGAAAAAAGTCACTTATTTAGCCTTTAAACCTATCTGAAACGAAGATTAAGTATAATGTCATACATTCACATCAAGGATATTAACATCTATTACGAAATTTCGGGACCGGACAATGCCCCGGTGCTGGTTTTGTCCAACGGCATCATGATGAGTACAGCAAGTTGGGCGTTTCAAAATTCAGTCCTCAATCAGCATTTGAGGGTTTTGTTATATGATTGCAGGGGCATGGGAAAATCCGATCATCCTGCTGGTCCTTATTCTATGCAGCAGCATGCTGATGATCTGGCAGAATTGTTGAAATCCCTCGAAGTCACTGAGGCACATATTGCTGGAATATCCTATGGCGCTGAAATAAGTATGGCTTTTGCAATTAATTATCCTGAACTGACAAAATCTCTCGTTTTAATAGATGGTGTCAGTGAAATTCATCCGCTTTTAAGGGCACAGACATATCCCTGGTTAATTGCTGCTGAAAAAAATGACGCAAAATTATTGTTGGAAACTTCATATCACATGAATTTCTCAGAAGAATGGATAAAAGCAAATCAAATTTTTATTGACAGCGCTGTTGACCGATTTGCTCAATTGGATTTGAAGGCATTTGCAGAACTGATGGCGGCTTTTTATAAAGTAGATCTAACCAGGGATCTATCAAAAATATCTGCGCCAACACTCGTCATTGTGGGGGAGAAAGATCTTATTAAAGGACGGGAGTATGCTGAGATAATTGCGAGCGAAATTCCAGGCAGTGAATTTGCCCTTGTCCCAGGCGCTGGGCATGCGCTTTCACTGGAAAAACCAGCTTTGCTAAATACCTTGATGCTGGGTTTTGTGATAAAAAATCGATGAGCAACCATGAAGGAGGTATTTCTATCAGAGAGATAATCTTGTTCAATATCACACCAAAATTTTCTAAATATTTCGAAGGAGTAATAGAATGAAAAAGTTTAAATTGATTATTGTTACCACCATGGTGATTATTCCATTGCTGGTCACATCCTGTGTCCAGCAGGTCACCGAAGTTCCTGAAACTGAAGAACCAGTAGTTGAAGAAACTGAAGAAGTTGTAGAGGAACCGACTGAAGAAGTTGCTGAAGAAACCGAAGAAGAGGTTGCTGAGGAAAAAACTGAAGAACTTGGTCCAGTTTTGAAAATCGGACAAATCGGAATGATGTCCGGCTCAATGGCTCTTTACGGTCTGCAGCAGCAGCGCGGTTTTGAAATGGGCCTCAAATATATGTCTGGCGGCGAAACAGATGACCAGGGACGCTATATCATCGCAAATCGTCCCGTGGAAGTCATCGTAAAAGACGATGAGGGCGATCCTGAAAAGGCTGTTGCTTTGGCCCTCGAACTCATCGAAAAAGACGGCGTCGAATTGATCCAGGGGCCTGTATCTTCTGCCAGCGCGATTGCTTTGACCAACGTTGCTCTTGAGAATGAGATCATCTTGATGATTGATCCCGCAGCTTCTTATTTCATGACCGGTTTGTACTTCAATCCCTACGTCTTCCGAACAGCACGCACCAGTTTTGATGATACCTTGATCATTGCCAAATACCTGGTTGAGAATGTCGGTCCAACATTTGCACACATCGGTGTCGACAATGCATTTGGACAGGGTTCTGGCGCAGCGCTCAAGTATTCTGTTGAGCAATTTGGCGGCGAACTGGTTGCTGACATTTATGCACCTTTTGAAACAACAGACTTCACTCCCTACATCCAGCAGGCAATGGATTCCGGCGCTGAGAACCTTTTCCTGACATGGTCCGGGACTGGTTACATCACACTCTTCCAGGCTCTCTCGGATATGGGTGCGCTTGAAACCATGACGGTTGGTACTGGTTATGGCGATAATGCTTCCTTCACAGCAGTTTTTGGCGAAGATGTATTGGGACAGGTTGGTCTGAATGTGTACCATTACACCGTGCCTGAAAACGAAGTCAATGATTGGTTGGTTGAGAATCACTTCGAAGCTTATAAAGATGAAGCTGATGCTGCCATCAATGCTTATCCAGATCTCTTCACTGCCGGAGGCATGGCGTCAGCCATTGCTTTAGCCACAGCTCTTGAAGCAACAGGCGGTGACACCAGCGGCGATGCCATGATCCCTGCGCTTGAAGGATTAACCTTTGAGGGTCCGAAGGGAACCTATCACATTCGTCCTGAAGATCATGTTTGTGAACAGCCAATGAACATTTTACGCCTGGTCAATCTTGATCCGGACCTTGATGATGACGGCATTAACGAATATGAGTTCTTTGAAACTGTTTATGTATCTGAATACGAGGAACTGGGTGTACCCTGTACCCTCGCTGGCGACTATGCAGAACGCTGCGGCGATCTGCCAACAGTACCAGTTGAGTAATCTGTAGAAATATATATCATGAGGAGAGGTCTATCCTCTCCTCATGATGAACAAGTATAAAATAGCATTTATCTATTTAATATTATAGATTTTATTGTAATAATTTGGAATTATTTTAATTTATCCTATTAAGGAAATTTTCTATGACTCTGGAAACAATTCTTGAAGCAAGAAATTTATCAAAAGTTTTTGGTGGCCTGGTTGCTGTCGATAATGTAAATATCCAGATCCGTAAGGAAACCATGCATGCGATTATTGGACCAAATGGGGCAGGGAAAACAACCCTTTTTAATTTATTAAGCGGGGTCATGCCGGTAACCGAGGGTACGGTCCTGTACAAAGGAGAAGACATAACGAGATTACCACCGCATAAAAGAGCACATTTAGGCATTGGTCGCTCCTATCAAATTACGAACATTTTCCCCAATCTAAGTGTTTTAGAAAACATCAGGCTTGCTGCCCAGGCAAGAGGAAAGGACAATTTCAAACTTTTTTCAAGGGCAGATGATTTTCAACAATACCTCGATAAATCGGTTGAAGTCATTGACACGGTCGGATTATCTGGGAGAGAATATTTCCTTGCAAGAGATTTACCACACGGTGAGAAAAGGAAGTTGGAATTAGGGATCATGTTAGCGGGTGACCCTGAACTCTTATTATTTGATGAACCTACTGCTGGCATGTCTTCCGAGCAGGTACCTGAATTAATTGATATCATCAGAAAAGTCGTTCAGCAAAAATCAAGGACCGCTATCTTAGTTGAACATCGTATGGATATGGTTATGTCCATTTCTGATGTTGTCACCGTCATGAATCAGGGGCGCGTGTTAGCAGAAGGAAACCCACATGAAATCGCCAACAACGAACAGGTTCAAATCGCCTACCTTGGCGATTTGTATGGAGAGCTGGCATGAACAATCAAAAAGTGGACGACAATATTCTTGTCGTTGAAAATATACATACCTTTATTGGTCAATTCCTTATTTTGGAAGGCGTTTCAGTGGAGGTGCCAAGGGGGTCCATCACTGTTTTATTGGGAAGAAATGGTGCTGGCAAAACAACAACTTTGAAGTCGATTTTAGGACTGACGCCGCCTCAAGAAGGAAAAGTGATCTTCGACGGGATGGAAATTCAGGGCAAACGGGCATTCAATATTGCCTCGCTCGGCATTGGTTATGTGCCTGAACATCGTGCAATATTTCGTGCACTTTCCGTCATGGAGAACCTCAAGTTGGCAGAAAGGAAAAAGGGAGACTTTGCTCGGAATGAAGACTTTATCTTTAACCTTTTTCCGGACTTAAAGCGTTTATATAAGCTTCCTGGAAACCATCTCTCTGGCGGTCAGCAGCAAATGTTGGCTGTCGCACGGGCACTTGTACCGGATAATAAATTACTGTTAATTGATGAGCCAAGTGAAGGATTAGCACCCATTTTAATCCAGCAAATGATGGAGGCGATTCGGTCTCTAAGCGATAAGACGACCATTCTCCTCGTTGAACAAAATTTCTTAATGGCAAGCCAATTAGCACAGCGTTTTACTATTATCGATGATGGCAAAAGCGTTGAAAATGGGTTAATGAATGACCTGACAAACAACGAAGAAATGATCCACCAATACCTGGGTGCATCCATTAAAACTCGAAAAGAATTGGAGCGGCAGCATGAAAACTAAGAAAAGCAAAGCGATTACAATATCAATTTGGGTTGTGATTAGTATCGCCGTTGTCACAGGACTTTATCTTTATGCTGGTAAAGAACCCTTTATTCGGACAACTTTATCAGGGTTAACCTTAGGCTCTTTGTTCTTTATGGTTGCAGCCGGTCTAACGCTCATTTTTGGTCTGATGGACGTACTGAATTTTGCCCACGGCACAATGTTTATGTTGGGAGCTTACATGGGCTGGCAGCTTTATACAAACCCCACATTCATATTTGGCTTGATGCCTTTTGTGCTGGCGTTCTCGACGGGAATAATGATGACATCCGTCATAAAGCCTTACCTGATACGATGGAAACTGCCAGTTAAATGGATTGATATTTTGCCCAGAATTGGCTATGCATTAGCGCTTATTACTGCATTTTTAGGTTTTGCTGGTATTGATATCTTAGAATTGGCAGACACAGCAATGGTAGCTGCATCAGTTGCAACAGTAAACAATCCCCTTGCTGAGATCAGCCCTCAGCTGCCAATGTCTCTCTTCTGGTATCGTCCGATATTATTGTTTTTATCTGGTTTATTCATTGCATTTGCATCATCAAAACCAGGGGTAAAAACAGAGTTTGCACCGAAGGAAAATCTTCTCAATAAGCTTTTAGTGCCAGTTGGTTTATTTATTTTGACAATTATCGCAGTTATCGTCCGAGAATCTGCACCAGAAGCCATTTTGCTTATGAATGGGAATTGGCGGTTTCTGATCTCCATGCTTGTTGCCGTTGCATTTGGATTTCTATTTGGAGCTGTTATTGAGATTGCTTTCATCCGGCCGCTTTACGAGCGTGCATTTTTCATTGTGTTGATGACTCTTGGACTCAGTTTTGCAATAACAGAATTAGTTCAACTGTTATGGGATCCGCTTGCGTACCAGATGGTAAGACCGCCGCTTTTTGCCCAACCCGGGAAAGCGGCTAATCTAATGGAATGGCTTAGAAATGGTAATTCGACGATCGACATTTATGGTGTTACCTTTCCAACATATCGATTGTTTGTCATCCTTTTAGGTTTGCTTATGTTCACATTTATTACCCTATTGATGACCAAAACTCGACTTGGTATGATCATTCGCGCAGGCGTACAGGACCCACAAATGGTTGAAGCGCTTGGAATTAATGTGAAAAGAGTCTTCACTTTTGTATTTGCACTGGGTGTGGCAATGGCGGCACTCGGTGGGATCGGTGCTGGACCCTTTCTTCCCATTCAGCCATTAATGGGAGAACAATTTCAAATGCAAGGATTTATCACAGTCGTGATCGGCGGCATGGGCAGCTATGTGGGTGCTTTTGTCGGCGCGATAATTTTAGGGATGGGACGCGCTTTTGGAGATTATTTTGCCCTTAAATTGTCCCTCTCACCAGCAATTGCTGAGGCATCAACCGTCATTATCATGGTCATTGTCCTTCTCATCCGACCGCAAGGTCTTTTTGGGAAGAAGGAGTAAGAATAATATGACAGAAAATATCAATCCAAAAAAGAATCGGTTACGTACTACTTTTAAAGATGAACGTATTATGCTGGTTTTCCTGGTTATGTTAATTGCCTTTCCCTTTGTGATGAATCTTATCACCGGGACCGGTTTGAACGAAGGCGTTACAAAATTTTGGCAAGGTCAGTTTATTGTCTTTTTTATTATGGCTGTCTTTGCAATGAGTTATGATCTCTTGATGGGGTATGGCGGCATTCTCTCCTTTGGACACGCTGCGAGTTTTGGTGGGGGGGCATACACCTTTGCGCTATTAATGAAGCATTGGGCGCCGAATTTTATGAGTAATTATCGCATCATGGTGGGGAGCATCAATATCACGGAAGGCATCGTGCTGATTTTTGTATTTCTGGCAGTACTTCTGGTGTCAATTTTGATTGGCTTGCTCTTTAGCGCAACTTCTGTCCGTTTAAAAGGTGCTTATTTTGCCATGCTGACCCTTGCTTTGGGATCAGCCTTGTATATCCTGGTCAAGGCGACGGACTTCCATCAATGGACTGGGGCAGACGAAGGCTTACACGGCGTACCTGTACCTTTATGGTTAAATCCTACACAAAATCGTTTGACGATATATTTCATTACACTCATTTTTATGTTTGTGTGTTACATGGTAATGAAACGTATGGTCAATTCGCCTACAGGCCGAGTGATTATTGCAAACCGGGAAAATGAAGACCGTATGCGTATGATTGGCTACAACCCGGTTGTTTACCGGACGATCGCATTTGTTTCATCATCAATATTTGCAGGGCTTGCTGGCGCTTTGTATTCTATTTGGAACACAAGCGCGTCGCCGACAATGATATCAGCCGTTATGACAATAAATGCCCTTATCATGACTATATTAGGTGGGATAGGCACATTGATAGGTCCTATCCTTGGGGCAGCTATTATGCAAACCATCAGTCAATTTTTCTACACATGGTTTGGCGCAAGGTGGCCCCTGGTGTTCGGCATTTTGTTCATTTTGATCGTTATGTTCCTACCTTACGGCATTGTTGGCACATGGCGTTTAAAACGGCTTGATGTGAAAAATGGATGGAAGAGAATTACAGGTATGCTTTCAAAAAAAGAATGAAATATTAATCAAATTGTTGATCTACGCTGGTCACCAAACAATCAACCGTAATATTTACCAAATTATAAAAATGATTACTACTAAATTCAAAATATTAGTTGTAGATAAAATATATCTAAGCGTTTCGCATAGTATTCCTAATGGTTGTTGTAAATATATTGCAAAATAAATAGGCAGTTTCGCATAGTATTTGCTTTGGATATTTTGTCTGATTACGGCGTAAACGATAGGTAATGTAAATCGTCGGTTGCGTTCGCTGTGAAGGCGGGGCGGACGGAATTGCTGTGCTGCTGGGTAAAAGAGGAATATTGCTTATACTAAGCGGGTGACTTCATATTTAGGTGTGTGTACTGTTGAGATATTCTAAGCGGCAAGCGCCGAGCACTTCAACATTACAGGTAATGTCCTTCAGTTAATCTCGTAATTGCACGTTACTAATAAGGATTTTATCGTCTTGTTATGCTGGGGAATTTCCAAATTCCGGAAAGATCGTAGTCGGGATTACGATAAGTGAATAAAGCGAATCATGTTGTGATTGCTATTGAATCGAGCGGCTAGAAGCGTTGGTGCTTTTTAAGCTTTGGTAAAAATAGCTTTGGCGGCCAGGGAAACAAGAGAAAATAGTTGATCGTTTTAGTGAAATAATAGTTTATGAGAATGGATATTTTCAATAACTATGTGTGGTTTTACGTTTCTATGAGACATTTCTACAGAAATATTTCCTGTTGATCTTCAAATAAAGCAATCAATGGCTTAAATCTATGTATATCTTCTCTTTAGCAAATCGGTTAGTTATTAGCATCCAAAGTTTCCAGTTGCGAATTGGCTTTCATAATTCAGATGACGTGATTTGCTCACTCGATGTATTTCATTTCCGCATATTGCCCTATTCCACCTAGCTGGTTCAGAATAATTCTCATAATGGCTAAAAATTGGTAAATAAATATTATGTATCATATTCAAAATTATTGAACAAATTGATAGAATCGATAATGATTCGATTGGTAAGTATTGCGAAACTTCATATGTTTTACAATAAGCGGCTGATATAATCCCGGTTTATAGTAAAATTGGTTCATTATTGCATTTTAAAAAGTTTATAATTCCTGTTATGATTATAAACTGACGTTTGATTCCAACCCATTTATTAGTGAGTGGAGATTAGTTATTTGATGAAATCCAGATTAAACGCCATACTCGATGCCTTACTTCCCCTTTTTGCGACATTAGCGGCACTATTAGTATGCGCTATCATGTTAATCATTTTAGATGTCAACCCAATTGTGGCATATGGCGCCCTACTTAATGGAGCATTTGGCAGTTCAAATGCATTAGCTGAAACTCTGGTAAAAGCGACCCCCCTCTTGCTGGTAGGTTTAGGTATATGTATCGCTTATCGCGGAAACGTGATCAATATCGGCGGCGAGGGGCAGATGATTGTGGGGGCAATTGTAGCTACCTGGTTTGGTCTCAGGTACACAAATATGCCCGGATGGTTGATGATAACCCTTGCAATGCTGCTGGGTGCATTAGCTGGCGCCGTTTGGGGCGGTATACCCGGCGTATTGAAGGCGTATTTTAACGTCAATGAAATATTGAGTACTGTGATGATGAACGCTATCGCAGTGCAGTTACTCAACTTTGTGCTCACAGGACCAATGATTGATCCCATTCAATCGGAGAAAGCCTCACAGATCCCTCAAACAGCCCGTCTTGAAGAAGCGTATCGTTTACCACGTCTCGTGCCCACACGTTTGCACCTGGGAGCGCTTATAGCTGTAGGTTTGGCAATACTGGTTTACTTCTTATTGTGGCGTACAACCCTGGGTTATCGAATCCGATCTGTTGGACAAAATAAATTTGCGTCCCGCTATGCGGGTATCAAGGTTGAACGATACATTATAATTGCGTTAATGCTGAGCGGTGCGCTTGCTGGCCTGGCAGGTGTCACCCAGGTATACGGGGTTAATTTTCGAATGATCACAGATGGTTCGACATCCGGATTTACGGGGAGAGCCGGCTACAACGGCATTGTTGCAGCTTTATTTGGGTCTTTACACCCAATTTTGACCATACCTGCTTCAATTCTTTTTGGAGCTTTACTGGTTGGTGCAAACACCATGCAAAGGGTTACACAAGTACCGTCAGCCTTGATTACAGCACTCAATGGGCTCGTGGTGGTGTTTGTTGTCAGCAGTGAAATTTGGCGGAAGAAAAGGCAGCAAAAACGGTTGACAGTTGCCATTGAAAACCAGGAAATTGATGAATTATCCGATGAAATACCAGGCCATTCTGTGGAGGAAGCATTATGATTTCAGATCTTTTCAGCCTCACAGTTCTCTTAGGTATTATCTCATCGGGTATCCGCCTGGCAACGCCTTACCTTTTCGCATCCATTGGTGAAGCCTTTAGCCAGCGAAGCGGCGTATTGAATTTGGGTGTTGAAGGACAGATGATCTTGGGTGCTTTCACTGCGTTTTATGTTGTGATGAACACTGAGAATTTATTCTTAGGCGTCCTTGCCGCGATGGGCGTCGGTGCTTTGATGGGATTGGCGATGGGATTTGTTTCTATCACTCTACATGCACAACAAGGTATCAGCGGGATTGGTTTTTATCTCTTTGGTTTAGGTATGAGCAATCTGCTGTTTCAATTACTGGTTGGTACCGTTGAAACTGTTAGCGGTTTTCCAAAAGTGCCGCTACCAATTCTCAGTAACATACCGATTATTGGAGATCTATTCTTTAATCATAACATTCTCGTCTACCTTGCATTTTTACTTGTGCCAGCTGCTTCATTTGTATTAAATAAAACGAATCTTGGACTAAAGATCCGCTCTGTTGGTGAAAATCCTGAAGCAGCTGATTCCCTCGGTGTGAGTGTTTCAAGAGTACGTTATTTCACGACTATTTTTGGCGGTGCTATGTCTGGATTAAGCGGTGCATCGTTGTCAATAGCTTTATTAAATGTTTTTCAATTGGGGATGACGGCAGGTCAGGGCTTTATTGCAGTTGCGCTTGTTTATTTTGGCGCCTGGCGTCCATGGGGAGTCTTGGCTGGAGCGCTTCTATTCAGCCTGGTCAATGGCCTTCAGCTTTGGATTCAGGTCTTGGGGATCAATATACCCTCCGAGTTTGCTGTAATGATGCCTTATGTTCTGACAATTTTTGTTCTTACATTATCAAGATCTAAGCATGGTGCACCATCTGCACTTACTAAACCCTTTGAACGTGAGGGATAAAGTAATATAACTTTTCTTTGCAATAGTTCAAAATCATAAAGGAGGTTGGAAATTAAAATTTGTTGTCAAGTTCAATAACGGAAGAGAAGTCGTCAATAACCAACTTATTAAAAATGGAGAAAACATGAAAAACACAAGAAAAATCCTAATATTAGTATTAATGCTGATGTTAATTTTCACAGCCTGCACACAACAAACGCCCGTAGAAGAACCTGATGTGGAAGAACCATCATCTGAGGAACCAGTTGAAGAACCTGGAGAAATTGAAAAATTAAGCATTGCCATTGTTTCCCCAAGTTCTATCAATGACTTTGCTTTTACTCAAAGCATTTATGATGCAATGCTAGCATTGCAAGAAGACTACGGTGAGGATACGATTGAATTTGTCTACTCTGAAAACATGTTCATCGTTGATGACGCAGCAGCTGCAATTCGTGATTATGCTGCCAGCGGTTACGACTTGGTCATTGCACATGGATCGCAATATGGCTCCTCATTGCAAGAAATCGCACCAGACTTTCCTGAAGTTAGCTTTGCCTGGGGAACAACTGTTGATACGTTTGGCCAGGACAACATTTTTGCATATGAAGCAGCCTCAGATGAAGGTGGTTATGTCAATGGTGTGATGGCTGCGATGCTGACCGAGAGCAAAGTTATTGGTGTCGTTGGACCAGTTGAAACTGGCGATGCTAAATTATACGTTGATGGGTTTGTCGCAGGTGTCAAAGCAACAGACCCTGAAATTGAAGTGCTTGTAACCTATATCAACAATTTTTCTGATGTCGCATTAGCAGCTGAAACCGCAGAAACGCAAATAGCTGCAGGGGCTGATGTTATGACGGGCACAGCACAAATGGTCGTTGGGGCAATCGGAAAAATCCAGGAAAATGGTGGCTATTGGTTTGGTACGCAAGCAGACCAGGCAGATTTTGCTCCTAACACGGTTGTTGCAAGCCAGGTGTATCATTGGGAAGTCATTCTCAAAGAGATAATTGAGCTTCGCTCCCAGGGAATTCTTGGCGGCCGCTCTTTTGTTGCCAATTTAGCAAATGGTGGCGAGGTTATGGCGTTCAATCCTGAAATTGACATTCCAGATGATGTCAAGGCAGCCGCAGAGCAAGCTATTGCAGAAATAAAAGCTGGTGGTGTCAGTGAATCGCCTAAAATTGAACCGCTGGAAATTGCCATTGTTTCTCCAAGTTCAATTAATGACTTCGCTTTTACGCAAAGCATTTACGACGCGATGCTCACCTTACAAGATGAATATGGTGAGGATACGATCGATTTTGTTTATTCTGAAAACATGTTTATCGTTGATGATGCCGCTGCTGCAATTCGAGATTATGCTGCAAGTGGATACAACATGGTGATAGCTCATGGGTCGCAATATGGCTCTTCTCTGCAAGAAATTGCACCGGATTTTCCTGAGGTTAGCTTTGCCTGGGGAACAACAGTAGATACGTTTGGACAGGATAATATTTACGCCTACGAAGCAGCTTCTCACGAAGGCGGTTATGTCAATGGCGTGATGGCTGCAATGTTGACAGAGAGTAAAGTAATAGGTGTTGTTGGTCCTGTAGAGACAGGTGATGCAAAGCTGTATGTTGATGGCTTTGTCGCCGGTGTAAAAGCTACTGATCCTGAAATTGAAGTCCTTGTGACATATATTAACAATTTTTCGGATGTCGCATTGGCTGCTGAAACCGCAGAAACACAAATTGCTGCAGGGGCTGACGTCTTGACGGGTACAGCTCAGATGGTTGTTGGTGCAATCGGAAAGATACAGGAAAATGGTGGGTATTGGTTTGGAACACAAGCAGACCAGGCAGATTTTGCCCCTGATACGGTTGTCGCAAGCCAGGTTTATCATTGGGAAGTCATCCTTAGAGAGATGATTGGATTGAGATCCGAAGGCACTTTGGGTGGACAGTCTTTTGTTGCTAATTTAGCCAATGGTGGTCAGGTAATGGCCTTCAATCCAAATATCGATATTCCTGAAGAAGTGATGGAAGCTGCCCAAGCGACCATTCAAGGGATTATTGACGGCACAATTACAATCGAATTACCTTAGTACATTAGATCCTCATGTGATTTCGGAGGTTCAATCGAACTTCCGAAATCACAATATTCAAATCATATTAGTGACCAGGTAATAAAATGAAAGATTTGGAATTAAATTCAGGGAAGCAAGTTCGAATCGAATCAGTAACGATGCAAGGAATAACTAAGCGATTTCCTGGTGTTCTGGCAAATGATCGTGTTGATTTTGATGTCAAGGCTTCCGAGGTTCACGCATTACTTGGTGAGAACGGCGCTGGAAAAAGCACCTTGATGAAAATTCTCTATGGGCTTTATCACCAAGACAGCGGCGAAATTTATATCAATGATGAACTTGTAAAAATCAACTCCCCCACTGATGCCATAAACCTGGGCATTGGGATGATCCATCAGCATTTCATGCTTGTCCCCACCCTGACTGTCACTGAAAATGTCGCTCTTGGTTTACCTTCTTCTCGTGGTCCCCTGACTGACCTGGACAGAGTCTCTAAACGGATTTTGGAACTAGCTGATCTGTACGGACTAAGGATAGATCCAAATGCTTATATTTGGCAGTTGTCTGTCGGTCAGCAGCAGCGTGTTGAAATTATCAAAGCATTGTACCGAGGTGCTGATTTGCTCATCCTGGATGAGCCAACAGCCGTCCTCACCCCGCAGGAAGTGTATGAGCTATTTGGAATAATGCGCCAAATGGTAAAAGATGGCTTTGGATTAATATTCATTTCACATAAACTACACGAAGTCATTGAAATTAGTCATCGAGTAACTGTTTTGCGTAATGGCAAAAAAGTTGGTACCCGACCCACATCTGAAGTTGATAAAAGTGAACTGGCTAAGTGGATGGTCGGACATGCCATCGACTTCATTACAACCACCGATCAAATTCAATGCGGCGAGGTTCGCTTAAAATTGGAAAATGTTTCTTGTGAAAGTGATCGGGGCGCAAAGGGACTGAAAGACATCAATCTTGAACTGTGTTCTGGTGAAATCCTCGGTTTGGCTGGCGTCTCTGGCAATGGACAGCGAGATTTAGCAGAGGTGATTGTAGGTTTAAGGAAGGTTTCAGCTGGCAGGATTATCCTTGAAGATGAAGATATCACCGGCGCTGATGTCGATGTACTGATCAATAAAATGCTGTCTTATATTCCCGAAGAAAGAATGCGGGATGGTATGATTAAAGATTTTACTGTGGCAGAAAATTTGATACTTCGTGAACATGACCAGCCAAAATTTTCTGATAATGGATTCTTGAAGTTGAAAGCAATAGAAAATCACGCAAAAGAATTGATCAATCGTTTTCAAATAAAAACCCCATCCCATAAGACCATGGCTAAAAGCCTTTCTGGTGGAAATATCCAAAAAATTGTTCTCGCGCGAGAATTATCGCGCAATCCCAGGACTATCATTGCCGCCCAGCCCACTCGTGGTCTTGATATCGGTGCCGCAGAATACGTGAGAGAGCAATTGATCATCCAAAGAAATAATGGTACGGCAGTGTTGTTGATCTCAGAAGACCTTGATGAAATTTTTGCACTGTCCGATCGAATTGCAGTGATCTACGAAGGGAAAATCATGGGTATCTTATCCAGAGAAGATGCCACTAAAGAAAAAGTTGGTTTATTGATGGCTGGTGTGATGCCAGCGGAACAGGCATAATTCTATTTATTATTGGATTTATCGGTGGTAAGATAAAGTTATTCCATTGGTCAGGTGGACGCTGAATTATTTCTTCAGCGACGTTGGGGTAACCCATCGAAAAGTACCGCCACTTTAGTTGAAAAGGAAACCACCTATGCACCTTTGGCAAGAATTTCGACAACCCAATTCCATTTCTGAAGCAATCGAAGATCTATTAAATGCTCCCGCCCCAGTTGTGCCAATAGCAGGCGGCACTGACATCCTTTTAGAGATGCGGCAAGGCCGCCACGAACCTGCAAACACGCTAATAGACCTTACAAGCGTTCCTGAAATGAATGTAATAGAGAAGCGGGGCAATTTTCTTTACATTGGAGCATGCGTCCCTGTCAGTCAAATACTTGCAAGTACCCTTGTCAAGAATAATGCAGAAGCCCTCATCGAAGCATGTGATTTGATTGCAGGTCCTCAGGTACGCAATACCGCAACTTTGGGTGGTAACGTTGCGCACGCGCTTCCAGCAGCAGATGGCACCATTGCCCTGGCTGCACTTGGAGCAAGTGCTGAGATTGCAAACCAAAATGGATTACGAAAGCTGCCCTTTCTCGAGCTCTTTTTAGGACCCGGGAAATCTGCAATTGACAAGACATCCGAATTGATTGCCGGATTTTACATCCCATTGTCTACACAAGGACAGGCATCAGCATTCAAGAGAATCATGCGTCCGCAAGGTGTTGCCTTGCCAATATTGAATTGTGCTGTGTGGCTTGAACGTGAAGATGGAACGGTTAAAGGAGTTCGAATTGCAATCGGTCCCGGCGGACCGACACCCTTCCGTGCAACTGCTGCTGAAGCATTGATACAAAATCAAATTTTGAATGATGAATTGATAAGAGAAGCAATAAAGAAGGTGTTGGAACAGGGCAGTTTCCGAACCAGTCCCCGTAGAGCGACATCCGAATATCGAAAACATGTCGTAGCCGGGCTTTTCACGGACACCTTTACACAGGCTTGGGAACGATCGAAAAAATAATTAGGTGAAATTTTTATCTATACACAATTAACCTATAGGAAATTACGTGGTGAATAATGAGAAAATCAGAAATTACCCTTAATGTCAATGATAAGACCTACACATTACCCGTAAAGCCAGGTGAAATGCTTGCCAGCCTACTTAGAGAACGCTTGAACCTAACAGGCACAAAAATTGGTTGTGATGAGGCTGAATGCGGCGCTTGCACTGTCCTTGTAGATGATCAGCCTGTTTTATCCTGTGTTTATCCTGCAGCCAGGGCTGACGGCAAGAAAATCATTACTGTTGAAGGCCTTGCGAAGATGGTTCATGATGTGATGAAATTACATCCCATACAGGAGGCATTTGTTGAACACGGTGCAGTTCAATGCGGTTTTTGTATCCCTGGTCAAATCATGACTGCATTTGCATTATTGAAACGCAATCCTGATCCAACTCAGGACGAAGTGCGGTACGCACTGAAAGATACCCTGTGCCGCTGTGCTGGTTACCCCATGATTGAGAATGCTATTCTTGCCGCTGCTCATACTTTACGTACTGGTGATCCCCTACCCCTGCCCGAAATCTTAGAATCAATTCACAAGCAAGAAATTGTGGGTCGCAAACATTTACGCCCTGATGCCGTTGACAAGGTGACAGGGGCAGCTTGAAGGCGTAAGTGCAGTTCTAACGGCAGAAGATATCCCTGGTGAACAAAACCACGGACTTGTTATTCTTGATTGGCCAGCACTCATCGGTGTAGGGCATCGTGTCCGTTATGTTGGTGATGCAATTGCCATCGTTGCCGCTGAGACACCAGAAATCGCGGCGCAGGCCGTTCAATTAATTGACACTGAATTCGACTTAATGCCTGCCATCACCAATCCTGTACAGGCACTGGAAGAGGGGCAGCCGCAAATCCACGAATCCGGGAATTTGCTTAAACATATCAAGGTTCGCAAAGGCGATGTCACTCAAGGATTTGAAGAATCAGACATCATCCTGGAGCACACCTTTCATACACAAACCACCGATCATGCCTTTATGGAGCCAGAGTGCAGTATCGCTGTACCCTTACCGGACGGTCGAATCGAGGTTTACGTTGGCTCCCAGATTCCATACCAGGACCGCAGTCAAATCGCCCGGGTTATGGGCTGGGATGAAAAACGCATTCGGATTGTTGGCCAGAAAATGGGCGGTGGGTTTGGCGGCAAAGAGGATATTGCAGGACAAATCCATGCGACCTTGCTCGCGGATGCAACCCAGCGTCCGGTCAAACTTTTATATGATCGGCATGAGAGCTTGATTGCGCACCCTAAACGACACGCAACACAAATTCGTGTAAAAATGGGGGCAAAAAAGGATGGCAGGCTTGTGGCAGTAGAAACTGAGCTCTATGGCGATACGGGCGCATATGCATCCTTGGGTGAAAAGGTGATGACTCGCGCGACTACGCATTCTGCAGGACCCTATGACGTGCCGCACGTCCGAAATGATTGTTATGCCATGTACACCAATAACCCACCTGCTGGCGCCTTTCGTGGATTTGGAGTGACCCAATCTGCCTTTGCAGTGGAATCGATGATGGACATGCTCGCAGAAAATCTTGACATGGACCCGATCAAACTGCGAGAACTAAACGCCTTGCATGTCGGCAGTGTTACCAACACCGGGCAGGAATTGGATGAATCAGTTGGTTTGCTTGAATGCTTTGAGCGCTTAGAAGCTGAAATCAAGAAAATCAATCCAACCCCCTTTGAGCCGGTTGTTAATCCTGATTCACCTCACCTGGTTAGATCCTGGGGGATCGCCGCAGCATATAAAAATACAGGTTTAGGCGGCGGCGCGCCTGACTTCTCTAATGCAGATATCGAGCTGTTTGAGGATGGGTCGTTTGAAATCCGCAGTTCTGCTGCAGAGCTTGGTCAGGGTTTAGTCGCAGTAATGCAAATGATTGTAGCGGAAGAAATGTCTGTTTCTCCTGATGCGGTTCGTGTTTTGGTTATGGATACAGATCTATCACCGGACGGCGGACCAACAACAGCCTCGAGACAGACCTATATCACCGGCAACGCTTCCCGATATGCTGCAAAGACCTTACTTACAGCGATTTCATCATTTCTTGCGGAAAAATATGATATCGAGCCGAGCAAGATAAAATTTAAGGATGGTACTGCACACGTAAATGGTCACCAACTATCGTATGCAGCAATCGCCAGTGAAATGAAAGCCTCAGGACAGGAGCCCCGGGTAGTTTATAAATATAATGCCCCCCAAACACAAGCGCTTGGGACCGGAGGAGACATGCATTTCGCTTATTCATACAGCGTACAGGCTGCTGAGGTCGAAGTGAACACCTTCACCGGTGAGATCAGGGTTCTGAACGTGATATCAGCCAATGATGTCGGTATGGCGATTAATCCGCTTGGTTTACAAGGGCAGATTGAGGGCGGCGTTATGATGGGTTTAGGCCATTGTTTGACGGAGGAATTCATTATGGACGAGGGCAATGTGGTTACAGATCAGCTTGCCCGGTATCGCATACCCGGTATTATGCTGACACCAAATATCACATCAATTATCATTGAACAACCCACAGCAGATGGTCCTTATGGCGCAAAGGGCGTCGGTGAAATCAGCAGTATCCCAACGACGCCAGCGATCACAAATGCAATCTACAATGCTGTTGGCGTACGAATTGACAGAACACCGGTTGACCAGGAAGTGATTTCAAAGGTCCTACGCGAAAATATCGTTTAGATCATAAAAACAGAACCTGGAGCGAACGGCTTTAGCCCAAATAGCATTGGATTAAATAATAATTCTGCATTTATTTCTTCCCTCCCCCGCGAATTTCCACTTATCTTTTGCAGACGTTCAATAATATAAATACTATACGAAAACATGGGATATATTAATTATCACTTGCACTTAAGGAGGCATTTCAACTAATATTCCAACCTTATTCTTTGCTAGCACATAAAAACACCTCAATCTACAAATTCCAGGCAGATTGTGGTGACATTAACAACAATTGGTTTTTCTACGCGCCTATGTTTTGTCCTTGCGCGGCCACCTGACCAGCACGATCAGCCCAATCAACATGCCAATCCAGGTTATCCAGTAATCCAAAGGACCTGCAAATACACCAGGAACTTCAGCGCTTTTTTGACGCTCGAGTAAGGTTTCAATGAATTGTGCTGCTGCGTCAGGATTGTCAACATTGCCCATGGCAATTGTGATAGATGCCACTCGCAGTCCAGCGGATCGTTTCCAGAATGTGAGTTTAAATTGTCCATCCTCTAAATATGGACTGACATCATTGATGTGCACCGGACCTGATAGACGCTCAATTGCTTTGTAAAGAGCAGAACCAGACTGGTTAGCCAGGAACGATTTTATCGCCGCCTTCCGCTCATCTTCTTCCATAATATTAGGTACCTTATCCAGAAGGCCAGTTAAGTTCACCTTGAGATAATCTTCATAGATGGTAAAGGTAATGATCTTATCCGGGTTTCGTGCACTTCTTGCTGTGTACGTATATGTGAATGGCATTAATAACTCCTTTCATGAAGAATTTCCATATTTAGTAATAGTTGCGCAGTTTCTGCCTCAAACTTGGATGACGCAATTTTCGCAGCGCTCCCTTTTGTATCTGGCGAATTCTCTCCCTTGTAATCCCAAAAATCTCACCCAGTTCTTTTAATGTGTGCTTTTGCGAACCATTCAAACCATAACGCAGGATAAGTATTTTCGCTTCTCTTTCGGTTAATTCATTGAGTGCGTCGATGACATCTTCAGCGAGCAAGTTTTGGCGAACTTCAACAAATGGATTGGGGGCATCCTTGTTTTCAATATAACTTTGTAAATCAGAATCCCCATCTTCCCCCACTGGTTGGTCCAATGAAATCGCTCTTTGTGCATACTCCAGCAATTTCCCCACTTCTTCAGCAGACATTTCTAATTGTTTGGCAACTTCTTCATTGGTAGGTGTTCGTGATAGTACAGTTGTCAATTCCTTTCGCACACGATGCACCTTTCTTATTTTTGTAGAAAGGTAATTTGGCAGCCTAATTGTCCGTTCTTTTTGGTTCAAATGGCGGAGAACAGACCTGCGTATCCACCATGTTGCATAAGTGGAAAAACGGTTTCCACGGGTGTAATCAAATTTGTCCACTGCCCTGATCAAGCCCACATTGCCAGCTTGAATCAGATCGAGAAAAGACGAGCTGTATCGTCGATATTTTTTTGCAATATTCACCACTAAACGGATATTCGCTTTGATCAAATGGTCTCTTGCGTCTCGCCCCTTCTCTACAGCTTGTTTCAAAGCCTCGAACTCTTTGCTGTCACTATCATAATCCAGCATCTTTTCCCGTGCTATCCGCCCTGCCTCCATTTGTTTTGCTAATTCAACTTCCTCTTCTTTCGTCAGCAGCGGTACCCGGTCCATTTCGTTCAAATACAGGCTAACAGTATCATCTGCAACGATACCGTTTTGGTCTGAAATTTTCTCGTAATACTTAAGATCTTTTGTTTCGATTGTTTTTGTTCTGATATCCATTTTTTGCTCCTTTATTTATCGTTCTTTTCTTCAATTATTGCAAAAATCGATTTATTAATCAATGACTAAAGTGTTGCTCTCCTTTCTAAAGAACAGACAACAATATCATAAAAAGGATTTTGAAAAGAATCACTCACTAAAATTTTGATCCCCTTTATTGTGAAGCTACTTATGACAATTAGCACAATGCATCTTTCCTTTTTGAAGCTGTTTTGCTCTATAAGCACCGTGATATTTGTTACCATTTCTTATTTTTTTGATGCATTTCCCCTAATTTTGGTTACATATAAACAAATTTAATGATCACCCATTTAAGATTTTCTGAACATGCAAACAGAGCCATGTATTAAAAGTGATTATATCGATGATAGTTTCCCCGAAATTAACGCATTATTCTGGGGGCGATCCAAACCCCGCGGCTGTTTTCTGAAGATCCATTATTCCCAACATATAGAATAAGGTTAACCGTGTATCCAGCCAGGTCTGAGAGGTCTGTGGAAACAGAATGGTAGATCCCATCATAGTCCTCTTCCCACAATTTAATCGTGCGCATTGCTTTTCCTTGAATAAGGTAACGTAATTCAAAGGTTACATCACAACCCGGGCTGTCAAAACTGCATCCAATAACACTTCTGAACAAATCGCCCTTCCTGATCGTAATGCTGGGATAGATACCGTAGATGAACCCATAACTTGTGCTGTCAGGGCTCGTTATCAATGCCGGCTCATTTTCAACCGAGCCATCTTCACGAATAGGATTCTCTTGATAAGACACGAAACCGGTGTCTACCTCGGTCTCGTCTCCGGGACATGGCAAATCTCCCTCAAGCCTGCTTTTCCAATCCGCCCTGCAATAATTTTGAACAAAATCATAGCTAATTTCATCAGGAGACCCAACAATGATATCTACCCATAATTGCCCATCTGCATCAGGACCAGTGCCAAAACGCTCCCCCTGGCGACCGGTAAGCATAAAATATCCCCTATAATTTCCCGTATATACAGGTGCTTCCATTAAAATCGTGATATCAACCATTTCACCGGGACCCACAAATGTTGGCATACCAATTCTGCTTGGTACACGAAATGACTCCCCTCCGACAAAGACAATATCATAATCTATCGTCCAGGGGCAGTCACCAATGTTTCTTAATCGCCAGGTTTTCGAGAATGTCTCCCCACCATTTAACTCGGTACCATCCGGAATGCTTATATCTCTGACAAATTCAGCCCAATTGCAATTACGCAGCGTTGGTGTCATCCTGGGCGTAGGCACGGTTGTTAGTGGAATGGGTGTTACGGTTGATGTTGAGGTTGCTGAAGGCTCAGGTGTGTATCCTGCAGTTTGAGTCAAACCCGCAAATTGCGTTTCATAGGCAGCAATTGTTAAGCCCTGGTCTGGTAAGGGTGATATAACTACTAAAGGTGCTTGATCTGTAGGTGGTGAGGGAGATAAGTCAGCTTTACAGCCCTGGTTGAAAAAAATTACAATAACTGCAATGATGAAAGCAGGAATAATTTTAGAAAATTTTGTGGTTTTAGAGGTCCTGAGGCTGGACTTCATAGATCTTCCCTGATCCTCCGCTCCATAATTTCAAACAACAGAAAATTCAACGAAATTCTTTTTCTAAGAAATATTTAACCAATAATCCTGGTTTTGGTTTCTTTGTGTATTAACAATATAATAATTATACAGGGTAATATCAGTACCTGTTGAAGCAAGTCAAACGATATCAAGCTAACTATTTGTTTCAATGAAATGTTCAAATCAAATCACTCATTGAGGAGCATTAATTATGTTCGAGCATATTTTACTACCTCTTGACGGATCTTCTCTGGCAGAGCTTGTCCTACCGCATGCGGTTGCTTTGTCAGAAGCATTCAATTCTAAATTAACCTTGCTGCGTGTGATTTATAAAGATAATGATGAAGAACAGAATAATATTGTCAATCCCATGGCATGGCAGATAAAGAAATCAGAAGCTGAAGCTTATCTGAAATCTGTTCATAATCACCTTGCAGAGGTTAATGTAGACAGCGAAATAAAAATTATGGAAGGCAAACCAGCCCAGCAAATTATTGATTTTGCTCAAAACGAGGGCGTTGAATTAATAATTATGTCCAGTCACGGGAGCAGCGGGGTTTCTGCCTGGAATATCAACAGCACTGTTCAAAAAGTACTATTACGGGCTTTTGTGCCCGTAATGATTATTCGAGCTTACCAGGAACAAGCTGGTTCATTAACTGGATTAAAATATCAACGCTTATTCCTGCCTTTAGACGGTTCAAAGCGCGCAGAGTGCATACTGCCAATGGCGAAATCCATTAGCAGTGCACAGGACTCAAAGGTGTTCCTGACGCATATAATTGAAGAACCAAGGCTGCCTCGTCAAACACCCGTAAGTGATGAAGTTAAAAACATCATCGAACAATTGAAAGATCTCAATTTTAAAGAAGCGAATACTTATCTCGCACAACTAAAAGAACAATTTGAACCTGATAGGGCAGAGACGATTATTGAATCATCTGAAAAACCTTCAATTACCATGCATAACATTATCGATCGGGAACAGATCGATCTGGTTATGTTGAGTGCACACGGTTATTCAGGTGAAAGTCGATGGCCATATGGAAAAATTGCGCTAAGCTTCATCGTCTATGGAACAACACCATTGATCATAATGCAGGATCTTTCAATTGAAGAAGTAGGAAAAACTTTGGTAGAAAAGTTTGCAGAACAATCAAAAGGCCATTAAGGCAAGACGGCTTTTTTATACAAGGAGCAGACCTCTCATATGACTTTCGAAGATTTTATTCGCCATGTAATCGAAGAGACAAGGATTACTCAGGAAAGATCCAATGATTTCCAAATAATTGAAAACACACATAAACAATTTGAAAACTTAAAAAAAGCTTTTCTTTACCTGAGCAGCTCAGCTGATGCGAAAAAAATTGCATCAAGCGGTGTGGAATGGTTCCTTGATAATTATCATGTAATCCAGGAAGCCATCGAACTCATTCAAGATGACTTACCAGAAAATTATTTCAATAAATTGCCGTCAGTTGGTGGGAATCCAAACACCCCAAGAATATACAATATTGCTCGGCGCATGGTGGAATTTTATGAGATAGAACTTGTTCAAAATGACCTCCATGAATTTCTGGAAGCATATCAAGAAGAAGTCCCATTAAAGATGAGTGAGTTGTGGGCTTTCCCGCTGATGCTTCGATTGAGCCTGATTGAAATCTTGTCCGGGACAATTTTCGACCTCATCGAAAATCAAAAGGCTGTTCACAGCACCAATAATGTGACGTTTTCCCAACTGAATCCGAGTGAAATCGTTGCGCGTTCCTTGAGAACGCTGATCCTTTTGGATCATATTGATTGGAAATCTTTTTTTGAGGTTCATTCTTTGGTTGAAAGGATTCTGAGCAAAGATCCTGCTGGTGTCTATCCTTCGATGGATTTTGAGTCGCGCGACCTCTATCGAAAAAAGGTTGAGCATTTTTCAGAACAATCAAATTATGATGAGGAAGAAATTGCACAAACTGTTGTAAGTTTTGCGGAAGCTGCCAAGGATAAAAGTGAAAAATCCAGGCACATTGGATGCTATCTCATCAGTAATGGTGAGGTCGAATTAAAAAAAGAAATTGACTATAAATACACAACTGCTGGGAGAATTCAGGCATTCTATTTTAAGCATCGAACGGGCTTTTATTTAGGTTCAATTGCCCTAATAACATTAATGGTGATGGCAGGTTTGCTTTTTTTTAGCTGCAGTCTGACAAATCATTTGTGGCTGTTGATCATCATTGCTCTGGTTAGTTTTGTGCCCGCCTCAAGCGTAGCAACAAACCTGATCAATTCTATTCTTACAACGATACTTCCGCCGCGTATCTTACCCAAAATGGATTACAAAAACATAATACCGCGCAAGTACCGATCAGTGGTTACCATTCCAGCTTTATTGTCAGATTCGGCAGAAACCCAGTTTTTACTTGAGCAACTCGAATTACATTACCTTGCGAATAAAGAGCGAAATATTAGTTTTGTTTTGCTTTCTGATTTTAGCGATGCACCCGAGGAATCAATGCCTGAAGATGAGGCTTTGCTTGAGGAAGCCGTTGAAGGGATTAATCGCTTAAATAATCAATATCTTGGAGACCACGGGCAACGTCCATTTTACCTCTTCCACCGCCGCAGACAATGGAACGCGAAAGAGGATTCATGGATCGGATGGGAAAGAAAGCGCGGGAAACTGGCTGACTTCAACAGGTATTTGCTGGAAGATATTAAGGATAGCTTCGACACCATAATTGGCGATCTACAATTTTTAGAGGATGTAGCCTTTGTGATAACCGTTGACGCGGATACTGTTTTGCCACGTGATAGCGCAAAAGACTTGATTGCAACCCTGGCTCACCCTTTGAATCGCGCCGAATTTGATGAGGACACAGGAGAGCTTATCAGCGGCTACACAATTTTGCAGCCTCGTACAGAAGTAAAGCCCACCTCCGTTAACCGGTCTTTGTTTACGCGTGTCTTTGCCGGCGATTTAGGATTGGATTTATATACTCGTGCTGTTTCAGATATCTACATGGACTTATTTGGTGAAGGCATTTATGTGGGAAAGGGTATTTATGATGTCAAAGCCTTCCACCGAAGCCTTGAAGGAAAAGTACCGGACAATGCCTTATTAAGCCATGATTTATTTGAAGGCATTCAAGGGTGTGCAGCTTTAGTGACAGATATCGTCTTTTTTGAAGAATACCCACCAAATTACGCAAGCCAGGTTCAACGCATGCACCGCTGGGTCCGTGGTGACTGGCAGTTGCTGCCATGGCTATTTCCAAAAGTTCCAATGCGAGACGGGGATTTTAGCGCAAATCCCTTTTCTATCATTGATCTTTGGAAGATTTTTGATAATTTACGAAGAAGCCTTTTTTCTCCCATGACCTTGCTCCTTCTAACCATCGGCTGGCTCATTTTTAAGGGATATGCCTGGTCTTGGACATTGATTGTTTTAACCATCTCGGCCTTTCCTCTTTTAAATAACATTGTCACTTCTCTTTCCTCTGGATTCATATCTGGTGCAAAGTTGAATCTTTTTAGAAACATCAGGATTGCCTTTTACCGTTGGTTATTATGGCTTATCTTCTTGCCTTATGAAGCAATTATTATGTTGGATGCAATTCTCACAACGCTTACCAGGGTATTTATCAGCCATAAAAGATTATTACAGTGGCAGACTGCTGCCCACACAATCCGAATGTTTGGGAAACAGCACAAAATCTCTATCATATGGCAGCGAATGCTGGGTGCACCATTACTCAGCCTTGGGATTGGATTAATCGTTTACTTAATCCAACCTGGATGCTTATTGATCTGTTTTCCAATATTATTCTTGTGGTTTTTCTCACCACAAGTTGCATATTGGATAAGCTTGGAACGCAGCACATCAAAAATGGCACCTCTAAAGACAGATGAAATTCAGAAACTCCGGATGCTTGCGCGAAAAACCTGGTTGTATTTTGAACGGTTTATAGGACCAGAAGATCACTGGCTGCCGCCAGATCATTTTCAAGAAGATCCAAAAGGGATGGTTGCCCATAGGACATCACCGACAAACATTGGGCTGATGATGCTCTCAACGTGCTCAGCCTATGACATGGGATACATTGCTATTCTCGATTTTGTTTACAGGATGACTTATACCTTTGAAACCCTGGATGGGATTGAGAAATATCGCGGTCACCTGCTTAACTGGTACGACACCGCAACACTTGATACCCTTTCACCAAGGTATGTATCGACCGTTGACAGTGGAAATTATGCAACCAGTTTGATCGGCTTGTACCAAACTTTGGAAGATTTACCGGGGCATCAAATCAGCCACAGGAATCTATTCCAGGGCACGATTGATGGTTTGGACGTCTTTTGCTCTGTGGTCAATTCGATTGTTGAACCAAACCTTCAAAATACAGCAGAATCGCTGCTTGCACATTGTCGGAAAATTCAAAGCGATATCAATGAAGGTTCGCTATCAGATTCTAGGCAAATGGAACTTTTAGCAAGTTTTGAAAAACGCCTGACAGAACCGATGAATTTACTTCTCAAAGAGATATCCTTCATGGAAAACATGATTGATGCGGACATCATGAAGGATCTGCGGTATTGGTCAAATGTAAATTACCAACACCTGGTCAATATGCGCAGCCAGATTAATTTGCTGGCACCATGGATGGAAACCTGGCAAGAACGGCCAGAATTCCTGAACGGAATTGAAGATAAATTATGGTTTGACATTTTTCAACCTTGGGTTGATGGTAAGGCTTTGAAAACAAGCATTTCAGAAGTTCCTCCCTTGTGCGATAGGACGATTGATGCGCTTTCAGACCTGCTTCCAGTGGACGGCAATGACATTTTTACTGATCTAAATTCTGTTCAAAGACAAAAAACGAAAGATTGGCTAAAAAAATTTATTGATGATTTAAGCGAATCAAAAATATACGCAAAGGAGACATTGAATCTTATCGAAAGTTTGCAAGAAAAAATTTCTTTTTACCTGGAAAGAATGGATTTTGATTTCCTGTTCGATGAGAGTAGAGAAGTGTTTTATCTCGGATACCAGGTTGGTTCCGGCCGCCTTGACAATAATCATTATGATTTACTAGCGTCTGAGGCACGTACCGCAAGTCTTTATGCGATCGCACAAAATGAAGTGCCGCGTTCTCACTGGCTTCATATGGGCAAACCTTTCACAACAGTCGATGGTATTCCAACTTTACTGTCCTGGAACGGCAGCATGTTTGAATACCTGATGCCAAACCTCTTTACAAAAATTTATCCTGAAACTTTACTGGAGCAAACCAGCAAAGGCGTGGTAAAGGCACAAATCAAATATGGAAATAAAAAAGCTGTGCCTTGGGGTATTTCCGAATCCAGTTATTATCATTTGGTGTCCCGGGCTTAGGTCGCAAGAGAGGCTTAGAAAAAGATTTGGTAATTGCACCTTACGCTTCGCTTATGGCAGTTGGCATCGACCCACATGCCGTACTTAAGAATATTGCCCACCTTGAAGGACAAGGCGCAATGGGGCACTTTGGTTTCTATGAATCAATTGATTACACTCGATCACGTCTGCCTGTTGGGCAGGATAAAGCTGTCATTAAGTCCTACATGGCACATCACCAGGGGATGATTATGGTGGCTCTGGCTAATTTTCTTGCTTCAAACAACATTGTTGATCGAATCCACAAAGATCCTCGAATCAAAACTACCGAGCTGCTGTTACAGGAACAGATACCCCAAACGAAACCTGTACAAAAAACTGATCAACTGCAAGTCGCGACCCGCAGTAAGGACTCAACCGGAGTGATGGTCATTCCCTGGCAAGTCAATACAGATGCTTCGAACAAAAGCGTAAATGTGATCTCCAACGGCAATCTCCGAATGATGACGACCGAATCAGGAAGCGGTTATCTTGAATGGGGAAAAATGGCACTTACTCGCTGGCGCAGTGACGCAGCCCTTGACCCCTGGGGATTGTGGTACTTCATTCAGGATTTGCAAAAAGGCACCTTTTGGTCGATAGGTCGTGAGCCTGTCAAGACAAATACTCAGGAATACCGTGTGATATTTGGGCCGCACATAAATGAAATTCGGCGTATGACAGATGATATCCGAGTGATCCTGCAAACAACAATTACGCCAAAAGATGATGTTTGTGTTCAGAAAGTTTCAATTACAAATCAGTCCGATAAAAGGCGAAGTTTGCGCATTCTCAGTTATGGTGAAGTTGTCTTAGCACCACAAGCGACAGACCAACAGCATCCAGCATTTAATAAAATGTTTACCGAGAGCAGCTTTCAATCCGATTTAAATATGCTTCACTTCCAGAGAAGAAAACGCTCTTCAGAAGAAAAATCATTGGGCATGGCGCATGTGCTCCTTGATGATAGCAGTGGTGACCTTGAATATGAAACTGACCGTGGAAAATTTATTGGAAGAGGGCATGACATCTCAAATCCCATTGTTTTACTAAATCGATCAAAGCTGGGCAAGAACACCGGGATTACGCTTGACCCAATATTTTCTTTGGGGAAGCGTTTAGAATTAAATCAAAACGAGACAATTCACATTTATTTCTTAACAATTGCTGCAGAAAACCTCACTGAAACAAGGGAGCTTGCAAAAAGCTATCAAAATTTAATCAAGGTTGAAAACGCCTTTTCTACATCCGAGTCATACTCTGAAAAATTGTTGAGAGCAATGGATCTCAGCAGTGATCAACTCTCACAGTACCAAAAGCTGCTCTCAAATTTGATATTCCCTAACGTAAGGTTGCGTCCCGATAATGCCATTTTGAATAGCAATACGCTTGGTCAATCTGGACTATGGCCTTTCAGCATTTCAGGTGATTATCCTATTTTGCTGGTAATGATTGATCACCAGGAAGAATTGGAAGCCCTCCAGGAATGTCTCCTTGCCCATGCCTACTGGCGGAAATTGGGCTTACTGATTGATCTGGTTTTGCTTAATACAAAAGATACGGGGTATGAACATGAGTTGAATGAAAAAATCCATCGGGCGATTAATCAAATGGGCGGGCAAGATCAGCTGAATTTGAGGGGCGGTATTTTTGTGTTGACCGCAAGCCAAATGAAAAAAGAATCCGTCATTTTGATAAAAACAGCAGCGAATGCTGCAATTGATTTAAAATCAGCAAATCTTGAAACACACCTGACAACAGCCGATCAAATTAAACCTCATCTCCCATTATTTATGCCTACCTCAAGCGATGAACAATTTCATATTGACCAATCTATCGAACGTCCAGAAGGTTTGCTTTTTGACAACAGTATTGGTGGATTTACAAAAGACGGAAAAGAATACCAGATTTTCTTGGAAAACTATCCAAAAACCGAAAATGGAACAGGACAGCACACACCCGCTCCCTGGATAAATGTTGTTGCTAATCAAAAATTTGGCTTCCTTGTGACTGAAGCCGGCGGTGGTTATACCTGGTCGAAAAACAGTGGTGAAAACAGGCTCACGCCCTGGACAAACGATCCGGTCACTGACCCAGCTGGTGAATGTTTGTATCTCAGGGATGAAATTACCGGAAGTATCTGGTCCCCCACACCTTATCCAGCAGGTAATGGCGTGAGTTACCTTGTGACGCATGGTCAGGGATATACCACATTTAAGTCATTTAACCGTGGATTCGAACAGGAATTGAAGCTGTTTGTGGATCCGAAAGCACCGGTTAAGTTTATTCAACTCAAATTGACCAATCACACAAAAGAAAGCCGACGGTTAACTGCAACCTATTTTGCGGAATGGGTCCTTGGACCTAATCGAGAAAAATCGAATAATTTTATTGTTCCTAGTTTTATAAATGAAAGTGGTGCTTTGATTGCCCGCAATACTTACAGCGCTGAATTCTCAGAATACACAGCTTTTCTTTTCTCTGACCAGCCTGTTCACGGATTAACCACTGATCGCCAGGAATTTTTAGGCATGCCTGGCAGCAGGTCCAACCCAATGGGTTTACGACGGATTGGGTTATCAGGCACGGTCAAATCGGGTGTTGATCCATGTGCCGCGCTGCAGTCACATCTCAATTTCGCGCCAGGTGAGAAACAAACAATCACTTTCGTTTTAGGGCAGGGAGAAACGGAAGACAGTGCACTGGATTTGGTCCTCCGTTTCAGCAATAGGATAGAGATTGAGCAAAGCTGGCAAGGATCAGTAGAAAAATGGGATTCTCTGCTGAACAATTTGCAGGTTTCAAGCCCGGACCCAATGATGGATGTCATTTTAAATCGATGGCTTCCCTATCAAGCGCTGAGCTGTAGAATTTGGGGACGATCTGCGTTTTATCAATCCAGCGGTGCTTATGGCTTTCGCGATCAACTACAAGATGTTACCTCTGTATTGGCGCTTGATCCTCAGGAAAGCCGTGAACAAATATTACGGGCGGCGGCGCATCAATTTGAAGAAGGGGATGTACTTCATTGGTGGCATCCACCTTCTGGTCGAGGTGTTCGAACCCGAATTACGGATGATTTACTCTGGCTTGTCTATGTCACAGCAGAATATGCCGAAAAAACTGGCGACAAAACCATCCTTGATGAGCAAATACCCTTTAAATTAGGGAATCCCTTAGGCAGGCATGAAGAAGAAAGATACGATAATTATGAAACTGGTGAAGATGAGTTCAGCTTGTTCGAACACTGCCGTCGAGCGCTGGAGCATGCAGATACCAGCGGCCCCCACGGTTTACCATTAATGGGCAGCGGGGATTGGAACGATGGCATGAACCGGGTCGGTATTGGTGGGAAAGG
>LDZU01004216.1_pt1 | contig 38627 bp, 34 predicted proteins | sample 615531 | NCBI WGS metagenome assembly LDZU01 (sample SAMN03408293, study PRJNA278302) | terrestrial metagenome | isolation source: oil reservoir sample SB2 | place: USA: Alaska, North Slope, Schrader Bluff formation | collected 2011-09 | reverse complement strand
TGCTTCGAAAACCGTAAATTGTGCAACTAAATCGCAATTAGGTTCCAATTAAGCCATCTTTACTTTTTCATCGTTATGAGTTGGCGGGAATCCAGGATACAAGACATTAAGCGCTTTGATTTGGATGTGCCGTTCTGTTTGAGGGATCGTTTGGCAGGAAGAAGGCCTCCTTGCTATTTCATATGGCTGGTTTGAAGCAGGTGCGAACGGCGACGGTGGGGCGGGCACAGCACTCCTTTCCCGGCTGAGCGCAGGCCGCTCATAAAGTCCGAGAGGCCGGTGTTGAAATAGGGCTTCCTTTTGAGTATGGGCATTCAGATTATTCGTCTGCTTTTTTTGATCAGGTCATCGATGATGAGGATCTCAATTTCCCGTACCTTGGTGAACCCTCTATCGTTCGTGATAAAGAGTTCCGCACCCCTCTCCTCCTGTTTTGGACAGGCTCTTCACAAAGAGATCTGTTTGGATCAACTTTAATATACCCGAAACAACGATGAGTAATTATGAAATATACAGTAGCTCTTGCGGCAGCAGAAGAAGGTGGATTTACTGTACGGTGTCTGGAGCTTCCAGCAGCTATCAGTGAGGGTGACACGAAAGAAGAAGCACTTGAGAACATCAAAGAAGCCATTGAATTGGTGCTTGAGGTTACACAGGAACAAGCCAGAATTCTTGGGGAAGTTACAACGGTGGATGTTGAAACACCGCTATTGCAAGCCCCGCTAGTCACGCTGGAGTAGTTGACGAATAATACATATGATGATGAAGGCCCATTGTGTATATATGAGATCCTGCATGCCCCCCACAGAAGACCTCGCAGACAAAGCCTTGAAGCGTATCAAAGCTATCGATGGCTTTGATCGCGTCTGTTTTATCTTCCTCTATGGATCCGTTGCAGCGGGGCAGGCACGGGCTGATTCGGATATCGATCTCTGTCTCTGGTATGATGGCGATACCACAGAGGCCGAACGATTCCGGTTTGCATGCATAAAAGAATTATCAGATTCCCGGATTGATATCCAGATCTTTTCACATCTCCCGCTCTACATCAGAATTGAGGTCATCCGGGGCCGTCTCCTCTATGCAAAGGATATGCGTTTTGCGTATGATGTTGCGTATCGGACAATCAGGGAATTCGATAACTTCAAACACCGTTTCTACGACTATATCGGAAAAGAGGCGATGGTATGATTGGTGTTGTCAGGGATACACTGATCCGGACAAAGCTTATCGAAATGGAGGAGAGCGTTCAGCTGGTGAAGAAACATCTGCCGGAATAAGATGCCAGGTTCCTCTCCCGGCCACCGGCTCCCTGACATCACCCGGGAGGGAAGTTGTGAGACATCCATCTTTCACACCCATTCTTATGCGACACATTATCTGAAATATGCCAGACAGACAAGCGCTTACAGGCAGCCTCCACCTCTCTTTGATATCTGTCAGACTGTGACACTCCTCCCAAAGGCAATCCCCCCTGCCCTCCTTCACCTGAAGGGAGGGGTGAGGATAGCAGGGGGATCCGGATAAATCGCAGGGAGCACTGGTACCTGGTTCGGGTGAGGGTAAGCCCACAGAGGCGCTGTGCAGGAGATGGTACGCCAGCGACTAGCAGGTGTGCGGTGTTTTGCTCTTCGAATGGGAGCGGCAGGACGCGTCACAGATTCGATATTCTGCATCTGATGGAGGCCCGGTACAACAGCATGAGCGCTGAAAGCGCATATATCCTCCCGGCGGGGCGGAGGTGACAAAATTCGGACATTGGTTTGAATTTCGGCTTTTTCGTACGGCGACGAAACTCATGTATGGAAACACGATCGGTCTCTGATGAACTGAAGAGAGGGTGAAAAGTCATGAATGGAGAGTTGTGAATCATGAGGATTGATGCTCTGAGGTGTCTTCATGAGAATACTCTTCAAGCTTCAGAAGAGTTGTTTCAAATGCGACACTGAATTCAGGGACATGTTTCATCTGATGTCGCAATGAGTTGTTCCATGCTGATCTGAACTTTTCTTCTTTATTGTGCAAGATGTCTGCATCTAAAACTATGCCCTTCGCTTTACACTTTCTTTGAAGAATTGCCATTACATCTTCTGAACGCACACGTTCATCCAGTTGCCAGATATCATAAATATCCCGCGGCCGAACACGTTGAAAGATTGAGCGGATCTTCTCAGCCATAATCTCTTCCAGACAATAGGAGGGGACAGTAGCCTTCGGATTATCCGAATATGGATGGAAGATATCTCTTCTCTGAACAGGAAGTAACACCTCTTCATAATCCATGCGTGTCAGATCAAAATCGATCTTTATCGGCGAGAGTGCACTTCCTGATAGAATGCGAAACCTGGTTGTAGCCCTATAACCGGTTTTTGTATTGATCAGCCCGATATCATCCTCAAAACGAATGCCACACTCTTCATATACCCAATGAACCGCATGAGAAACTGCGGTTGCAATTTCAATCCTCTCAAATGGTTCAAGGAAGGTGAAATCGAGATCATCTGAAAACCGATACTGTTCGATATACACTTTTCTGATACCGGTTCCACCCTTGAGAGCCATTGGAAGAGAGCCAAGAGCTGCAAGGAGCCAGTTCTGCGCATAATCCCGTTCTATCGTTGATACAGGAACCCCGGATTCACGCGCCATCTCCTTGATCTCGCGAGCAGGAATCATGCGAATGCTCCATCAGTCACATCGGTATTGATCACCAGCCTCCATGCGGGATTCTTCCTCCCAACAGCTGGCATCGTCGGATCCAGGAGCAGATAATTGTGTGACTCCGGCCGGGGAAGGGTGCGGCCCATATCCAGCCCCATTGTATCTGACAGATAGCCGAGGCGCCGCACAACTGCTGAATTCCCAATATCAATTGCATACCTGATCATTCTGTTTAGATCAAACGTATCCGACATCTGATGGGCGGCCAGTGCCTGAGCAACCAGGGTGATCCCGCCGGCATACTGCGGCTTATCAAGACAATCGATGATCGTCTTCTCCTTATCGGTGATAATAACCTGAGCATCGTCAATCCATTCCTTCCGAAGTCCAAAGAGCTTCTCTTCCTTTAATCGTATAATTCGGAACGTGATTCCGAGTATCTCTATCAGGGTCTTCTTTGATCGGGCAGTTGTCTGGATGAATACAGTCACTGGTATCTGCTCAGTCAATCCATAATGGTGAAGAGCACTCCAGTAGCCAATGGCATATGGTCTGATGAGATGGGATGCAAGCGCAAATTCATGCATTGTGTATCTTCCTTTCTCGCTTGCGAGTGGAATGATGAGATAGGTGCCCCGTTTTATCCTCTCTAATAAGCCTCCTTTCTCCATTCGGGAAAGGATTACACGCAAGACCTCCTTTTGTATCCCGGTCTTTTCGTGCACCTGATCGATAGTAAAGACCTCCCCCTCGCGGGCCATCATCTTCAGAAGTTGCATACTCATGATATCCTTCCCACCTGGAATGCTCAAGAGGTATCTCAGGTTATTATGTGCGTCCAAGAGTCATTCCCAATTATGTACACAATAGTTATTACTATTGTATATTATAGTGTTGCAAATGAGGATCTATTCGAATTGTTCGTGGTCAAAACGAATGAGTCTTTCTTTACATATTCTGATCAAAAAGGAATGAGCGTATATACCCCGGAGGAGCGAGGAGTCAATCCTCACTCCGTTACCAGTCCCGGCAGATCATCTTTCCAATAGACAAGCGCTTACAGGCAGCTTCCGTCTCTCTTTGATATCTGTCAGACTGTGACACTCCTCCCAAAGGCAATCCCCCCTGCCCCCTTCACCTGAAGGGAGGGGTGAGGATAGCAGGGGGGTCTGAGCAATCGCGGGATCACCTGTACCTGGTGCGGGCGAGGGTAAGCCCACAGAGGCGCTGTGCAGGAGATGGTACGCCAGCGATTGCACGTTGGGCTGTGTTTTGCCCTTCGAATGGGAGCGGCAGGACGCGTTAAAAATCGATATTCTGCATCTGATTGAGATCCAGTACAACAGCATGAGCGCGATAGCGCTGATATCCTCCCGGCGGGGCGGCGAGCCCCGTTCGGTGGCCGAGAGGCCGCCTGCCCCGGGAACCGGAGGGGGTAGGCGGTGCCCCCCCGGAGGAGCGAGGGGTCAATTCTTTCATATCGGCTTGCGGATTACCATTCAGTCACCAGCGCTTACAGGCAGCCTCCACCTCTCTTTGATATCTGTCAGACTGTGACACTCCTCCCAAAGGCAATCCCCCCTGCCCCCCTTCACCCGAAGGGGGGGTGAGGATAGCAGGGGGGTCCCTTGCAATCGCGGGATCACCTGTGCCTGGTGCGGGTGAGGGTAAGCCCATGGAGACGTTGTTCAGGAGATGGTATGCCAGCGATTGCAGGCGGGCGGTGATCCTCTTCTCAAATGGGAGCGGCAGGGCGCGTCACCCATTCACTTTTGCAGGTAGGGACAGAAATCAGGTATCTCCAGCTATCCTCTGTATCTCATGGAGATCCAGTACAACCTCATGAGCGCGGAAGCGCTGATATCCTCACTGGCGGGGCGATTAGCCCCGTCCGGTGAAGGGAACCGATCGTTTGGGGGAAGAATTATGCTATCTGAGGTTGACACGTCTAAATAGTGAGGGAACACTATGGAGGCCGTTATCACACTTCCGGATACGATTCTGTCCAGCATGAAAATCAGGAGATCAGATCTTGACCAATTTCTTCGCCGGACGTTAGCCGTGGCATTGTACCGGGAAGGGCGCCTCTCCCTGGGCAAGGCTGCCGAGCTGGCCGGGGTTCGGAACAAATGGGAGATGATCCTCATGCTGGATGAGAAAGGAGTACCTCTTGACTATGATGCAGAGGATGCAGAAGCTGATCTCAGGACACTTCGATCATACCTGGGACGGCAGAAGGAATGAAGTTCGTTTCAAATTCTACTCCTCTTATTGCATTATCCAAAATAAACAGGCTCACTATTCTTTAGTCCCTTTGCGGTACTGTTCTGATCCCTGAAGAGGTCTATGATGAAGTGGTCACCCGAGGAGGTTTTCTCTTTGGTGCCGATGATGTCAGGTCTGCATCCTGGATTTCTGTAGTTCCCGTCCAGAACAGGACAGCGGTCGATGCTCTCTATGTGAACATAGATCGCGGCGAAGCAGAGGCAATTATTCTGGCAAAAGAGGAGGATGCCCTTCTTATTATTGATGATAAGGATGGAAGAGATGCTGCTCTGGCGGTAAATCTGCAGATAACCGGGACCATAGGTATTCTCCTTACGGCAGCCGAAGGCGGTCTTCTAAACTTTCGTGAGGATTTTCGAGCACTTCGAGAAGCAGGGTTTCGAATCAGTGAGAAAGAATATCAAAAGATTCTGGATCTCTCAGGATTCTGATAATTGTAGATCTATCAGCTGCCGGGTGCAGGTGGGCGGTATTCCTCATCTCAAATGGAAGCGGCAGGACGCGCCAAAAATTGATGTTCAGCATGGGTGGACGGAGATCCGGTGTCTGCGTAGATGAACCGAGATCCTGTATCTCCAGGAACCTTCTGCATCTGATGGAGAGCCAGTACAACAGCATGAGCGAACAGCATGAGCGCGATAGCGCTGATATCCCCTCAATGAAGACGAACATCATCGTCCTGTTGGCCATGAGGATCGCCTTCACCGGAGACAGAATGGGGATTGAGGACTGTTCCACTCGGACTGATAAGGTGACAGATTACTTTATTATTCTCATGACTTTACGGCATTCATAATTCCATATTGTATCAATGCCGTCCTGATCTCCTTTAATTCCATGCGCATCTCAGAGATCTCCTTATTTAAGTGATCATCGAGGTCACTCCTCATTCCTTTCACTTCAGTCAGTGTCTCTTGTTGAAGACTGATAGTATCTTTCTGAAGACCGATCGTCTCTCTCTGAAGACCGATCGTCTTTTCCTGCAATGAAATTGACGTGTCATGCTTCTCAAGGGAAATATCCTGTTTCTTCTCCATTCGTGAAAAGATTGCAATTGCAGTATCAAATCTCTCTGCAAGCTCATCTTCCGGAGAGCCTCTGATCACCGCAAAATAAGAATAATCTCCTTTATATTCTTCTTCAACGGTACAAATCTCTTCAACATCTATTGGATACTCCACAATCCTGATAGCCTGGATGAATGCATCAAGGTCGTCTACACGCCCCTCTGCTATGATGTGCAGATCATATCCTTCAAGGTTCTCGATATAACCGGTAATTTTTAATTTTCGGGCACTATTCTGAACAATATGCCCATAGCCAACCCTCTGTACTGCTCCTGATACCTGTATTGAATACCGGGAGAAGGTGTGAGCATCCATAATCTGCATTGAGTTTTCATAATTCAAAGGCTTTTCTATCACTCTCACCAACAGCAACTTCAACAACCATTTCTCTGGCTCTCGCAAATACTGCAATCTCTTTTAGATATCTTCTCCTGATAACTCCACTTAATCTCATTCTGAAATAACGTATCGCCAAATGAGAGTCCACCCCAGGTTGCATCCGATAGGAGGCAAGGCATTTGTTCGCTGCTCCGGATCTGGCCGTCCGATCAGAAATACTATATACCACCATGGGGGTACATGGTGGTATGAAGAGCATGAGTTCAATCAAGATCGTAACAGGGGTGAAAGACCGGCTGAACGGGCTGAAGGAGCACCCCCGCGAAACATATAGTGACGTGATTGAACGGATTGTTAACGAGCGTGCAACCGATACACATGACCAGCCACCATTCCACATCCCTCTCTTGTATGTGCGGATTCATGATACGATCCATACGCCTGCAGATCCAATCGACCTCTCATGCGAGAGAGATGATGGGGAATTTATCCTTTATAACCACGAATTTCATCTCCTTGCATCAGCACCAAATCTTCATGAAGCTCTTGTGGAGATAACAGATGAATTCGAAGAGAACTGGAAGGATTATGTAGAGCAGGATATTCACAAGCTCTCTTCAGGAGCACAATTGTTCAGGCAGAAACTCATATCCCTTATACCAGAAGAGTTTGATAGAGGAGATCTGATGCCGTGAGCCGGAAGAATCACACAATTATCGCCCGGCTGAAGAAGAAGGGGTTCTCGACAGAGATGTCGAAGCATATCAAACTGACATTTCAGCACAATGGGTGCGATACAGAGATCCGAACATGGGTATCTCATGGCAAAAAGGAGATCGGTGATCGGCTGCTCGGTCTCATGGCAGAACAGCTCCATCTCTCAAAGCAGCAGTTTATGGAGGCTATCGATTGCACGGTTGACGGGGAAGCACTTATTCTCATGTATCATAAGAAGGATCTTCTTTGAGAATTATTCATACATCTCAAATGCAAGCGCGTACAGGCAGCCTCCATCTCTCTTTGATTATCTGTCAGACTGCGACACTCCTCCCAAAGGCAATCCCCCCTGCCCCCTTCACCTGAAGGGAGGGGTGAGGATAGCAGGGAGGTCCGGATAAATCGCAGGGAGCACCGGTGCCTGGTTCGGGTGAGGGTAAGCCCACAGAGGCGCTGTGCAGGAGATGGTACGCCAGCGACTAGCAGGTGTGCGGTGTTTTGCCCTTCGAATGGGAGCGGCAGGGCGCGTTAAAAAAACGATATTTGCCATCGAACGGAGATCCAATAGATCCAGTCCAACTTCATGAGCGCTGAAAGCGCCAATATCCTCACTGGCGGAACGAGGGGTCAGGTTATGAGGGTAGATTGCAGAAATAGATCGAACGGGTTACCGCACCTGAATCTGCTTTCATTGTTTATACAGGAACCCCGGATTCACGCGCCATCTCCTTGATCTCGCGAGCAGGAATCATGCGAATGATCCATCCGTCACATCGGTATTGATAACCAGCCGCTATGCAGGATTCTTCCTCCCAACAGCTGGCATCGTCGGATCCAGGAGCAGATTGTTGTGTGACTCCGGCTGGGGAAGGGTGCGGCCCATATCCCGCCCGATTGTATCTGACAGATAGCCCAGGCGTTGCACCAGCTTCAAACTACCCACATGGAATAGCGAGGAGGAAAAAAATGAGACTATGCAGTCTCCAGCTGAACCGAAGTCAACACGGCGGAAGGCACACGCCTGGAGATATTGAGGATCTCAATACCAATCAGGTTATTCTCGTCATCGTAATCTAGGATGACGCCCGGCTTGATCTCTTCTGAATCCTTAATAGGGGCATCAGACAGCCGCATATACACTGCATCAGCCTCTTTATCGATGGTCACTTTCATGGTCGTTCCCTCCTGTCAAAGAATATTGTTATCACACGATTTGGAGATAGAATTGGATTTATGATGACTCGAAGTACTTTTCCCTTTGCATCTGGATTTCTTTAAGGACGTGGGGTTCTGACGTTACTTGGCATTCTTCAAGCATTGCGTCGTGGGCTTTCTGCTGCTATGATCGTAAGGACTCTGATGATTTCAGTGCTGCTAACAACCCTAAGATGAGGCAATGTGATGCACCTGATGTGTGGTCCGGGTCTCTATTGTGATCTCTTCGCCAGGTTTTATATCATCTTCAAAATATAAAATTACGGCTTCTTCAATTTTTTTGAGCAGCTCTTCGAATGTTTCCCCATCGGTAAAAATACTCAATCCGATTGCCCTGGCTGACCAGTATCCATCTTCACAGGTAGTTTCAAACAGCACCATCATGATGCATTCTCCGTTATCGTATTGAATGGCGTAAAAAACCTCATCATGGCTCTCTATCGGGGGTTTTTAGAACCGATCGGAGGCGCCTCATATCTTCCAGCCATTGCTCCTCACTGACAGCAAATGAGATCCGGCCCCTGGTAACTGCGCCGCCATAGGGGAGCATGCCCCTTCTGTATGGTTTCCCGATGACATCTTCGGGATTGAATTTCTTCCTCGCCACCAATTCTCCGTCTCCGCTTTCAGGGCCAGGGGTACTCTTCTTCGGTTTTACTCCTTGTGCCTTCACATCAGGCTCATGATCAGGCGTGTTATTGAAGGTATGCTCTCCGCTCTGATCATCTTCTGGTTCCCTTCCTGATTGTATATCCTGTATGCCGGCCGGGGGGGTTGTTGACGAGGGAGAAATGGCATTCTTCTCCTCCATATCATAATCCAATTCCGTGGGGACTACCGTTATGATATACTTCTTCCCCGCCTCAAGATCAACCGGTGTCAATGGCCGGAATACGGATCCATCAAAGAAGGTAATTATGCTCTCTTCCATCTAAACACCCTATCTACTATTGTGGCTCTTCTCCGGAATTCTGATATCCCGGTTGACTGATTCAGATCCCATCACTCCAGGTTTCTGTAGACAACCTTCCTTTGACCGACTTTTATGACATATATTATCAATGTATTTCGTTTTATATCAAGAATAACCCTGTATTTGCCAACCCGGTATTTGTACCAGGCTGATCCCGCCAACCGGTCAATGTGCTGAAATGGATCCTCACGAATGGCATCGACACGCTCGATTATCCTGGCAGCGGTATCTTTTGGTAATGTTTCAAGGTTTTTCCGGGATTTATCGGTCCAGACAATGGTGTATCCCATTTAATCAAGACCGAGTTTCTGTTTGAGCTGGGCAGTCGAATATACCCGGCCTGCCTTGATATCCTCAAGCGCTTCTTCAATATCCACAATATCCTCTTCAGTTATTCCTTCTTCCTCATTTTCCGTTGCAAGCCGTGAGATTATCTCGTTATATGACTCACGGGGATATCGCCTCAACCTATCAAGTCTTTGTTTGACTCCTGGTGTAATCTTGATGGTGGTTACTTCTCCTACCATATACTTAGGTATACCTGAAGAGATATAGGTGTTCTGCTATACCGTGAGGAATAGGAGAGGTATCGGGAGGGATCTGATGAAAGCAAAACTATCCGTGATTCGACAGATACGGCTCTCAAAAGCTTGAAAATCTATTTATGAGCTTTTCCGATGCACTTGGTCATCTTCTGGAAATCCGAGGAATTGTGTTACGCAGGCGGTTTGGAGGACTATCAGGGAGCACCCGGAATATCCTCTATTTCCCCCTAAATCTTTGCCTGCTCCACAAACCATTTGACCGTCTCTTTGAGCCCCTCTTCCAGCGTAAATGCCGGCTCATACCCAAACGCCGCCCTGGCCCGTGAGATATCGGCAAGCGAGTCCCGGATATCGCCTTCCCGCAGCGGCTCATAGATCGGCTCTGCCTGGGTGCCGATGATCTCCATCAGGATATCGGCGAGTTCGTTTAAGCTGATCCGCTTCCCGCAGGCGATGTTGTATATGCCGGTCGCCTCGCTCTCCATCGCTTTTTCATTCGCCTGGATGACATCCCTGATGAAGGTGAAGTCCCGGGTCTGGCCGCCGTCGCCATAGATGATCGGCGGCTTCCCATCGAGCAGCCGGGTGATGAACTTCGGGATCACCGCCGCGTACTCGGATGCCGGATCCTGCCGGGGCCCGAAGATATTGAAGTACCTGAGGAAGACCGTCTGGATCCCATAGAGCTCATAAAAGACCTTCCCATAGTACTCGTCCGCGAGCTTTGAGACCGCATAGGGGGAGAGCGGGTTTGGACTCATCCCCTCCTCTTTTGGCAGGGTCGGGGTATCACCGTACACCGAGGAGGAGGACGCGGTGACCACCTTCCGGACTCCATTCTCCTGTGCCGCCTGGAGGAGCACCAGCGTGCCGGTGATATTCGCCTCGTTCGTCGTCAGGGGATCCTTCACCGAGCGGGGGACGGAGGGGATCGCCGCCTGGTGAAAGATACCGTCAACACCGCGGGTGATCTCCTGCATCAGCTCAAGATCGGTGATACTCCCTTCAATGAAGGTGACATTTTTGTGCTCGCGGAGATCGGCCACATTCGCGGATCTGCCGGTTGCGAAGTTATCGATGATGGTGATGTCATGATCCTCTGCCAGGTGATCTGCCAGATTCGAGCCGATGAACCCGGCACCGCCGGTGATGAGATAGCGCATGGAGATCCATTAGGATTGTGTCTATGAAAAACCCTCTGAAATCACGCCTCACTCAGAGAGATCATCGCCCCGGCTGAGATGGAGAAGCGGCAGCAGGAGAAAGACAAACCCGCACCAGATGAGAGCGAGTGCACAGATGACGGGATCTCCACCCGAGACGACGGGGTACAAGAGGCTGGATCCGATCGACTCCAGACGAATGAGCACAAAAATACCAGTCCCGATCGTCACCATCCCAAGAGCGGTCATGCAGGGCCATCTGATCCGGGGGATGAATGAGAGGGACGCACGTGATCCGGAAAACCACTCTCCAAGGAACAGAACACCGATACAGATCAAAAGAACGACCGCCAGCCACTCCTGCGGGGAAGTCAGTTCGCGCCAGAACGAGCCGGAGAAATAGGCATGGTAATCACCCATTGGAAACGGTCCATAGAGGGGGAAGTACCAGGTCTTTGGAATCTTCCACATGGAATCCAGTACCTGGTGGAGGAGAACCCCGATCCCAACTCCAAAACATAGTAAAGAGCCCCTATATTTCCACTGGAAAAACGCCAGAATGAGAATAATTACTAAAAATATAAGTGAATGCCCGATAATTCTCCCATTCCCGATCGTTTCGGCAAAGATGATATGCCCGAGTGGCTTGTCGATCAGATCGGGGAGGATGCTCCCGACTGCAACCGGAAGAAACCAGCGGCGCGATCGTAGAACCTCTGAGAGAAAGAGGCCGGTTGCCACACCCACAAGCAGATGAAAGAAGAAGAACATCCAGTCAGACTATCGTCTGCACAGGGCATTAAGACTGGCTCTTCTTCCACCAGATCAGAAAGGCCGGATCCAGGCTTCGGCGGGACGCGCCACCGGCCATCCCGACGGGGATCGATCCCGATGCACCACCCAGATTGGAAGAGACGATTGAAGCAGCTGCGGCGCGGGTATCGGGGGGCGGGTTGGCGAAGGGATCAGGATGACAGAGGTGATACACCCTTGCTCAAAAGAGCAATCCGTCAGGACGATTCTGCGAATCGGGGTGTATCTGCTTCTGGCAGACCCCGAAGCTTTCCCGCCCCCTCCCGCGCTGCATCTGCGGCCAGCCAGGACAACCTCCCTGCGAAGCACCTGCGGACGGGAACGGGGCGGTGGGACTCTGTGTGGTTCCTTCCCTCGATAGAGGGTTCTATCAGCGTATATTCGGAGACCGTCTTCTTCGGAAGCAGACGAGAGAGGAGAGAGTACATCACCCGGGGAGAGCTACATTATCGGGGATTCAGAAAGAGATGGTATGGGAGGTTGCCGGAATACCGGCGACCTGTACAAATGACTCGGTATGGCCATCGGGGAAGGTGAGGGTGGTGAGATCAGGTGTCAGATCGACCTGTACAAGCGGTGCAAACCAGTACTTCTCCAGTTCAACTACTGCATAAGAGAAGTCAAGGGCAGGAACAGAATACCGAAGACCCTCATCAGACTCTTTGAGAGACGCCAGCCCCCCGACCCGGAATACGGCGCTTCCGGAACTTACGGACTGCACTTCAACCGGCTTCTTGTAGGCACGTTCAAGCGCTGATCTGAACTCGTCGGCCGGATCAGCGATCCGTAAGAAGACCGCAAACCGCTCCATCCAGTTGAGTGTGTACTCGAACCTGATCTCGGCATCACCGTTCTCCTGGATAGTGAGCGCAAGATCATCTGCAGTAAAGGCACCTGCCGGCATTACCAGTGACAGGATAAGCAGCAATAGTATCAATGGAATTGATCTCATAGCAATCATTTCTATGATTGTGTCGCAGGGTATTATAGTATTGGGTGGCAAATAGATCATCTTCGATACAGGTACTATCAACCATGCCGATCAGATCAAAGCACCTCGCAGCAGTTGCCATTACCATCTGGATGGTGATTGTGATCTTCTTCATGATCCTGGCAGAAACCCCGGATCTTGAGATCGTCTTTGTCCTCACGCTCATCGGCATGCTGGTGATCGCGGAGCTTGCCGAACCCGTCCATATACGCCCACGGTTTCTGGGCAGATTTCGGTATATAATCGCAGCAGGTGTCATCCTCTTCGGCGCAATCGTTGCTCAGAAAGTCCTGGAGATCCTCAGCTCATGAATGACAAAAAACAGAAGAGAACCACTCCATTCAGACTCCCGGCAATAGCAGTGGCGGCATTCATCTGCCTTCTCCTGATACTCCCCCATACAGCAGCCCCGGCCCTCTATACTCCGGAGATGGATGCAGAGACAGATCTCCATGACCGGGTATCTGTCCTCAGACAGGCAACCCAGGATAACTCGGGTGTCATCCTCCCCCTGATGGACGAGATCTTTTCAAGTTCGGGGACACTTGTCCTGAACCTGGAATTAAAGGATTTCAGTTCTGCCGAACGTGATCTCGATGAGTATCTCGCACAGTCACGCCAGTTCGATAACCTGGTTGTCCGTCTTGATATGTCGCAGTCTGATCTCGAGGAATGGCGGCGGCTGAATGCCCAGAATAAAGAGGATCTCCTCGAACTCTTTAATGATACCCGGCGCTTCTCTGAACTGGAGCAGCTTGAGATCGAGTACCGCGATGCCGATAATCCGGATATGCTCTATTCGGTGATGTACGAAGGCGAAGCCCTCAAATCAAAGATCAAAGAGACGGTGGCATCATATGAGAGCCGGAGCGAGGAGATGGTCGGTGTCTCCAGGCAGTTTGAGGTGGAGACCGAGGCATATGAGGAGAGTGTCGAGGGGACCAGAACTATCAGTAAAAGTGTCGAGGAGGAGCAGGAGGAGCGGTCTGCTGTGATACAGAGGGAGGTTGCTCCCAGATCAGATCTTCACATAACACTTGGACTTGAGCCCGCAGAGGTACGCTATGGTGATACCCTGAACATCTCAGGCAGAATCTCCGGAACAGATCAACGCGTCGTCTCGCTCTATCTCGACAGCAGAATATACAAAAACCTGACAGCCACCGCAGAGGGAACATTCCTGCACAGGGAGCAGATCAAAAAGATCGGATCCGGCATGCATACCCTCTATGCAACATCAGACGGAAAATTCTCTGATGTGGTGAGCTTCCGGGTGATCAGCAGAAACACAACACTCTCTTTAACCCAGTCAGGCAGCCGGAACATCACCGGCCGGCTGCTTGCAGATGATATCCCGGTGTCAGGAGCCCCGATCCGGATCCTCTCGGCAGGCCGCCAGATAGCAACCCCAAAAACCACACCCGATGGATCATATACCGCCGATCTCAAACTCGCAGAAGGCGAACACCATATCACCGCCATCTTTGACGATACCGCCTATCCGCTGCTTCGTGGAGAGAGTGAAGAGCTCCTGATCATAGTGGATCCACCTGAGGAAGCACGAAGTCTGGAAGACTACATCGCAATCTTCCTGAGCGCAGTTGTGCTGATAGTCATCGGTGCAGGAGGAGTATGGTATCTGCGGAGACGATCAGGGACCGTCACCAGAGAGACCATTCCGGTGATCGATGATCCACCAGAGATAATTGCAGAATCAATCGAAGAGAGAGAAGAGGAGACACCCCCCATACCCGAAGAATTCGATCCATCGACAGACACCACGCTCTCCACGTACCATGCACTGGAAGAGTCCGACTACCCGGCGGCCCTGAGATCCCTCTTCCTGGGGCTCGCAAAAGAGACGGGTATCGACACTCCGCTGACAGCAACGGCCGGCGATATCCGGCAGAGGAGATCCGGAGATACAGACCTCCATGCATGGCTCGCAGCCTATGAACTGGTGCTATATGGAGGGCAGATCCCTGACGCAGAGACACGGCAATGGTGTGTGGATACCTACCAGCGTCTGCGGGAGGATCACGCGTGAGACCGGCGATCTTGATCGCAATCATCCTCATCCTCCTCACCCTGGGAGCAGCAGGTGCCCACCTCCAGACCACCACAACCGATCTCTCACGTTTTAATCCGGGATGGTCAGGAACAGCCGCCTTCTACTCACTCGCCGGGAGCATGGATGCGGAGATCCTCACACCAGGTACAAACGAACCCGATCCCGCAGACCGCTACATCATTATCGCTCCAAAAGATGCATCCCCATCCGGTATTGCAGAGCAGGTACTGCAGAACGGCGGATCGGTCATCATTGCAGATGAAGAGGGAGACGCAAACCAGCTCCTCGAGGCACTGGGATCCCGCATGCAGATAGTACCCGGCAATGTTTCGAGTCTTGATATGGAATTTGCCTCGACACGGACGATCATTGCCACAGTTTCGGGAAACCACACACTCCTTGACGGCATCTCAACCCTCACCTTCAACAGGCCATCCTCGATCACCGGCGGAACACCGCTTGTCACGACATCAGTCCTCTCATGGACAGACACCACAGGATCCGGCAGGCCCGGGGCCGGGGCATCGCTCGGCAGATACACGCTGATCGCCCGTGAAGAAGTAGATCCGGGAGAAATAATCCTGATCGCCGATGCAAGCCTCTTTGCCACAACGATGCAGGAGGTCAGACAGCTCCATGACAATAGACAGTTCCTTGAAAATATGCTTGATACCAACGGGACCGTGAGTGTGGATGCAGTTTATGGCAAAACTGCCGATGCCGAAGGGCCCGCATATATCATCCATAAGGTCAAATCCGCACCAATAAGTACCATCATTGCCATACTTCTCCTGATGGTCTTTGTCATCGTCGCATTCAGAAAACAGATTCTTTAAGGATAAACCATGACGCCCGATACAGCCATACCAGACATTCCCCGGAAAGTTGAGGAGATCAGATCACTCATCAATCAGTACCTTGTTGGAAAAGATGATTTAACAAAACTGATCACAATAGCACTCCTCTCTGATGGGCATATGCTGATCCAGGGGGTTCCGGGGACCGCGAAGACGACGATTGTGAAGGCATTTGCCAAGATTCTCGGGTATACATTCTCCCGTGTCCAGTGTGCAGTCGATACACAGCCGGCCGACATCCTCGGCCTTCGGATCTATGATCAGTCACAGGGAGAGTTTGTACTCAGGAAAGGGCCGATCTTTTCGAATATTCTCTTGATCGATGAGTTAAACAGGCTGAATCCGAGAACCCAGAGTGCGTTCATCGAGGTGATGAGCGAGCGGCAGGTGACAATAGAAGGCGAAACCCACCCCCTGCCGAACCCGTTCTTTGTGATGGCAACCCAGAATCCATATGAATTTGAAGGGACGTTCCCGCTCATCGAGGCGCAGAAAGACCGGTTTATGTACAGCTTCATCTCCGGGTACCTCAATTCCGAGGATGAACTGGAAGTGCTCAGGCGCCTGGACTCGGGAAAACTGAACTGGGATACCTATGCAACAGCACTCGATCAGCACAAAGAAGGTGTCGATCTCATCTCGCTTCGGAACTGTGTGGAATCCATTCACATCGAGGAGCGGGTTGCGATGTACATCAGGGATCTGGTTGTTGCAACGAGACAGAACGGGGATATCGGTCTGGGGGCAAGCACCCGGGCATCGATTGCATTCTATAAAGGGAGCAAGGCAGTCGCTGCACTCAATGGGAGGAGCTTTGTAACCCCCGATGATGTGAGGGGGATTGCATTCCATGTGCTTCATCACCGGCTGATACTGCGCCGGGAAGCCGAGATCGCCGGGGTTAATCTGGAAACGGTCATCAATGAGATTATCCGGTCAGTCGAGGTGCCCTGAGGTGCAGCCGAGCCCACTCTCCCGCGCGATACTGGCAGCCGGCATCCTCACCGTCATCGGTGGTGGGGCGATGGGGAGTATGCCGGGGGTGGTCGCGGGATCGGTCATCCTGCTCTTCCTCTTCTCCCGTGCCATCATCTTCCAAAAAGCCGAAAACCAGGTGATTGGAACATTCCATCTGAAACGGGAGTGTGATAACCACATTGTCCGGCAATATGGAACCATTACGGTCACCCTCTCCGCAGACCTGGATCTGCCGGATGGATATCTCATCTCGATACGTGACATGCCGGGTCCCGGCTTTGAGGTTCCCGACAATCATCCGGAGTTTGATTTTCGCGATGCAACAGATCTCACATACCGGATACAGGCACGGGCCCGTGGCTCCATCTCATTTTTCGGTGCAACTGTTGAGATGGTGAATCGCTTCTTCTCGACAGCTATCATCTTCACCCGCCCGGAAGATTGTATGCCGGAGGTTCAGGTCCAGCCACGCGGTTCACGGGTTGTCCTTGAGGGAGAATCCCTGGGATATGGAGAATCAACCTCACGCAGGCTCATCTCACCATCAGGAACCGTTGTGAGATCATTTCGTGAATATATGCCCGGAGATGATCCACGCCAGATAGACTGGAAGATAACAGCGAAGACAAAACGGCTCACCATCCGCGAGGTATATGCACAGGCAGGTGAGATCCCGGTGGTGGTCCTTGATATACCTCCTGACTCCGGCCTGGCCGAACAACTGATCGGATTTGCCGCCGGTGCTGCCGAAGATTCACTGAAGACTTCCCATTCGGTCTCGCTGCTCGCGATTGCAGGAGGGAATGTGATCCGGTTTCTCCCGGATGAACGACAGGCGTCCCGGGTACTGGCGGCGATCCGCGATCTCCCTCCATCTGCCCGTTGGAACCAGTTCTACCACTATCTCTCGGAGAACGATGCACGGAGAGTGAAGCTCTCCCTCCCGGCGGGATCACCGCTGCACAGATGGTATGATGCGGTGATCCAGAACCGTGGTATCCCCTCTTTTGAAGCAGAATGTATCCGTGCCTTTGCCAGAACAAAAGGCACTGCTGTGTTACTCTTCACTGCAGCAGATGGCGATACCAGCCATCTCGGCATGGTGGCACGGGCAGCAAAGCGGATCGGGCTCTCTGTTCACCTGAGAATTCCCGCACACAGTGCTGCGTCGATTCGTCCCGGCGCATTTCCGATCGACACCATCGAGGTGATCTGAGATGGAGAGAGCATTGGTCCTCCGTGGTATCTTCCTCGGCATCTCCGGTGCCGCCCTCATCTTCCTCGATCCTCTCCTCTGGATAGCCTGGCCGGTTGCGTTATCAGGGATGATATATTCGAAGCGATCCGGGGTTGGAGCGGTTCCTGAATTCTGCCTGGGGGTGCCCTGTGTGGTTGCCGCAGGGTACCTCTCCCCGATCCTCCCGGGCATCCTGATGCTCCTCCTGATTGCATCAGCATTCGGATCAGATCTCTTCTTCTCAGGAGACCGGTACCTCTCTCTTGTTCTGTTGATCGCCGGCCTTCTGCTGATCCTGCTCATTGTACCAACCATTGATCCATTCATCGCTGCGCTCATAGTCATCACCGGATCAGGAATTGCAGGCGGAAGTCTGTATCTTTATGAATATTCCCTGCACCGCAGAGTCAGGGGTGGTCAGGCATGAAGTCACCAGATCTCCACGAGCATCTCCAGGGATTCGCATTATACCTATCAGATCAGTTGAGAGATCTGATCCGGATCGTCCGGCATCCCGGGGATTCTGATGAGGCGAAGGCATCGCTCGCACTCTTCATCGCAGCGGCCGCTGCCCTCGGTCTCGTCTTCTTCACCGATCGCGCAGATATGACCAGTGCCACCCTGGTACTCTGCGGATTTGCCTGTTTCATTGCAGGCCTCTTCCTCCTGACCTTTCACCGGGGCGGGACGGTGGCTCCGGATATCGCCGGGCGGCTGACTCCCGGGTGCCGGATCGGGCTGGCCCGGATCACCGCTGATCTCGGGGTGGATGGCGATGCGGTCATCCTGCCGGAGGGTGAGAGTATCATCCAGTTCAATACCTCAGGTGCTGGCAGAATACCGGCTGGAGCTGTGGATACCTCCCTTGTCCTCCATGAGGGATCAGTCGGGGTGGCCATACCTCCTCCGGCTCTTCTGCTCTGGCATCACCTCCGTGAAGAGTACGGACTTACCACTCCGGAGGGTATCGAAGGATCGCTCTCCGCCTTCCGCGAGGTGGTGACGGTTGCCTGCGAACTCGCTGAGACGGTGACAACCTCGATTGAGGGGGACGATCTGGTACTGGAGATCACCGGGTATCATCTCTTTGGAGAGTGCATGATAACCCGGGCTGAATCACCGAAGTGCTGCACGATGTTTCCGTGCGCCGTCTGCGGACTGATCGGCGTTATCCTCGCCGATGCAACGAGATCAGCCTGGAGCTATGATCAGATCGTACTCTCCCCGGAGAGCCGCACGATCACGATCACCCTCAGGCAGTATGAGCAGGGGATCTGATCGATCCCCCGATAATAATGCTCCCACCAGATCAGGCAGCGGGGCCGACATTGACCCAGAGGTGGAGATCACGATAGCTGCTATTCACAAGCTCTGCAGGCGGGAGACCGGGTGCAGGAAGCTCTTCATCAAAGAGGAGGAACTGTATCCGGTTGATGGACGTATCATTCACCATAAAGGTGAACGTCCGCTCCTCGGTCTCGTTATGGGCGATCTCAGTGGAGAACGATCCTATCGGAACAGATGAGAGGATCGTTGAGGTATTTGTACCTGTATCGAACTGCTGGTTGAACCCGTAGATCATCGCTGTATAGGTAACATTTCTGTATTCGTGGTTGCCGATCCCGATGATCACAAACTGCTCTGTGCCTGCCCGGAAGTTTGTCGGATAATCTGCCGCTTTCCCCTTCTCTCCGAGGATATAAAATTCTGTGAACTTCTCCCCTTCCTTTGGGACGACGATCACATAGATGGTGGTCCCGATCGCAAGGATGATCGCACAGATAAGGATGATACTCAGGGCACGGTCGAGGCGGCTGCTCTCTTCAGGGAAGAGTTCATCGCGGATCCCCTCCTTCACCTCATTCGTCGGGATCCGCAGGCGTTTCTCCTGTGGGAGGAGCAGGCGCCGGTATGCTGCGATCGCAGCCATTGCCAGGGCGAAGATCACCAGTGCGGTGACGATCGGATCCAGCCGGATACCCCAGGGGGTGTAGTTCAACCCAAGCCCGATTAACGGTACAACCGCAATCGAGAGGCCAAAGGAGAGTGCGATCCGCTCGATCCAGTCGAGATCATCGTCTGCTGGGAAGAGCGCGGCGATCAAAAGATATCCCGGAATGAAGAGGATGAAGGGGAGCGCGAAGATCACCCGGAGCGGGGTATCCTGGAGAATTGGCAGGTAGATGCAGCTGATAGTGCCAATTATCCATAACAAGGCGACTTTCAGGTCGATTGGGATTGTTTTTGGGTTAAGCAGATCAACGGCGATATCAGCTGGCTCTGGTGGCATCACTAGTAATCTATCCTGGTATCTGAAAAAGGGTGGTGATTGGCTGGTGCATTGTGGGAGAGTACCAGTAAAACCCTCAACGGATCAACAGAGAGCTAAGAATAATGAGAGGACGGTAGTTATTTCTCTGAGAAAGTGCCGAACTGTCTGTATGAAAGAACGAACAGTACTATTGCTGCTTGTTGCCTTATTTTGTCTTATTGGATCAGCTCATGCTGCAACAGTAATGGAGATCGACTCGGGGACTGCAGACGGATCCTATCTCCAGGTACATGTTGCGGGTATTGCATCTGCAACAAGCCTTCAGTTCGATCTCACCTATGATCCGGCAGTTGTGAGTATCGCCGGGATCAGAAAGAGTGCAGGATATGAGAGTGTCTCGATGACAATCAATACGGATGTACCGGGGACAGCCCGTGTGCTTGTGATATTCCCCGATCCGGTGACGATCCAGGATCCGGCAGGTGTCGTTGAGGTCGCATTCTCTCCTGTTGCTGCCGGAACAAGTACGCTCTCGCTTTCAGATGCACGGTGGAGTGATTTTCCAGCATTTGCCTCCCTTACGTTTGATGAGGTGAAAAGCGGCACAGTCACAAGCACGATAACACCGGACGCACAGGCGACCACAGTTCCACCATACTATGAGGCCTCATCAGGCTCCTCATATGATCCAGGAGCCTTCACTCTGCCCGAAGATACCGTCGAGATACCAGCAGTCCCGGAACAGACAGTTACGCAACCTGCGGCAACGCAGATGCCGGCCGAACCTGCTCTCCCGACAACTCCGGCAACTGAAGAACACCCTGTGGAACCGCCACAGCCGGGAGCACCGGATGCAACCCCGGCACCGGCACCGGTGGCTGCTCTCCCGATTTTTATCGCCGCCATCCTTCTGTATCGGAGAAACCGGTAAGAATCCGGTTTTCTCACACTCTTTTCACCTGATCGTATGTATTATATCTAATAACCAGCAGAGATACGCATGAATGTGATCGCGATGGACACACGTTACCTCATTCTCTCTCTGGCACTGATTCTGCTGCTAACAGCTGGAACAGTGGCTGCGGCACCGTCTGCCGGTGAGCCGCAGCATGTAATAATTGTAATGAAAGACCAGCCGGCCCGGTCGATGGGGTCTGCTGAACTGATGGCATTCTCTGAAACATCCCAACGGGATATCCTCTCGTCTGTCGATCAGATGAGTGCGGATGAGCCGAGATCCCTCTGGTCGGTGAATGCGATTGCCGCGACCCTCACCGAAGAGCAGGTGAAGCAGGTCGCCGCCCGGTCCGATGTGGAACGGGTGATCCCGGACTATATTGTCACCCTCGATCTCCTCAGGGAATCTGAGGTGACAGAGAAAGGTGACCGGGGCATGCAGTTCATTAAGCCTCCAGGCGAAGGTGAGGTCGAATGGATCGAGCCCTCGTATCCCTATGAAGAGGATATCGCCTGGGGTGTCTCCTGGATCGAGGCGCCTGAGGTCTGGGCAAACGGGTTTGACGGCACAGGGGTGACTGTTGCCGTTGTCGATACCGGAATTGATCCTGATCATCCGGATCTGGCCGGAAAGATCGTCGGCTGGGCGGATCTCGTCAATAACCAGACCGAACCCTATGATGATTATGGCCATGGAACCCATTGTGCAGGCATAGTGGCCGGCACCGGTGCTGGCGGTAAATATACCGGTGTTGCGCCGGGTGCTGATCTGATCGGGGTGAAGGTCTTTAATGCCAGTGGAGATGCAACTCTTTCTCAGGTCCTTGGTGGTTTTGAAGCAGCCGTTGAAATGGGAGCTGACATCATATCATACAGTGCAGGATATAGTAAGTGGAAGCCGCCTTTTGTGAGGGAAAATGTAATCAATACCCAGGAAGGTGTCACATACGAATTTCCGGTAACTCATTACGATGACGTCTATGACCCCTCATTTACCCTCCTCTGGGTTAATGCGCCGCCCTTTGCGAACATCAGTATAACGATGGAGCAACCGGACGGCACCGTATTTTCTGGTGTCGATTGCGACTGGTATGAAATTCCCCGTCCTGATGATTGGACGATGCTGAAGTTCACAGGTGATGATCCTCTCCAGGCAGGTAACTGGACCCTGAACCTCGCGGTTCCCGGATTCAATGAGAGCAATATGGTGTGGTATTCAGGCAAAGGAAACAATCTCGACAATATACTGGAACAGAGAATTGACTTCTCGGATTATATGGGTGTGCTTGATACTGCCACCTTCGAGATGAATACCTGGTATGATATGGAAGAGGACTATGACTATGCATATCTTGAGGTCTATAATGTTGAATTGGATAGATGGGATACCCTTCTTGAGATTACAGGAGATGGTCAAGGTACATATACAGCTGATCTAAGTGATTATCTCTGGCAACAGGATGGTCAGGATATACTCAGCTATATCGATCTCCGGCTCAGGTATGAGACAGATTCTTCAGTCATCTATGATGGCTGGTATGTTGACTGGATGGCAATCCCGGAGATAGGTTTCTATGACGATGCATCAGGTGATGCCGGCTGGACTGCAGACCCCGAAGATGGCTGGGAACGGGTACAGGAACAGTATCCCTTCTATGCAGAGTGGGTGGTCTTTTACACCGATAATGGAACGAGCATCCAGTCCCGGGCAGTGAACCAGATCGTCGAAGAGGGCACAGTCTTTGTGACATCCGCTGGAAATGAGGGAGAATTTGGTCTCCGGACGATTGGGGGGCCGGCACCAGATAAGGCAATAATTGTCGGAGCAACCGGGTACCAGGAAGACTATATCGCCCCATACAGCAGCCGGGGACCGACCGGATGGGGACAGAACCAGTTTATCAATCCGGATGTCGTTGCACCGGGAACATCTATTATCTCGGCATCAACACGGGAAGGTGAACTGTACCATTCCATGTCCGGCACCTCGATGGCAGCCCCGCATGTCTCCGGCATCGCGGCACTCCTCCTTCAGGCAAACAACACACTTACACCCGGAAATATCGAACAGCTACTGAAGGATTCATCCGTAGATCTCGGCCCTGAGGGCCCGGACTATGATTACGGGTATGGCAGGGTGAGCGCCTGGGCGGCGATGGAAGCGGTGACGCCGCTTGTTCCACCCACATATGATGCACCCAGGCTGCATGCCGGGTTTGGGTATCAAGACCTGAAACTGAATGAAACAAATGTGATCACCGCGATCTCATGGAACAAAACTCCGGTTCAGGATGTCCCAATCCGGTTTGTCGTCTACCAGGATCAGCTGGAGTTCATCAACCAGACTGTGTTGACAAATGCATCAGGGATGGCAACCGCAACTTTTGAGGTGAACAGAACAGGATACCATTCCTATCAGGTGAAAGATTCGTTTGGAAACGTCGTCTCAGGTTCGATCTATGTCCATAACCCGAGGACTCCCCGTGAACCTCTCCTCTTTGATACACCATCCACCAGCTATTATGCACTTCCCAATTCGACAGTGCCGGTGAAGTATACACTCGTTGATCCGCTGACGATGGCGCCCTATACCGGCGATGTCCGGATGCTGATCAATTATACCTCTCCGCAGAGAGGAGAGGTGTTTAACGATACACTCACACCGGTGAACGGGACAATTGAAGCAGAGATCAACCTGACAGGGACAATCTTCACATATGGACGGATCTTCCTTGCACCGGTTGCGAACCTGACGCAGGAGCGGCAATATGGATCTCTCTCCATAGAACAATGGGACGGAATCAATGAAGATGTGAGCCCGTTTGTTTCATGGGCAGAACGGAAGGGTAATGCAACAGTTCTTGTGAAGCAGTATACGACAACCGAATCGGAACCCGCACCCGATGGTACATATGAACTCCCGGTGATCTGGCTCTATGAGGTGGATGTCCAGGCATTATCGGCCCGGTTCCCGGCAGAGACTGCCCGGCTTCTTGCTGGTGAAATCCAGGAGCAGAGACCAGAATATGCCGAATTCTTTGCTGAAATTGAGAATATGCAGGAAGATATCCGGTATATCCCCTATGAGCTGAAGAACGGTATCGGGAAGGTGACGGTGCCGGTTCCTGATGGCGCGTACCTTGGTGCTGTGCTGTACAATGACCCTTACTATCACTCTTCCGATCAGGCCCAGCAGGAGTATTATGGGATTAATGCCTACATCCTTGTCAATTTCTGGCCATTTATGTACACCCCGTCTGCACCAGCAGCCGAACCTGACAGGTGGCTCTCGATATGGGGAGAATGGGCTGGTGAATATTCCGAGGAAGCACGGAGCATCGCACCCGGGACCGAACTGAATGTAACCTGTTATCTCAGGAACCCTGAAACCGGAGAGCCGATGCAGGGAACAGTCTACCTCTACACAAGTGATCATTCTGCAGTGGTACAGACAAATGCTGCCGGATATGGATCAGCAATCCTCCCTGCTGCAGTCCGGCACAGGCATAACTTTGGGTTAAATGACATACAGGTAGTAGGTCTCTCAGGAGATGCCTATGCTTCCACAGCCGTCAGTCCGCCCTACGAGTATGTGACACTGACCGGCGAGTATGCTGCTGGAGAGACAGACGGTATCCTCCATGGTGAGGTTGATATCACCAGCCCTGACGGCGAGCAGATCCCGATGCCCGGCATCTTCGATGTCCGGCAGAGTGATTTTGTGGAGAGCTGGATGAACGACCAAAGGTGGGCACCTTCAGCGTCGATCTTCTCATCCCCTATTGAGGGATCGGGATCCTATGCCGGGGAGCAGCCATATGGATCCTACCTACTAAAATCTGCCGTGAAGGACTGGTTCTGGCGCGGCCAGTACAGCCAGGGGAACTGGTGGACGTATGAGATCTATGTGGGTGCAACCCCGCTGACAGTTCAGAACCCGCCACCCCCCTATGCCGGACATTCAGGCTGGATCGATGTGACCGTCCAGATGGCCGGGAATCAGCCAGATGTTCCGGTTTATCTAACCTATGATACGGTAGGTCCATACTCTCACTTCTATGAGCAGAGTGCAGGCTCACTAACAGACCAGTATGGCGGAGTTGACATCAATACGACCGGTGCCGATGGCAGCGCCACCCTGAAGATGTATGTTCCCCGGAACAGCTGGCTCTGGTGGGAGATCGGTGGGGGAACGCCTGACCGCGTCTTTACGACGCAGTCCGGCTACATCATCCAGGATACGCCGCCCGAGCCGGTTGCACCTGTTGCGAACTTCATCGGTCTGCCAACCACAGGCCCTGCTCCGCTGACCGTCAGGTTCACCGACACCTCGACAGGTATTCCGACATCATGGAGATGGAACTTCGGGGATGGGACGACATCTACGGAACGGCACCCAACGAAGACCTATACAGACGCAGGTGTCTATACCGTCTCCCTGACTGCAACAAATGACCAGGGAAGCAACACCACGACAAAGACCAATTACATCACTGCACTCGAGCCAACAACGATCCTGGCAGGGAATACAGTGATCCCGACCGGGATGAACAAGACGACCGGAGTATTTGTTGCCAGTATGCAGAACATGACGGCTGTCGGATTGAACCTGACTTTTGATCAGACGCTGGCACAGCTCACTGCAGTCCGCCCGAATGCGTCGGTTGAGAACAGGGTCGAAGGATTTGTGACAGAGATTGACAACACCACCGGTAAACTCAACCTCTCCATGACACTCCAGCCCGGAATCGATCAGGGTGCCGAGCCGATGCAGATTATTGATCTGGTGTTTGCTGCAGAACAGAAGATCGGATCACATCCAATCACCATCACCGGATCCGAGTTCAGCGGAGGTGTGTCCGGTGACGTGCAGCCATTTGTCGTCGTTGACGATGGATCACTCAGGGTCCGTATGCGGGGCGATTTCAATGACAACGGCAGGATCGATATTGGGGATGTGGCACGGGTTGCTTACATGGCAGCCGGGCTTATCACCGAAGATCTCGAGGCAGATTTCAATGGAGATGGCGTGGTTGATGCAGCTGACGCAGCAAAGATCGCATATGTCTATGTAGGGAAATATGATGAACTCTAACTTTTTTTGTCATATGAGGAGAAGAGAAAAAAGTTTATCTGTCCTTGGGATATTTATTACAACATCACCAACTATGGAGTGTGGATGATAGTATCCTGATTACTGAATGGAAGTGAAGAACTATGATGCATGGAAAGAAGACGATTGCACTTATCCTCATCTTCTCCTGCCTGATCGGCATTGCGTTTGCTGCCACAGGTGGAGAAGAGGTGGAAGCAGGTATTCCCGAAGGGACACTGTTCTCCACCACTGATGAGGAGACCGGTGATGTTCAGGAACAGACAGATCCGGATGTACTGACTGCTGGTGAAGACCAGGCAGAATTGAACTTTGAAGAGCTGGTGCAGCAGAATGCTGATTCAAAGCTGGCTTTCAATTCTGTGACTGTTGAAGGCGGACAGAATGCCCAGATTCTGGTATCTGTTGCAAACCTCACCGGTGCGACAGGTATTGGGTTTAAGGTGTGGTTTGATCCCACTGTACTCGGGGTTGAGGATGTCACTGCAACGGCACAGGCTCCGGCAAATACGTCTGTGACCTGGAATGTCGAGACATATGGTTCATATGAAGGATTTCTCCATGTCGCAATGACGCATGATTCCTTGACTGTCGGGACAACACCGCGTGCGATTGCAGAGATTACCTTCAACACCACGTCGGTTGAGGAGGAAGTTGTTCAGGAACTGTCGCCATTTAATGCAGAATGGAGTGCCACCGAGTTCGATTCGGTGCCTTTCAGGTATTCGGTACCAGGCAGTGTGACAATTACGCCGCCGGAATTGCCGGATCTCACAGGCTATCTCGACCCTGCACCTCCGGACTATGTCAAGAAGTATGAAAATGGGACCGTTTTCTTAGATCCGACCTTTGTGATCTGGAATGTTGGAAAATTACCTGTTGATAAATCGTTTAATGTGGAGATTACAATTGCCGGTTATACAGCAACAAGAGAAATTGATGATCCAGAGTATAGAAAACAAATTGACATCAATGGTAAATATCCCATTAATACAAAAGTGACTCTGGATCCAACTCGAACAGGTGAGGATGAGATCCAGAAACAATCAGATCCTTTAGGAAGATTTGTCAATTATACAATTCTTTCAAATAAAAGTCTCTGGGGAGAATATGATATTTCTATTGAAATAAACCCTGAACCCAGGGCATTTAATGAGATTACGTTCAGTAACAATACCGTGACAAAGAAAATTAATGTCACATATCCCGATCTTCAGCCAGTTCTGTATGCAACACTGAAGGGCCAGCCCGAACAGAGCGATCCAAAAGAGATCAACCTCATGGGGCAGGAACAACTGGAACCAGGTACATATCTTGTCACCTATGGAGTGGAAAATAAAGGAAATGTGTATGCTGTACCAACCTATTTCAAGGCGACACGAGATGGTGCCATCCTTGATAATGGGCCTGTTCTCGTGGATACTCTCCAACCAGGTGAAAATAAAACCTGGACGAAGGAGATAACGCTGAGTCGAACGAATCCACAAACAACCTTTGTGGTTGAAGTGAATGCAAATGATCCTGCGACCGGAAAACCGAGAGAGGCAATCCTTGGAGCACCAGAGGATCATAAGAAATCAATCACCCTGGAAACTGAATATAAAGGATACGAGCCAGTAACGCTTGATTTCCCTGAAATTCAAGGTTCAACAACTCAGGATGGCATTCTCCCGATAACGCTTACAAATATCTCAACATCCGTTGGTTCATTCTCAATTCCAATTACATTCGAACCAACTGTCTGTACCTTTAATGGTTTTACCACGAATTATCACGGTCTTGTTGAAGTAAAAGGCGATGGTTATGGCCGCCTGCTCGTAACGGGAACAGATCTCAATCTCAACTCAGCAACAACCGTTGCTACAATTAACTTCAAAGCAAGGGATGATTCAGGACGTAATACCACACTCACATCACGTGAGTCGAAAACTGCGACCTGGATTAAGACAACCGATGATAAATTCCTCTTGTTTGACTTTACTCCCGGTAAATTTGTTCAGAGAATAGAACGGGATGCAAGCGTCTCACTCTGGGCGCCGACTGTTGGAACAGAAGATCAGAATGTTTCTGTTTCAGTTTCTGTCTGGAACAGAAAAGCAGCCCCGGTAAATGTGAATGCTAATCTTACTGTCGGGGGTACTGAATTATGGACTAACCATGATATCCAGCTAGGCCCGTACCAAAGCAAATACTTCAGTGTACAAACATGGCAACCCACTTCTGCCAGTCCCCCCCCTTCCCCTTATACACTCAATGCCTCGATTTCGTATGATAGGGGTGATGGGGAGATTGAGTACAAATCCCGGACACGCCAGATAACCATTAATCCATATAAACTAGAGATTAATGATAACCCAAATAAACGCTACTGGGAGTTGTATTATGGATATGATCGATCTGTCATCGTGGATAATTATATCTCACTTGGTACATATTATACGACAAACCAACCAGGGAATGTCAACGCGACATTGAGTATCTTCTATCCAAATGGAACACCAATCAATCTCGCAGACAACTATCCATTCGAGATATATTCATGGTATCCGGCAAAGCGATCGATTTATGCGTACAATTCCAACTGGAACTCCGTTATCTGGTACCGTGTCACTCCAAGGGAGCTCGGATTGTTTAATTATACAATCACACTTGATGCTCGCGGAAACGCAACCCACGTGAACGGTACGATTCAGGTGAGAGAACCACCAGTTGATATCAAAGTCCTTGAATCTTCCACATTCGAGGTTCAAGATGGTTCCATTGAATTTGATGTATTCAACCGATACCCATCTGACGGGCGACAGGTAAAACTTACCGCATCGGCAGGAGCAGAAGGACGAACCCTCCAGGGGCTTGAGTACCTGGTCGGGTATCCGCACGGATGTCCTGAACAGACGATGAGCCCGGCATTTGCAACGCTGCGTGTGAAGCAGTACTATGAGAGCCGTGGGAAGCTGACTGATGAGCTGAACGCTTCATTCAAATCCAGCATGCAGAATGCCTACAACCGGATGAAAGCACCGGATGGATATAACGCCCAGAAGATCTGGGGAACCTATACCGAGGAACACGATGACTACGGTGCCTGGGCATGGGGGAAGACGTCACGCCCGTCGCTCTTCTACACGCTCTATCCAAACTACGTCTTCAGCGAGCTCAAGCAGGATATGCAGCAGTCAGACTTTGACTGGGGCATAACGCTGAATAATACCACCGAGATCAACCTGACCGCAAGCACCCTCTGGCTCATTGACCAGCAGAAACCTGATGGTGGATGGCAGGACTGGGGCTACATCAGCAACCGGTACGAATGGACCGGCTTTATGTCCGAGAAGTTCTGCGGTGAATTCGAGTTCATCGAGAGTGATTCTGCCAAAGAACAGGTGAATACCTCTCTGAACAGGTCATTTGAGTTCCTGTACGACCACAATTATGGTAATGAACCCACAAAAGCCATTGCCTATGGTATTTTTGGTTTGGATGCAATCAAGGAGCATTATAAGGAGAATACGACAAAAGGAGATCTGGCAGATGCCAGGATTCTGGAACTGAGGGATCTGCTGCTTAATCCAGCACAGAGAAAAACTGATCCAGTTAGTGGAGGATACTACTGGCAGGATGGATGGTATAGTGATTATAGCGAAGCAACAGCCCATGCGGTGCTCGCTCTCAACAAATCAGGGCTACAGCCGGATAATGAAACAGTGTATGGCGGAATCCGGTATCTTGTATCCCAGTACGATACCAAAGGCCGCTGGGGCAACACCCGGGCAACAGCAGCCGTGGTGAACACCCTGACAACCCTTCAGATACCAACAGAAGTGGACTTCAGTGTTAATATCGGTGTTGATGTGAAGAATGGAACATTATGGGACACAGTTCGTGATCCAGTCAAATACACGTTTGACTCCGATAAAGTCACACAGCTAATTCCACTGCTCAATGCAACAGAGTTGGACACACTCTATGGTTCCTCTGAAGGGGACAGGAAAGCACGCGTTACCATCTCAGGTAAAGATGATTGGAATAAAGATAATGTTTCTAAGCTGGTTGTCGCTGTAGATAGCATCCAGAAGATTCCAACATCGGTTGCCTATAAGCAAACTGCAACATATAATGCAATTCCAGATGAATTCATCGATCCAATCGCAGATGACTTTGAACTTGCAGTAAAGGCACCTGTTGGCCTGAAAGCCGGCGATGAAGGCATTGTGGAGTTCATAGTGAACAATGAATTACCAAAATCACAAAATCAGACAACGATGATTATTGAGATCCCCATTGACGCTTCAGTAAACTTCACCGGAGCAGATAATGCAGATGATAAAGCATATTATGTACGGGATGGTTCAAGGGTTAATCTGACACACATGGTAAACAGAACAAATAAAAAGCTCTTTATCTATCCCGGATCAGATGATGCATCGCAATGGAGCATTAACAAGGGAGAGACAAAGTCCTTCTTTGTACCGATGAAATTCGACCAGTTTGGAAACCAGACAGTCGAAGCTCGTATTTATCCGATGTACAATGATCAATGGATGGCTCTTGGTGATGACACCGTCTATGTGAGAGGGTTCGGTAATCTTACACTCTCTGCTGTCAATGAAACGAATGTTCCGGTAACTGCCGAGTTTACCGTTGCGGGTGAAACCAAAACGGGGACATCAGCAACCTGGCCAAGTCTTGTTGAGGGAGAATACGCAGTTTCCATTAAGAGAGCTGACACGAATCACTGGATCAACACCACAATGATTGTTGCTCCTGCAGAAATTACAGAGGATGCAGTACAGTTTGTCGAAGACACCTCAAAACCCCATGTCGTCAAAGTGACTGGTGGTGCAGGGGATGTCCAGCTGAACCCACCAGAGATTGAGGAGACGATCAGCGATTCCGCTCTTACAAGGTGGAATGCAAAAACTCCCGCACGGACAATCTTCAACTCAAGTATCTCAAGCAGTGGAGGTACTGCGACGATTGCGGTGGATGTGCCGAATGTGACAAGAGCTATTGGAACAGTTCTCTGTAATGATACTATTGTTGTGCTTTGGCAAAACACAACTGGGTGGTGGATACTTCCAAAAACCAATCCGAATACTGGCGAATCCAACTATGAAGTAATTGGAGATCAGCTCTATATCTACAACTTGGATACTTCCGAAGTTACAGGCATTAAAATTGATATGAAGGGTCGTTTACTTGGCGATGTATACGGAGACAATAGGATTCGAGTTAGAGATGCAGCATTAATTGCTCGCTCTTTACGACCTGGAGAACTTCCCTTAACAGGAAAACAACAATTATATGCGGATGTTGATAATTCAGGACAGGTTCGTCTCCAAGATGCTAGAAAAATTGCGAGATATTTGATTCCAAACCAATTGAATGATGAATATAATGAGTTATGAGGGGGATGAAGAGTATTTTAAAAATCATCCTTAAAGTAATCATTTTTTGTATAATTATAAATTTTATCTCTATTGCAGTAGCTAATGAAGTGACAATTGAACAGCAAGGAGATTCCAACTACCTTACATACATATCAAGTAATGTAAGTTCAGTATATGGTTATAATATCAAAATAATATATGAAGATAATATTAATATTCAAAAAATCGAGCTTGTTGAACCATATATTGGTGATTCCTATATTGACAATGAAAATGGATATGCACAAATAGTTGGTTTCACTGAAAGTAATGAACATAATAATCAATTGGCTTATTTTACTTACTCAGGTAATGGTGATTTTACTATATTGATATATGAGTTAATTGATGAAAATTTGGATGATATTGACGTTGTTAATGAGGTGGTAACAATGCCGGAAATTATTGAAAATACACCTTCGGTTGCTCAACCACATAATACCAACCCCCACTATCCAATAATTATTCATGATTTGTTGAGTGAAGAGTCACATTTTAATTATGTTCAGCAACAAAAAGATTTTTCTGAGGTACCGGTTCAAACGCCTAAAATTTCAGATACACAAAATACTCCGATAATAGATCAAGATTTAGACAGAGAGCCAGATATTGATGATCCTTTTTCATCAGAAACCCCAACATATTCCGAATCCTCAAATGAGTCTAACACTGCATCAGATACCGCTCAAGCATCACTTTCTTTAATAAACATACCGATAATTTTTGGAATTCCGATACTTGGGAAAAAATTTATTATAAAAATTAAAAAATAAATATTAAATTAATTATGAAAGAGAAGAAAATCGGAAGTTATAATTATAGGAGTGTCATAATCACATTAACATTAAAGAATTGAGGAGGCATTATTAATGAATGTTTTAAGGCAAAGCATTGTAATTATTGGCATAATTCTCCTATTATCAACATTTGTTGTTTTTGGAGTTTCTGCACAAAAATCATTACAGATCTCGTCAGAAAGCGGAATAAAAGGTGTAGAGATTTTTCTCACATGTAATAACTCAAATGAGTTAACACTGTACAATCTTGAAATAAATTATGATCCTTCTTTAATTGAAGTATACAAAGTAAAGGATTATGCAAACTTTGGTAACTTTTATCCAGGTAGTACTGACCCTGTACCATTTGCACCAGGTAGATTAATTGTCCAAGATTATACAGGAGGTCGGGGCCTTCCCGCGGGGAACCACACAATTCTTTCATTTTTCGTGAACAATACTACCGAAGCAGATGGTTCAACAACAAATATTTATGTGAATCCTAATTATGTGTTTCATGAAGTTGGAGAATATCCCGATAAAGATGTAACAAAAGACTATGGTCTTATTAATGGCACGTTTACATTGACAGATCTTAAACCCCCCACCATCAACTTCACCTATCCAGGAGCCGCCGTTAATTCAATCCCACTCAAAGGGAACATTACTGCCAATATCACTGATCTGAGTGGGGTTATCGAAGGAAGTATTGAGGTTACCGTTGATGGAGTGCCGCGTGATATTGTCAGATTCACTCCCATAACTATAGCAGGGCGCACAGGGTTTGCTATAGACGTTCCTTATGAATTTGCCACTCAGAAGAATGCTGTTCCTATCACAATTACCGCGAAGGATAACAGCCCACAACAGAATCAAGGAACTGATACCAAAAAAGTCGATGTGGTGGACCAGGGAGTTCGAATCACCAGTCCTGTTAATGGATTATTCACTAACAATACCAAGATTCCAATCAATGCATCAATTCTTGGAGTGACCAATCCGAAAATGTACCTGAACAATAGCTTGGTTACAGGTTCATGCGATGTGACTGGCGGAACAATCGCCTTAAATTACACAAAATGGGCTCGGGTATTACCCGAGGGTAATCATACTGTAGTTGTCAACGGTACTTCTGGTGTAGTTGGCATTCCGGATGAGGATACCGTTGCCTTCACCGTCCACACCACTGACCCGACTGTGGCCATTACCGTTACTGACTCAGATGGCGACGGATACCCCGAGGCGCTGGAGAGACTAACCATCAACTACGTTGCAACAACACCCTACTTTAATAAAGCATGGATTGAGGGTGTTGAAAATACAACAGGCCCAACCGGCACTCTCACCTATGGAGAGGCGCAGGGCAATGTCCGGGGCAACAGGCAGGCAACCGTCTGGGTTGAAGATCAGGCTGGCAATGTTGGTTCCACAAACTTCTGGATCTACAACAACTACCTTGCATACATCAACGAAACCAGTGCCGGTACCTTTGCAGGCCTTGACCTGAATAAATCTGCTATTTATAATGTCTTTGAAAAAGATGTTTCAAAAGCAATTCAGATTATGGATTCACATCAGATGGCCCCCCCGACAATCGATTATATGAATAAGACGGTTGTCGGTGGATCCGGTGTCACTCTTGACAAACGTGCAAACGATACCATTCAAAAGGATGCGATCCCTGAAGGTGTTCCATATTTCATCGTAACTGAAGGTGGAACGTTCCACTTCGATATCACGGTACCTCACGTAAACAAGGCTGCTTTGATGATCGGAATGGCAAACAGCACCATGCTCGACCAGATCCTCGGCGGTGACAAGCCTTCAGCAAGTACCATTGAGGAGATGCTCTCAAAAGATAAGATCGTAATGTATGCCCCGGCCGGTTATCAGGGCATTAAAATTGATGCAAATGGAGATCCAATTGAAATCCCAGGATTTAGCACAGGCACATTTAATTTAACTGTCGGCAATTTAAAGAAGACAATACAGGATAACTACATCAATCTCTCATCAGGGTTTACAACTCAACCAATCCTTCCAGGTATTGGAATAGGTGCTGGAGGAAATCAGTTTGGCCCCGGTGAATATGTCCTGCTCGCCATGTGCCTTGACGGGCCCGAAGACCGTGTATCTGTCATCACCATGATGCCGTTTGTTGTCACAGAACAGGCTTCACAGTTCACCACATCTGATACCACCTACCCAATCGGTGATCCGGTGGTTGTGAACTGGAGTGGTGTCCAGCCGCAGAATATCGCGGGTATACTGATCCGTGAAAACTCCACCTATACCGGAAATGTCACCGTTGACCTGACAAGCCTTGGCGCCAGCTCTTTGAAGAGCATGTATCTCCTGGGAGATGGCAACCAGACGGTGAAAAAACTGATTGATAAAGCAAACATCTACATCTCAGAAGGGTATGGAAACGCACATAACGCGACCAATACTAAAACACTTAACATCCCGACCACAGGTCTCCTTCAGGGCAGCTACACTGTCCATATGATGGTCGAGAACAACGGAAATCTGACATCTTATGGTGCGGCAACCGTAAGTCTGGTGGATGCAACGACACTCACTGCTGAATTCACCGGAACTCCAAGAGCTGGAACGAACACATTAACAACACAGTTTACCGATCTCTCCACCGGAGGCACTGCACCGTACACATATCACTGGCAATACAACCGTAATAATGCCGGATGGGTGGACTTCACAACTCCAAACGTTAAGAACGCAACGCAGGTATTTGGAGTTGGAACATACTCCATCCGGCTTAATGTAACAGATGCTGCCAGTAATACTGCTTCAGAAACCAAAGCAAACTACATCAATGTCGCACAGTCAGGCGGCGGCGGCGGTGGTGGTGGCGGCGGTTCCGCACCTGTTCAGGAGACCGTTGGATCTGCAACCCTGCTGACAAACTCAAATGGGCAGCTCCTGCTGTCGTTTATTGTTGACTCGCCCTCGAAGGTAGCAAATCTCTACCTGAACAGGAACATCGTCGCCCTCGATAAGGACGGAAATCCACTTACATCGGTTTCAATAGATGATCTCCCGGCAGGCAATGTCCCATCAGTGCCGGCTGGCTCGGTATTCTCGTTCGCAGGATACGCAGTTACCTGTTCACCAGCAGGTGCGACCTTCTCACCAAGTACACAGCTGAACTTCGAGTTCAATCAGGCGCAGTGGGATGCACTCATGACACAGGCTGAGCAGGATCCATCGATCCTTTCAGTGAAATGGTATAACGCAGAGACCGGTATCTGGGAGAACGTTCAGACAACGGTGAATCCGGGAATTCGGACTGTAACAGCCCGTGTTACTCACTTCAGTATCTTTGCTCTCTTCACTGATCCTGAGGCAGCAGCACCGATTGTCACACCACCGGTTACACCGACGGTTCCACCAGTAACTCCAACAGAGACAGTACCTCCGGCGACGCCGGTCACTCCGGTTGAACCAACTGCGTTCCCCTGGACCTATGTGATCATCGGTGTGATAGTCATCATCTTAATCGCAGGTGGAGCATACTACTATTACTCTACAAAACAATCCTAAACCTTTTTTTTCCCCGACATCTGACAACCTCTTTAAAGAGATCATCAAAACGCGCGGATCCGAAACCTGCCTTTGATTATCGTGAATCACTATCCTTTTGGAGACGGCAAACCGCAATCCTTTTGGAGACGGCAAACCGCAATCTACGATTATCACGGGCGATCAATAGTACAGACATGGCATCCAGAAACAGGATATTTTTCCTCATCTGCATGATCTCATTTCTGATATCATCCGGATCTGCTGTTACAATTCAGATAACCCCCGATCAAATTGATGAAGGCGATCATATTACGGCGACCATCACAGGGCTTGAAGATGGAAGTCATTTTGCTCTGAGAATGGAATCTTCAATCAACCGTGGAGATGAATCAGACTTCAGCTACCAGGCCGACAGGCTGCTCCTCCCCTTTGGAATGCATTCATCCCGGATCACTCTCACCGCATCTCCCGTCCTAGAAGCGGGGATCCAGGCAAAAGAGGGGGACTCAATAAAAAGCATTATTCAGGAGGCATACTATGGCGATGTGTCGCTCCTGCAAAACCTTGGCGATATCCCGGTTGGGACCATCGATTACATCAGGGTCTTTGGAGTTTGTGTTGACGATGCGCCTGCTGTTGATATTTCACTTACATTATCCGGCATCAAAGAAGGAACCGAGGACGGTTCGATGACCTTTGGCTTGCTCGGGATTCGGGATGGGATCATCACCCTCACGGCTCTTGTTGACGGATCCCAGGTAGCCAGCCAGCAGATCACCATCGGGAACCCCTGGATCCGCGGAGATTTCAATAATAACGGGCGGGTCGATATCGGTGACGTTGCACGGGTTGCCTCTATGGTAACAGGATTAACACAGTCCGATCCACGCGCTGATTTCAATAGTGACGGTGTTGTAGATGGAGCAGATGCAGCTAAGATTGCTTGGTACTATGTCCATTCAATCTCCTCCCTCTGATTTTCCCGGTTCAATACCCACGATTATCTCTTCTCAGAAATCCAATAAAAAATGAGGAAGCCCGTAAGGACTCACGGTTTCATATCAATTCAGCGCCGGAAACGCACGACAGAGTTGCTGTTAACCAGAAAGATTACATAGCGAGAATGAGAGATAGTAACCTTATGTATAATTCAAAGCGACGATATGGTCTGTTTATCGTTTTGTTCAGTGTATTTTTACTTGCTCTTCTATCTCCTGTTCAGGCCGTCAGCGTCTCGATCAGCCCACAGCAGATAGAGGAGGGGGATACGATCACCATTGCTATCTCCGGGCTTACCAACGGGAGCGTTTTTGCCCTCAGAATGGAATCAGCAATTGAACTGGAAGATAATACATCTGAATTTACCTATCAGGCAAACCAGGTGACGGTCCCCTTTGCCCTGAATAATCCACGGGTCAACCTTCTTGCATCACCGGTTATCGAAGCCGGTCTTGAAGCATCTGATGGAGGGGTCATACGCCGTATCATTCAGGAAGCATATGAAGACGAGGTCTCATTATTTCAGAGACTGGATAGTATGCCAGCTGGAACAATGAACCGGATGAAGGCATTTGGAACCGTTGTGGACAATGCAACCTATGTCGACATGACCCTTGAACTCTCCGGCACAAAAGAAGGACCAGATTCGGGCTCAATCACATTCGGGCTGGAAGGAATCAGTGACGGGAGTGCACGAATCATCGTACTTGTCGACGGTTCACAGGTGATGAATCAGGAAGTCATAATTGGTAGCCCAACCATTACGCCGACACCCCATCCAACCGCGCCACCAGCCAGCAGTTCGAATGGAGGCCAATCGGGACAACCAGCTGTTGACGGAGTCATTGTTTCATCACTTGATAGCAAGGTTCGTCTTACCACGCTTGAAACCTCGATTGCAGATGCCCCGGTAGAAGAGATCAGGATTATTCAGTCAGAACCAATTAATCTCCCCTCAGACTGGATAGCACTCAGTGATCTCTACATCATCACACCATCCGATGTCACTTTTACTCCTCATGCTGAATTATCCTTCCTGAGTAATAATGAAGGAGAAGTACCCTTCATTGCATCATATTCAAATAATGAATGGAGAATGGTTCCTTCGCGATTTGTTGGATCATACCTCGTCACTGAGATAGGAACGAGCGGCCAGTATGCGCTATTTACCTATCCTGCCACGGATCAGACGCAGAGTGAAACACCGGAATCTACCCAGGCTGCCGCAACGCCTTCAGGAACAGTTGTCCCAGTGGACTCAACAGAGATCCCCCAAACTCAGATCCCCCAAACTCAGGAATCTGCAGGCGGCCTGATGGCACTCATCGGAGCGGGAATAGTCGGCAGTATTATCATCGCACGAACACGAAGGCCGTAGAACAGATTCGAAAACAAAAATGAAGGAGGATAAGCTGAAATCAGCTATTTCACCCTACCTTTTTTAAAGATATCGGGCAGGAACAAACAGCCCCTACTTTTCTGTCCGCGTCCCCTTCTCCCACACAGGTGATCCAGAATCACTCCAGATAGCGTAAACAAATTGCTGTAAAATCTAGAACGCCCTGATCTCTACTGAACCAAGAACGGAGAACAGGGCAATGGAAATAGAGGACTTCATCAAA
>LDZU01005520.1_pt1 | contig 38761 bp, 47 predicted proteins | sample 615531 | NCBI WGS metagenome assembly LDZU01 (sample SAMN03408293, study PRJNA278302) | terrestrial metagenome | isolation source: oil reservoir sample SB2 | place: USA: Alaska, North Slope, Schrader Bluff formation | collected 2011-09 | reverse complement strand
TGGTGTAACCAGTCCCGGCAGCACCCCTTTTAACTTTAACAATGTTCTGACAGGACTTAATTCCAACAAAACCTACTATTTTAAGGCCTATGCGCACAACACCGGTGGTCAAAGCACAAATACTACCATAAAAAGATTTACTACGCTCAAGAATATCCCACCGACTGTGACAACCAATAATGCCACCGGTATAACCAAGACTTCCGCTGCTTTAAACGGCGTCATCAATGCCATCGGCGGATCGCCTGTCGACAGCTACGGCTTTTATTGGGGGACCAGTCCGACATCTTTAACCAACCGTTTTGAAGTTGGTGTAACCAGTCCCGGCAGCACCCCCTTTAGCTTTAACAATGTTCTAACAGGGCTTACCTGCTCCAGAACCTACTACTATAAAGCTTACGCAACCAACTCAGCGGGTACCAGCTATGGAAAAATTAAATATTTTACTACTCTTTCTTGCTATGGCAAGTATCGTAACCCGAAGAAGCTGGAACTATAAGAGTAAGCCTTTTAAAAATTGACTATATAAAAAAAAGAGCCCGTTTTTCTTTTATAGCCATGCCTATAAAAAGAAAGACGGGCTTATAAATTATAAATGCAGAAAGAACACAGAACACAGGGGGACGGTACTCTAGAACACAGGGGGACGGGAACACAGGGGGACGGTACTCTTGTGTCAAGGGGAAAATGCATGGTAGAATCAGAGAAAAGGGAGAAGGGGCGGGAAGGAATGTCCAGGGAGCCAAGAGAGAAGAGTGAAACAGGAATCTACCATGTTATGGTACGAGGAATCGGCCAGCAGGATATTTTTCACGAAGAAGAAGATTTTCAGAGATACCTGGAAACTACAAAAAAGATATCTCTGGAAAGCGGGGTAAGCATACTCGGGTATTGCTTTATGACCAATCACATTCATTTATTGTTAAGAGAAGACTACGGTAATATATCAGTGTTTATGAAACGATTGGATATAAGTTACGCCTACTGGTACAACTGGAAATACGAAAGAATTGGGCACGTATTTCAAGATCGCTTTAAGAGTGAATGCGTAGAGGACGACGCATACCTACTGACAGTCATTCGCTACATCCACCAAAATCCCGTCAAAGCATCCATCACCAGCAAACCAGAGGAATATGAATGGAGCAGTTGCGCTGCTTATTATAAAGCGGATCGAAATATTGCCATATTTCCTGATACCAGTCAAATCTTAAGCATTATACATAATGAGAAGAAAAAGGCAATTGAAGGACTTCAAAATTTCACAGAAGAGGGTAACGAAGACCACTGCCTGGATTGCAATGAGATCAAACGAATCAGCGAGAGCGAAGCATATAAAATCACCAAGAGAATAATGAATGGTGAACCGTTAACGGCTTTACAGACGATGGACCAGGATAAACGAAATAAAATATTAAGTCGCATAAAAAATGATGGATTAAGCCTGCGGCAAATATGCAGGATAACCGGCTTACCATTCCACATTGTCAGAAAGGCTTAGATATTGACACAGAAGAACCGTCCCCTTGTGTCCCCTTGTGTCAAGATAAACGAATAAGACTTACTGAGGAATAAGACTGGGATTAGAAAGAATTATAGAAGCTGAAGGAAGGCAATTTATTCAGAGGGAAGGAACATACATGAATACTACGGCTAAGCCGTTGGTAGCGGGAAATATAACAAATCTGATCCGAGTAGTCCAATCATCTAGCAGTGGAATCATTAATTGTTAATTAGACTAAACATGAAAGAAAGAAGGAACGGATATGCGTTATTCTTTGGTAGGACTGGACTGCCCGAACTGCGCCGCGAAACTGGAGCGGGAACTTCGTAAAGTAAATGGTTTGGAGAATATAACTATCAACTTTAATACATTGAGCGTCGAACTGCCGGAAATATTTGCCGAAGAAGCCTGTGCCGTCATTAAACGGGTAGAACCGGAAGTTAAACTGCAAAAAGCTGAAAGGTCACAGTCTTCTTCATCAGCAGAGGAAGCTGAAGAACATAATAGTCTTTGGATAATTATCGGAGCAGGTTTACTATTTGCCATTGGATTAATATTTAACCAATCACTGCATAATACGCCTTTTTCTTGGGCTGAGTATGCTGTTTTAATTCCGGCTTATCTCCTTGTTGGTTGGCCGGTTATTCTAGCCGCTTTTAGAAAAGCGGTAGGCGGAGAGTTATTCGATGAGAATTTCTTGATGACTATTTCTACCGGCGGGGCCATAGCGATCTACCAATTGCCGGAGGCAGTGGGTGTGATGCTTTTTTATGCGGTTGGGGAATACTTGCAGGACCGGGCGGTCGATCACTCACGGCAATCTATCACCGCTTTGCTTAATACTCAGCCGGAATATGCCAATCTCAAAGAAAATGGGGGAATACGTCAAGTAAGACCTGAAGAAATTGAGATAGGCCAGATAATAATAATTAAACCTGGTGAAAAAGTTCCCTTGGATGGCCAGATTATTGACGGGACATCATTCGTAGACACCTCAGCCTTAACCGGAGAATCTGTTCCGCGCAAGGTTGAGATTGGCGGGAATATCTTATCAGGAATGATCAATGGTCAGGGACTTCTCACGGTCATGGTCTCCAAACCGTTTAAAGAATCGTCGGTGGCCAGGATCTTGGAATTGGTCGAAAAAGCCAGTGAGAGAAAAGCTCCCACTGAACAGTTTATAACCAAATTTGCAAACTTCTACACCCCTATCGTTGTCGGGGCAGCCGCATTGATTGCAATTATTCCGCCGTTGTTAGTCCCGGGAGCAGCATTCAGTGAATGGATTTACCGGGCGCTGGTACTATTGGTTATTTCCTGTCCTTGTGCGCTGATGGTTTCTATCCCGTTGGGCTATTTTGGTGGAATTGGAGCTGCCTCGAAAAACGGAATCCTGGTTAAGGGAGCTAATTATATAGATGCCCTGGCGGAATTGGATACGGTTGTCTTTGATAAGACTGGTACCTTGACCAAAGGGGTTTTTCGGGTAACCCAGATCGTATCCAAAAATCACATTACCCCGGAAGAAATCCTGTCGGCAGCAGCCGGAGCGGAAATATACAGCAATCACCCCATTGCTCAATCAATCTTCGCTGCGTATAAGGAGAAGACCGGGAAAGAAATAACAGATGACCAGGTTAAGGATTACCGTGAAATTGCTGCCCACGGAATCAGCGCCTGTGTAAATGGGAACTGGGTTCTGGCGGGAAATGACCGGCTGATGCACAAGGAAAATATAATCCATGAAGATTGTGATGTTGCAGGAACTATTGTTTATGTAGCCATTGATGGGGTTTATGCCGGGTATATAGTTATATCTGATGAATTAAAACCCGATGCAAAAGAGGCAATCAGTCGTTTAAAGCAGCTAGGGATTAGGAAAACTGTAATGCTTTCCGGTGATGATAAAACAGTGGCAGAAAAGGTCAGTCAGGAAATAGGAATTGATGAGTATTTTGCGGAATTACTGCCTGAAGGTAAGGTTGAGATGGTTGAAGAATTGGAAAAGGAGATAAAGCATCGGGAAAAACAAAAACTGGTTTTTGTCGGTGATGGCATTAATGATGCACCCGTTATTACCAGGGCCGATATTGGAGTGGCAATGGGCGGATTGGGCAGTGATGCGGTGGTTGAAGCCGCAGATGTAGTTCTGATGGAGAATGCTCCTTCCAAGTTGGCAAAGGCGGTGGTAATCGCCAGAAGAACACGACGAATTGTTCGGCAAAATATCTGCATGGCATTAACAGTTAAAGCCTTTTTTATTTTGCTTGGTACTATCGGCCTGGCCAGTATCTGGGAAGCTGTTTTTGCTGATGTAGGCGTAACATTCCTGGCTGTATTGAATGCCAGCCGGACACTGCAACGCCGAAAAAGGTCTATTACAGCCTAAAATCTTAAAACACCGTTCTAGCGGCGTGGATGTAAATTCCAAACAGCATCCCGGCCAGTCACCTTAACGACAATCTATGACTTCATCCGGCATTATTCCTTGACAGGGTCTGATAACCATGGGAAGATTATTAACATGGGCCTGCAGCCATTTCCATTTGTATGTTTCCGTGTTGAAAGTTATAATAAAAAATGATTATTTGAAACCAAAAAGAACTGGCGAAAATCCTCAAAAAAGATGTTTAATAAAGCGCCTCAGGAGTATTAAAAAAGAAGGACGACCAAATGGCCTATAAAGACTTAAGAGATTTTATAAATGTTTTGGAACAAAGAAGTTTATTAAAACGAATTAAGACTACGGTTAATTCAGAGCTGGAAATTACTGAAATAACCGATAGGATTTCCAAGACCGGCGGGCCGGCTCTCTTTTTTGAAAATGTTCAAGGTTCCCCTTATCCGGTAATAATCAATGCTTTTGGGAGCATGGAACGGATGTGCCTGGCTCTTGAAGTTGACATTCTGGATGAAATGGGAGAGAGGATCCGTCAAATGCTGCAACCTCCTGACATGGATGGTATCATCAGTAAACTTATGGCTCTTCCAAAGCTAAGTAAACTCGCTTCTTATTATCCGGTATCGGTAAAGAAGGCGCCCTGTCAGGAAATAGTGGAAAATGACAATCCGGATTTGAACGTACTTCCTGTTTTAAAGTGCTGGCCCGGTGATGGAGGGCGGTTTATCACCCTTCCGCTGGTTTTTACAAAAGATCCGGTTACAAAAAAGCAAAATGTGGGAATGTACCGCATGCAAGTTTTTGACGGGAAAACCACAGGTATGCACTGGCATCTTCATAAAGACGGCGCTTATCATTTTTCGCAGCATTTACAGCAGGGGAGCGGTAAAATGGAGGTAGCGGTCGCTCTTGGAGGAGACCCGGCGACCATTTATGCGGCTACTGCGCCTTTACCCAGGGGTTTTGACGAAATGCTTTTTGCCGGCTTTTTACGCAGTGAGCCGGTGGAAATGGTCCGCTGCCGGACTGTAGACCTGTCGGTGCCGGCTCAGGCCGAATTTATCCTTGAAGGTTATGTTGACCTCTTGGAAAAACGCCTCGAGGGACCATTCGGAGATCATACGGGTTATTATTCAGCGGAAGATTTTTACCCGGTCTTCCATTTAACGTGCCTGACCAGACGTCGCGAACCTGTTTATCCGGCGACAATAGTTGGACGGCCGCCGATGGAGGACTGTTATCTAGGCAAGACTACTGAACGTATCTTTTTACCTCTGCTGCAGCTGCAGCTGCCGGAAATGAAGGATCTTAACCTTCCTATAGAGGGTGTATTTCATAACTGTGCCGTGGTGTCCATCAAAAAACAATACCCGGGACATGCAAAAAAAGTTATGAATGCGCTTTGGGGTATGGGTTATATGATGTTTACTAAAATGATAATTGTGGTTGATGACTCTGTCGACGTTCAGGATATGGCGACTGTGTGGTGGAAGGTATATAACAATATAGACGCCCGTCGGGATGTCGTAATCGTGGATGGCCCGCTGGACGTGCTTGACCACGCTTCGCCGATTCCTAACTATGGTTCCAAGATGGGAATAGACGCTACTAAAAAATGGCCGGAAGAAGGACATCGCAGACCCTGGCCGGACGATATCATTATGAGCGGGGAGATAAAAAACTTGGTCAATCAGAGGTGGACTGCTTATGGCCTGGACTAAGCTGCGCAAACTGGCTGAACTTATCAAGTGGGAACATACGATTTTTGCCCTGCCATTTTCATATATGGGCTCATTCCTGGCGGCGCAGGGTTGGCCGGCCGGTTCTAAAATATTTTGGATAACTGTAGCTATGGTTGGAGCCCGCAGTTCAGCTATGGCTTTCAACCGGTTAATTGATTGGCAGATTGACTCGCGTAACCCTCGAACAGCTGGGCGGCACTTGCCTATGAGATTGGTTACAAGTACTGATGTTCTGCTCTTAATTATCGTTTCGCTGGGACTGCTTATTTTTGCTGCGGCGCAGCTCAATCCGCTTTGCGTGAAGCTGCTGCCTTTTGTCTTATTACTTGTAATTTATCCCTACACGAAAAGGTTTACCTGGCTCAGCCATTTTGTATTGGGGATGGCAATCGGCTGCGCTCCGATGGGGGGCTGGATCGCGATCACCGGCAAAATTCATCCGGCAACAATACTGCTTGGACTAATTGTCTGTTTCTGGGTTGCGGGATTTGATATTATTTACGCGACCCTTGACTACGATTTTGACCGCAAAGAAGGGTTATGTTCGATACCGGCCAGGTTTGGCATAAAAAATGCGCTGATAATTGCCCGCTTATCGCACGTTATGGTGGTTGTTTTGCTTATTGTTTTGGGAATCTATTTACGGTTGGATTATTTTTATGCGGCAGGTGTATTGATTACCGCTGTATTGCTGCATTACGAGCATTATCTCGCCAGCCCTGAAGATTTAAGCAAAGTGAACCTGGCTTTCTTTAATGTAAACGGAACCATTAGCATTATTTTATTTGTTGCTGTATTTTTAGCAATATTTATGTGATAGGGAGAGGGGGGAAATGATATCGGACGGTATATAGTAGCCATCAGCGGCGCGAGCGGTTGTATATACGGCTGGCGTCTTGTTGAGGTTTTGGCCGATCAGGGACATTCTCTTTATCTTTTGATTACCGACCCTGCAAAACAGGTGATGGCTTTTGAGATGGGTTGGAAAATCAACGGGGATATCTCAGAACAGCGGGAAGCTATAACCCGGCGCCTGGGACCCGGACGGTCACAGAAGATCAATTATCTTGATTACCATGACCTTACAGCAGTAATCGCCAGCGGATCAGTCAAAAGTGACGGAATGATAGTCGTCCCCTGCAGTATGGCCACGGTAGCCGGTATTGCTCATGGCCTCGCCCGGAATTTAGTTGAGCGTTCAGCGGATGTAATATTAAAGGAAAAACGTCCGCTTGTACTTGTCCCGCGGGAAACGCCCTTGAATCAAATTCATTTACAGAATCTTTTATCGCTTTCCAGGATGGGGGTTACGATCCTTCCGGCTATGCCCGCATTCTATACGAAGCCCCGGACAATAACCGAACTTGTCGATTTTATTGCCGGCAGGGTAATGTAGTAAGAGATTAGTAAGAGATTAGTAAGAGATTAGTAAGAGATTAGTAAGAGATTAGTAAGAGATTAGTAAGAGATTAGTAAGAGATTAGTAAGAGATAAGAGAGGAGAGGAGAAAGAATAAGTGATTCGGAAGAGCAAGATATTTTTTTTGTTAGGAGTTTTGTTTCTCGGCGTAATAATGCTGGTAACCGGATGCGATAATAAGAAAGAGCAAGCGAAACCGCTTAAAATTGGTGTCCTGCCGGTAGAAGACTCTTTACCATTTTACGTAGCCCAGGAAAAAGGTTATTTTACAGAGGAAAATGTTAAAGTAGAACTGGTTCCTTTCCAGAGCGCTTTAGAACGTGACAGTGCTTTTCAGACCGGGGCGATTGACGGGGAAATAACAGACTTGATAGCTGCGGTATTGCTTAAGAATGCCGGTGTTGACCACCAGATTGTTACTACTACGCTGGGAATAAAACCGGGCGAAGGGAGGTTTGCCATTCTAGCCGCGCCTGGCTCCGGTATTAACAAAGCAGAACAGCTAAAAGGAGTGGAAATCGGTGTTTCACAGAACTCCATTATCGAATATGTCACTGATCAGTTGCTGCAAGAACAAGGATTTGAGCCTGACGAAATAAAAAAGATAGTTGTTCCCAAGATACCGGTGCGCATGGAAATGCTTTTCAAGAATCAAATTAAAGCCGCCACTTTACCGGATCCTCTGGCAACCTATGCGGAATCCAAGGGAGCTAAAGTAATTTTGGATAATAGTAAAGAAGATATTTCACAAGTTGTTTTAATTTTTCATACAGAAGCACTAAAATCACGGAGCAAAGAAGTAACCGGAACTCTGCAGGCTTATGCCAGAGCCGTAAAAGAAATAGACGCCAATGCGGAAAGCTACCGTGCTCTGTTCACGGAGAAAGCCGGCGTTCCGGAAGAGATTAAAGACACATACCGGATACCTCATTTTTCCTTGCCGGAAACGCCCACCCAAGCGCAGTTTGACCGGGCAATTAACTGGATGCTGGACAAGGGTCTATTAAAGAAAGCGTTGAGTTATAATGACATGGTAAGTGGTGGTTTTATTGGCAAATGAGCTGGTAAATATAGAAGAACTGCAAGTCTCTTATAGAAAGTCCGGGTCCCTGGTACCCGCGCTGGAAAACATCGATTTGTACCTGGAACAGGGGCAGACATGCACAGTTATAGGACCGTCCGGATGCGGCAAAAGCACACTGTTATTCATTCTGGCAGGGTTGTTCACCGATGCGGAAGTGGAAGTCAGGGGCCGCGTCTTATGCCCTGAAAAACACAGGATGGCATTAATTTTGCAGGATTACGGCTTGCTTCCCTGGAAGACAGTCTGGGATAACGCAATGCTTGGTTTGAATATCAGGGGGATGTCAAACGAGGCAAAAAAGGGAGGTTTAGTAAAAATACTGCAAGATTTAGGAATCTGGGAGTTTAAAGACCGTTTCCCCGCTCAACTTAGCGGAGGCCAACGGCAGCGCGTGGCAATCGCCCGCGCGCTGGCGCTGGAGCCTGAGCTTCTGCTCATGGATGAACCCCTGTCTTCTCTTGATGCGCTTACACGTGAAGCGCTTCAAGAATTGCTGCTTGATATTTGCCGGAAAACAAAAATGTCCCTGATCCTTGTAACTCACAACATTGAAGAAGCCGTACTGTTAGGACGGCAGGTGTTGGTCATGTCGCCGGGTCCGGGACGAATTTTAAACGTGCTGGAAAACAGTTCTGCAGGCAATATCGGCTATCGCAATCAGCAAGCCTACTTTGAACAATGCCTGAAAATAAGGAAATTACTGGAACGGGGCATAAACGATGCATGTTAACCCTTCCGTGAAAAGTTTCAGCAATTATTTTATAGCTGCTCTTTTTTTAATATGGGGCTTCTGTTGGGCAGGGAAACTCATCTTGACCGTTTCCTTGGTCCGGTAATTTATCTAATCTACCCGATACCTAAAATTGTTTTTCTGCCGGTTGTTCTTTCCCTTTTTGGCCTGGGTAATTGGGCAAAAATTTTTTTGATTTCCCTAATCATTTTTTTTCAAATACTGGTAACGACACGAGACGCGGCGAAATCGGTGGAAAGACTTTATCTCTATTCGGTAAAATCCCTGGGCGCCTCACGAAAAGATATTTACCGGCACGTTATTTTACCGGCGTGCCTTCCCGAAATATTTACCTCCTTGAGAATAGGTCTCGGAGCGGCTATTGCCGTTCTGTTTATCACTGAAACTTTTGCCAGCAGCGAAGGCATAGGGTTTTATCTGATGGATTCATGGTCACGCCTGGCATACAACGAGATGTATGCCGGAGTAATAGCAATGAGTCTTCTGGGATTTGTTCTATACATAATTTTGGATTGGCTGGAGAAGAAGATTTGTCCGTGGAAATTTTAATACTGATTCTTGTATTAATTAAGGAGGGTCATCAATGGGAAAGAAACTACTCATCCGCTGGGGTTTGAATATTGCGGGGATTATTTTGACCGCTTATCTTGTCAAGGGATTTGAAGTAACAATTTTGGCGGCTATATTCGGCTTTATTTTGCTTGGTTTTGTTAACGCTACAATCCGCCCGATCCTTATTTTGCTGACTTTGCCCATCAACTTGATCACTCTGGGCTTGTTCACCCTGGTAATTAACGGGCTGATGCTGTGGCTGGTCAGCGCATTGATCAAAGGTTTTGATATAACGAATTTCTTGGTGGCTCTTCTTTCAGCTTTGATTATTATGATTATCAGTTCAATAATCAGCTTTTTAATCAAAGATTGACAGCTTGCTTTTTGTTTTCCATGGCAACCACTATTTACATAGAGGTAAGTATGAGAGTCTGACGAATAATAGTAATAAAAATTGAAGGGGTTGAAGTTTATGAAGACACTTTTTAAGCGGCGTACCAGTTCAAGAAAAGGAATAATTGCCAGAGTCTTGTTAACCGCTCTTACCACCACAGCCTGCACATACCTGGTATCGAGATACTTGAAGAAACATCCCAGGGCAATAGAGATAAAAACCACTTAACATTTGACAAGGAGAGGGGCGCCGGCTAAACTCTCTCCTTTATTTTGGAAATTCCTTGTTCGCTCCCCGCCTCCGGACACTTAAACAATTTCCTGGCTTATCCTCGGGCGCACCCGTTCACTAAATAAAATTACGCTTAAGGCATTGACCTTCCTTTATTAATCAATTATCCTCCTTATGAGGGCGCCTTACAGCTGTATGGATGTCTATCGTTGCCTCCTGCAGAGCGCATCAGGAGCATTTCATTGTGGCAACACCCGCCTTTCAGACGCTACAGGGCTTCAGTAGAGTTGCTGATTGCCCGAAAAAAGAAATGAGAATCTGTAGAGAGGGGGTTTGAATTCGGGACTTTTTTGGAACACACATCAGGACAGGCTTTCTTTTAATGTCCCGGATATTTAAAAAGATGATTAATTGTACGGAAGAAGCGGTAAAAAGAGTCTTACCCGGTATCTTAAAGGAATATTTAAAAAGCAGCCCCGGAACGTGCACCTGCGATATCTGTCAGGAAGATATTATAGCCATGACGTTAAACGAACTGCCTCCTCACTATGCCGTTTCTCTGGCTGGAGAAATTTTTACCGATGTTGGCTTAGAGTTAATTGGGGGCAAGGCCCAAATTGTGTCGGTGATCACTAGAAACATCAAAAAGGTTTCGGATAAGCCTCGGCACAAATAATTTCTTAAACAAAAATTAACTGCAGCCGCAATGTCTTTTTAGAGTGAAGACATGCGGATGCAGTTTTTTTCAATGGGACCGTTAATACAAAGATTATCTAATATGGTTTACCACGTCCGGCCTTCTTGGCGGCGTGGGCGAATCCTCGCCGGTCTTGTAGCCGAGCGCCACAGTGCAAATGTGGCTGTAGCCTGTGGGGATGCCTAATTCATTTTTTAAGTCGTTGTCCCTGAATGTTGAAAAAAGGTAACCGGAAGACGTGATCAGGCATGAGCCAATGTTTAGTGATTCTGATGCCAGTGTAATATTTTGCGCCGCCGCCCCGCAGTCAATCTGAATAAAAGGCGCTTTTCCCTCACCTGAAATCAGGATTACCGTGGGAGCATTGTAAAAAGTGTTGTAGTCCGGGGAACTTGCCCTGTCAACCAGGGGCGCAATACGTGAATCAAGCATATTTTCTTTAATTCTTTGGGCCATTTTATCGAGCAGGTTCTTATTCTGGATTAGTGTGAAATGTAATTTCTGACGGTTCATCGCATTGGGAGCGAGCAGGGCCGAGTTTAAGATCTCCTGCACCTCTGAATCTGCTATCTGTTCATCCTTGAATTTCCTAATACTTCTCCTGCGCTTGATAACTCTAATAATTTCGTTCATCTGAATCACTTCCTTCCTACGAGTAAATTACCAATTAACAACACCTGAGACAAATTTATCATGAGAGCTTGTTTATGTCAAAGGATTAAAAAATATAAGAACCTGAAAAGATAGACTTAAATTTTTAAAGAAATCGTTTGCGTATTGACACATCAAATATATTTGATATCATCTAAAATAGTAGGTGAGATAAATGGACGTTTTAAAAATTGCCAAAGCTTTATCTGATCCCCTGCGGCTGGAGATACTCAGGCGAATCGCCGGCAAGAAATGTTGTGAAGATAAGTGGCTGTGTGTCTGCCACCTGGTTGACGATACAGGACTGCTTCAGTCAAGAGTTTCCTACCATATCAAAGAATTAAAGGAAGCCGATCTCATCCGGGAAGAAATCAGGGGCAGGTGGAACTACTATTATTTTAAAGAAGAGACTTTGAAAGAATATCTCTCGGCATTAAACGACCAATTTCAATTATAGTTGCAGTTTTAAAAATTTAAGTTTGAGATATAAAACTGGGCAGCAGTCTCTTTAGAAGGTTAAATGTACCATAAAAAGGAGGATGGGCAGTTTGGCGGTTGAGGAAGACACTTTGCGTGAAACGTGTTGAGGCCCTGATCCGCAGGAGGAGTTTCCTCCTCTTCCACCCGACACAGAGTGGATCACCGGATATAAGACTACTTTGGCAGGAAAAATCCCGGTTATCTCAACAAAACTTTCCGCAAAGGACATTATGGGTTCCTGGAAAGTACGCTGGGGTATAAACAGGTTGAACTATAAAGTTCCCCCCGGTCTATACGGGATTGGTGATCCTGTTGAAGATTCCCCGGTACTGGTAACGGCCAATTACAAAATGACTTTTGACCGTTTGAGAAAAGAGTTATCAGGAGTCAACGCCTGGGTGCTGGTCATCAATACGAGGGGCATCAACGTCTGGTGTTCCGCCGGAAAGGGAACTTTCAGCGCGACAGAGATAGCCAGGATGATTGCCATGACTAACCTTTCCTGGATTGTCTCACACCGGACGCTGATTCTGCCGCAGCTAAGCGCTGTAGGAGTGGCTGCCCACAGATTGTTAAAAATGTCCGGTTTCAGGGTCGTCTACGGCCCGGTAAGAGCCTGCGATATCCCCGATTTTCTTGGAGCGGGCATGAAAGCTTCTCCTCAAATGCGCAGGGTCAACTTTGGTTTTGCAGACAGGCTTGTGCTTATCCCCATGGAACTGTCCAGGATTATCATACCTGTGGTTGCCGTTTACCTTATCATATTCATTATAAACCTTCTTAAAATCTGGTCCGTTTCTTTTTTAGCAACACTGCCTTACTTCGGAGCGATTATTACGGGATGCGTATTGACGCCTGCCCTGCTGCCCTGGATACCGGGCCGCTCTTTTGCCTGGAAGGGGTGGCTGCTTGGGCTGCTCTGGTCCATAGCCGTTGTTTTATACTCTTTTCCGGCCATGCCCTACGCCTGGAATAGGACTCTGGTTTATCTTTTTATTTTACCGGCCCTGTCATCTTACCTGGCGGTCAATTTTACCGGCGCAAGCACTTTTACTTCTTTGTCAGGCGTTCAGCGGGAATTAAGAGTTGCGCTCCCCGCAGCGATATTTTCAGCAGGACTGGGAGTTGTCCTGCTGGTTTTAAATCAGTTTGTTCTGTAAAGAGGTGACTTCTTTGAAGTATTTAAAAAATGTGGTTACGTTGGCGCTTGACAAAGAGAAATGCACCGGATGCGGGATCTGCACTAAGGTTTGCCCGCACCAGGTATTTAGTATTGTTAGCGGAAAGGCAGCCATTCGGGATAGGGACTCCTGCATGGAGTGTGGCGCCTGTGCGATGAACTGCCCTTTTTGCGCCATTTCGGTAGCGGCCGGGGTGGGCTGCGCCTACGCGGTAATTAAAGGTAAATTCGGTAAGGGTGAGGTTTGCTGCTAGTTTTATTAAACAGGGGGCAAAACATGTTGGATAAAAGGGGAATCTAAAAATGAAATATTTGTTAATATCAGCATTGTGGATAGGATACTGTTCACTTCATAGTTATTTAATCAGCATCAGATTTACTAATCTTATGACCCGTTTATTGAAAAACTATTACGCTTTTTATAGACTGTTTTTCATATTGATTTCATGTTTTTTGCTTATTTTATTAATTAATTTCACTACGCAATTGGATAATGAAGTAATTATATTTTATGCAGGGCCTTTAAATGTTGTCCGCCAGATACTCGCATATACTTCTCTGACAATGTTCTTTTGGGCTTTCTTCTTTAACTATGATTCTTTATCGTTTTTTGGAATTAGGCAAATATTAAACGCTATGAAAAGAAATAAAATGAATTCTAAAAATGAGGTTAAAAAAAGAGGGCTGTTGGGTATAGTGAGGCACCCGATGTATTTAGCGTTAATAATATTTTTGTGGTGTGAAACCTTCAGTATGGCTGATATTATTGTATATACAATATTGACTGTATATATTATTATAGGAACAATACTCGAGGAAAAGAAACTCGTTTTAGAATTTGGCAATGCTTACGTCGAATATCAAAAAGAAGTTCCGATGTTGATTCCTTTTGCTATAAGAAAAGTTAAGTAGTAACGACCAATCCAATCATAACAGGCCTACAATTAACGGGCTGATTACAGCGGCAATTGTCTTCCCCGACTTTTCACTGGAGGCTACACAAAAAAAGTAAAATATACACCCAACCCCATCAATATAAGAGCGCTTAATTTATTTAATCCATTTAAAAAAGCCTGACCTTTTAACACCGATTTTAACAAGCCGGTAAAGGTCCCTACTATCAAAAGGGGCAGGCACCGTGCAATTGCGTAAAAGAGAAGAAACCAAAAGCCGAAAAAAAAGTCGGCCTTGGTAGCAGCCAGAGCAAGCACTGTCGTAGTTATAGGAAGGGTGCAGGGTGAAGCGAGGAAAGCAAATGGTATTCCCAGCAGAAAAGCCCCGATCATACCCTTGCGTGAACCGGCAAACAACTTCAACGAATCCTGCCCTAAACTCACATTCCATGGCAAAACGCCCGCAACAACCAAACCCATTACAAACATAAGAATGCCCAGAATTTTATAAATATACGAAAGGTAATGCATCACCATACCTATTCCGGAAGCAACCAATCCTAAAACGGCCAAAGTTAGTGAAATGCCAACAACGAAAGAGAGCGTCAGAAAAAAGCACCTCAACCTGGAAACCTCTCCCGAACCTCCAACATAAGCTGCTACAAGCGCAGCCGCGGGCAGGGTACAAGGGCTAAGACCGGCCAGCAATCCTGCAATAATGGCGGCGCCTAATGTTAACTCGTTAATCAATGGTACCATTAATTTAATCCTCCAAAAACCCTGTCAATCTCTGCCATATTTAAAGGTCCTTCTTGCTTGATTAAAACACTGTTGCTTGCATCAACAACAACGATCGACGGAATGTTATTAATTCCAAAGCTGGATGCATATTGCAGCAATTGTTTATGATAGTCGACGTCGCCTACACTTACGTCAAGCCATATAAATGTCACCCGGTTTCCGTACTTGCTCTCAATTGATTTAACTTCACTGCGGCGCTGCTCAAACTTTTGCCTTGTCGCCTCACAGCAACCTGCACTATTAGTAAAAACATAAACCTTCGCAGGCAGGACAACTTTGGTATCTGTTTCGTTCTCCAATTTAATTTCTGTTTCATTGTCTGTGTTGGTTTCCGATTTTGTTTCTAAGTTAGTTTCTTCTTTTTTATCTGATTGTGACTGCTCTGTATTCACGGGTATAGCGATTTTACTCTGTTGACTGCCAGGCTTGTCTGATCCAGTGTTTTTCTGATCAGTCTTATCAGAAGTTGATTCTTCAGCGCCGGTCTGACTGCCGTCAGGAACCTGGTTGTTTGAAGCCGTTTGTCCGCTCGGGGAGGTCTGTTTTTGGACAGGTTCTTTTTTTGAGTTAGAAGAACATGCTGATAACAGGACCGTTAAACAACACATTAATATGATAAAATAGGCGATCTTTCTTTTCGACAAAAAACCCACCCCATTCGTTAATGATATTGTTGCCACTTTTCAACTTAGCCTATATTTTTCTAATCAAGATACACCAACCAACTTTTAAAAAACATTGTGTTAGTCAAATTGCAAGGCTTTCATAACCTGTTTTATTGATGAAAATACGAGATACATTTTCAATCTGATGTGTAGGTTTCCTTTGTAAGCCAGTGTGATAAAAATCGAATATAATTATTATAGAATAATCATATTAAACAAATAACCTACACAAATAATTGCCACAGCTACAATGCCGAAATATACTGCCAGCAGTTTTGGTTTCAGTACCTGCTTGAGGATTATAGCTTCCGGTAAGGACAGCGCCGTCACAGCCATCATGAAAGCAAGGGCTGTGCCCATTGCCATCCCGGTTCTGACCAGTTCCTTTACTACGGGGATCAGCCCGGCGGCATTTGAATACAAAGGAATGCCAATAACAACCGCCAACGGGACCGCCAATGGATTAGCCGGGCCGGCATACTGGGTCAGGAAACCGGCCGGGGCATAGCCATGCATGGCAGCTCCAATACCTACACCGATTACGACCCAAAGCCACACTTTTGTAAATATCTGCTTTGTATATGCAATAGATTGATCAATCCGGTCTTTCCAGGGCATTTGGGGATTATCCGTACCGCAGCCGCATTGTGAAGCGGTTATCTGATACACATATTCCTCCACAAGATGCTCAAGTTTCAGCCGGCCTAATATCGTGCCGCCAATTATCGCTACGATTACCCCACTTGCAATATATATGAGGGCTATCTTCCAGCCGAACGTCAGCCAGAGCATACCCAGGGCAACCTCGTTAACCATCGGTGAAGATATTAAAAATGAAAACGTAACGCCAAGCGGGACCCCCGCTTCTACGAAGCCGATAAATATCGGCACCGCTGAACAGCTTCAGAAAGGGGTGACAATACCCATCAGCGCTGCGATAATATTCCCGACAAATTCACGTTTATGTCCTAAAAGGTTCCTTGTTTTCTCGGGTGGGAAGAAACTCCTGATTATGGCTATGACGAATATGATCAAGATCAGCATAAATAATATTTTTACTGTGTCGTAGAAGAAAAAATTAATAACAGAGCCAAAGTGAGATTCAGGAGATAACCCGATGAGGTTATAAACCAGGTAATTTACAGCCTGCTGCCACATTCAATTACCCTCATTTCTTAATCTCGCCGGTGATAATGTTTTTTAACTTTTCCTTTGACGGAAGCGGACCGGTAAGCTTAACCTGTCCGTTTATAACTAACGCCGGTGTCATCATCACTCCGTAAGAAGCTATATCTTTGAAGTCTTTTACATGCTCCACGTCAGCTTCTTCATTTAAATATTTTAACACTTCAAGAACCATCTGCTCAAGCTTATTGCAGTTTGCGCAGCCTGCGCCAAGTATTTTGATATCCATTCTTTTTGGGCCACCTTTCTTTTTTTAGTATTCTTGTATTATCTTTCTCCCTGTATTTCAGCTGCAAAAATATTTGCGTTTGAAACCGAGGGCAATATTGACCAATCCAATCATAATCGGCACTTCAATAAGCGGGCCGATTACAGCAGCAAAAGCCTGACCGGAATTAATTCCAAATACGGCAACTGTAACAGCAATTGCCAGCTCAAAGTTATTGCTGGCGGCAGTAAAAGCAAGTGTCGTAGTCTGGCCGTAATTAACCCCAAGAGATTTGCATAGAAAAAAGGCAAGGAAGAACATTATTATGAAGTAGAAAAGTAACGGTATGGCAATTCTAATCACGTCCATAGGCAGGGTTATAATATAACTACCCTTCAGAGAGAACATGACGATAATTGTAAACAGCAGGGCAATCAGAGCCAGAGGGCTGATCTTGGGGATGAATTTTTTCTCATACCAGTCCTTACCCTTCACAGGGAGCAGTGAGAACCTGGTGATCATACCGCCGATAAACGGTATACCGAGATAAATAGCTACACTCTTGGCCACATCTGTCATGGAAATATGAACAACCATTGATTTAATACCTATCCACTGGGGCAATATTGTTACAAAAAAGTAGGCGTAAACTGAAAAGAAAAGAATCTGGAAAAACGAGTTTAAGGCAACCAATGCAGCCGCATACTCTAAATCACCCTTAGCCAAAGAGTTCCAAACAATGACCATAGCAATACAGGGGGCTATGCCGATGATTATTATGCCTGCCATATATTCGGGGTAATTATGTAATAGAATGATGGCTAGAAAAAACATCAGAACAGGCGCGATAATCCAGTTTAGAATTACAGCCAGTGTTAGTACCTTGCCATTCTTAAATACTTTGCCAATTTCCTCGTATTTTACTCTGGCTAAAGGTGGGTACATCATAACAATCAGGCCGATGGCGATTGGTATCGAAGTAGTTCCGATCTGGAACTTTTTTAAAAGACCGCCCACTTCCGGTACGACATAGCCCAACCCTACTCCAAAAAACATAGCTAAAAAGATCCACAAAGTTAAATACTGGTCCAGTATGGATAATTTGGCTGCTGCCTTTTCGGACACGTATGTTACCTCCTTTTCCCTTTTGAACATGTTGTACATGTTTCTTCTTCAATCATCCCTGCGCAAACTTCGGGATCAAAACCCATCTCAGTGCAGAGATTAGGGTTTTGCCTTAACGGTGAGGGTTTCGCTAAGGAGCAGGAGAAGCAGGAAAGACTTTCAAGAAACACGTCCATTTGTTTGAGCAATTCCTTAAGGCCATCTTTGTTCAGGTTGTAAAATACGATCTTTCCCTCTTTTTCACTGTTGATCAGGCCTGCCTGTTTTAAAATTTTTAGGTGGTGGGCAATAGCCGGCTGCGATAGGCCGATGGCCTGGATAATCTCACAGGCTCCCATTTCCTGAGCGGCCAACAATTTTAATATATTTTGCCTGTGCGAATCCCCCAAAGCTTTTAATCTATTTAACACTGGTCAATAATCCCTCATTCCACAAAAAGCTTTCATACTATATTATATACATATTTAAATAATTAGATATATAAATTTTTAAATTTTATTGACAGAATTTATGCATAGCCGTACAATATATCTGCGCTCTATGCATTATGCTTCTATATATTAAATGGAAGTGAAGAGGTGATTTTACAATAAAGTGCGAGTACGAATCACAAGAGTATTGGGCGGGGCTAATCAAAATGAGTCTTTCCCGGTTTTTTATTCTATATGTGCTTCATTTGCAGCCACTACACGGTTATGAAATAACCAAACATATTGCCGAACTGACCAATGGTTGTTGCGCTCCTACAGAAGGAAGTCTTTATCCCGTATTAAGGGAATTCAAGGAAGCCGGACTGGTAGACTTACTTATACAGATTGTATGCGGCCGTGAACGCAAGGTATATACTCTGACACCCAAGGGTGAAAAGGCCTTGGGTGTTGCATCACAAGCCTGGTGCGAGGTAGCTGATTTATTAAAAATGCCACAAGACAACAGCTTTAGTTGCAAAGAAAAAAATGGCGCTGATCATTTAGGAGCCAAAAGTCGATACGATTAATTTTGAAATATAAAGAACTATAAAGGTTAAAAGGGGGCGTGAACTTTGAATAATAAAGAAGAAATAAGAGACATAATTAGAAAAAATTATTCCGAGGTTGCTTTAAAAGGTTCTGCAGGGGAGTGCTGCAGCGGAGGCTGCAGTTGCAGTGGTCCGCAGATGGATATCGTGGATATTGCCATTAAAATTGGTTATTCTGAAAGCGACTTTGAAGATGTTCCGATTGAAGCCAATATGGGGTTGGGCTGCGGAAACCCGATTGCTATTGCACCACTTAAAGAAGGGGAAGTGGTACTTGACCTTGGCAGTGGCGGCGGATTTGATTGTTTTTTGGCAAGAAAGCAGGTCGGTGAAACCGGGTTTGTTATTGGAGTGGATATGACACCGGAAATGATAAATCTATCTTTGGATAAGCAGCAAGTTTTTAATGAAATGTACAGAATACTTAAAACCGGAGGGAGGATATCTATATCTGATATTGTTGCTACAGCGGAATTACCGGAGCATATAAAGAACAGCCCTGCCAGTATCTGTAGCTGCGTGGCTGGCGCTGAGCATGTTGAAAATATAAAAACTATGCTTCAGAATGCTGGTTTTACAAACATCCACTTGATTCCAAAAGATAACAGCAAAGAAATAATAAAAAGTTGGGTCCCCGGCATGGAAGAGTTTATTGCCTCTTTTATAATTGAAGCAAAAAAAGGGTCGTGAAAAAAAGATACATTTTTAAGGGACAACAAGTTTATCAAGCGGCGTTCAAGTTTGGATATGGCAAGTAAATTAAAACACAATTTAAAGGAGGTTGAAGGAAAGTGAAAGAAGTCACTGTCACCGTATTCGGAACTGATGCTTTTATGCCGGCATCCAGCTGCTGAGGTCCGTCCACCGGAGACGCATGTTGCGGCTCTGCGAAGACCATGCAGGAAGAAGCTGAAGCTTTAAATAAATCGCTTGTACAGAGTTTTGGCGAAGCAATCCGCTATGCCTATGTTGATGTGCTAAGCAGCGAGATGAATAATTACCCGGAGATTGCGCAAATCCTGAATCGAGTCAGACTACCCCTGATTGTTCTTAACGGTCAACCCCGCTTCCACGGTGGGATTTCAAAAGAAGTGATCGCAGATGCAGTGGGTGATCTTGCAAAATGATACCTATATGCCGATTATTGGGCATAGCTGCACAAGTGCATATTTTAAAAAAAGGGGTGTTAATCAGATATGAGCGGTAGTGATCCTAAAGCGTCAAAAATATATAAGATAGACGTTGGCGGAGATATGATAGGATTGTCTGGAGTAGAGCAGGCTTTCCTTGAGGTAATGAAACTTGGTTTAAAGGGCGATCAGGCTGCTGAAAAAATATTGGAAATAGTTGAGAGAACAAACTTTATTCCTGAAGGTTCGGAAAGGCAATACAAGTGGGCTCTATCTTTGGCATACAGAAACTATTTAGCTGATCCATCAACAGGAAAAAAGGCTATGGAATTTGATCAGAAACCAGCATGTTGAGACACCTGATAATATATCTCTTCTGTTTTGGTAAAACAGAATTAATTTATTAAAAGTAAACTCCTGCGTAAATGAACTGCCTTTAGAAAATTGGTACATCAAAAGAAAAACACATTAGCATTTACTCCATCTGTGGTACGGGTGCATGGATTCATACTCCCTGGTTGTTTGTTTGGTTATCTTATGCCAGGGAATGCCGATTTTTGCCCCTACAAGAGAAGCCAGGGCGCACCGTCAGAGTATGGGGTCAACTTCCGCCAGCAGTCTGTCAAAGACATCATACGGGTCGCAGGCAAGGAAATCATCTTTTGTGCCAATGCCTATTCTTTCAAGTTTGCCGGCGATTACTTTGCCGATATTGGGCAGTTCAAGAAGGCTGCTTTTATTTTTCATTTTTCCTCCGTCCACATTTGTTTATGTCGACAACCCCGTCCTCCTGCCTGGTATTTGACTGGTATTTGACACAAGAGTACCGTCCCCTTGATCCTTTCCGGCCCGTATTCCTCGGCAATCACCTGGATGATTGCCGCCCCAAGCTCCTTCATCAGGCTGAACAGCCAGGCCGGGCATTTTCCGGGATGTTACGGAAGGTTCGCAACGCCTGTCCGCATATAAATTCATCCTAAATCATCAAAATTCTATCAGCACATACCCTTGTCCATGTCGAAATCCCAGTATTTATCATGGATCTTTTTAACTTCGTTAATGTCGTTTTTAAACATGGAGGATACGGTTGTGGTTCTTTTAAGGCCGGTATCTTCATGGATATTAAAATTCAGTCCCGAAAGGGCGTTAAAAATTGCGGCCACCGAGACGGCTTGGCCTTCCAAATTGTATCCGCCTTCCAAAGTGGCTGTGATACGCCCGTCGCAGCATTTGTCCGCTATGTTCATAACGATTTTAGTCAGGTTTTCAAAGCCCAGTGAGGTTAGACGCATCGCTCCGATTGGGTCGCTGTGATGAGAATCCTGTCCGGCGGAGATTAGAATGAACTGGGGTTTGTACTGTAAGGCGGCAGGATATAAAATTTCCTGGAAGACAGTTTCGTATTCAATATCGCCCATCCTTGCTTCAAGGGGGACATTGATTGTAAACCCTTCCCCTTCTCCCCTGCCAATGTCTTTTGTCCAACCGGTGCCGGGGTAAATCCAGCCCTGGTGGACTGAGAAGTAAAGTACTTTTGCTGTATTATAAAAGGCAGCTTCTGTCCCGTTCCCGTGGTGGACGTCCCAGTCAACAATCAGGATTCTTTCCAGGCCATATGTTTTTTCCAGGTAGCGGGCGGCAATGGCTGCATTATTGAAAAGGCAGAAACCCATCGCCCGTTCCGGCATGGCGTGGTGGCCCGGCGGCCTGACGAGGGCAAATGTGTTCCGGAACTTACCCTCCATTACTTTGTCAACTGCGCACAGGAGTCCCCCTGCCGCCAACATGGCGGCGTCATAAGAACGCTCCGAGGTATAAGTGTCCGGGTCCAGGTTTCCACCCCCGTTTAAACAAATCTGCCTGATGCCTTCGATGTGGGCGGGCGAGTGTACCAGGGCAATTTCTTCTACTGTGGCGGGGCGGGGAGGTATGCTTTGGATATAGTCCAGGATGCTTGTTTCTTTTAGTTTGGACATGATTTTTTCCAGGCGTTCCGGACATTCAGGATGATATACCGTATAGTGATCAAGATAGAGCGGGTCATATACATACCCTGTTTGGCTCAAACAAAAACACTCCCTTTTTGCAATTCTATCACACGGTTTTTTACTAAACAAGGCTGGCGCGGCCTACTTTGGTTTATGCCAGCAGGGCGGCTATAATGCCGACTAAAAATATCCCGTCGAACACTCCGGCGCCCCCGATGCTTAAGACATGGCTGCCCATGTCCCGGAACTTGTTCAGGTTAAGCAGGTCTGCTCCTGTCAGGGTCCCCCACACTCCGGCGATATAGGCTACCGGAGCGGCGTATTCACGGGCCAGAAGGAGCGCTGCGGCTGCCGCCACCAGGGGAGGAATGAATGCCGGCAGGGAGATGCCCATGCCGGGGACCGGACGGGCCAGGGCCTTTGAAACTATGGCAACAATTGCTGCGGCCAGGATAGTCGGTGGAAAGGGAGCCCGGTAAAGAAGATAGAAGCTGAACAGAACGGGTATGACAGCGCCTCCCAGATTGACCGCAATAACCTGTTCGCTTACCCGCGGCGGGTAATAAAAAAAATAATTTAAGGGCGGCATCCGCTCTTTGACCAGGCGCCGGGAAACGGGGATATTGATAATTCCCCCGATCAGGGAAAGTCCGAAGAGAAAGACAGCGCCCTGCGGTGACAAACCCAGTTTGGTAAAGGAAAATGCCGCAACCTGGAAAAAGAATATAAAGATTAGAAAAGGAAGCAGGACAAATAAAGCGAGGAATAAAACCGGCACAGGCAGCGCTCCCTTCTATATTCAGCAATTTAATATTATCTTAAACAGAGAAGGAAATAAAGTGAACCGTATCGAATAAAAAATTAATATTTGTGGGACGACCATGTGGTATAATTTTTTTGGCCGCGGGTCTAAAGAAAATTTTCCGGGAGGGGACAAGTATGAATTTATTGATTATGGGACCGCCGGGCGCCGGCAAAGGTACACAAGCTGAAGTGCTGGTAAAAGAGCTTTCTATTACCCATATTTCCACGGGCGACATGTTCCGCAGCGCGATCAAAGAAGGAACGGAAATGGGTAAAAAGGCCAAGGAGTACATGGACCAGGGGGGACTCGTACCTGATGAAGTAGTCGTCGGCATGGTTAAGGAAAGACTGGCAATGCCAGACTGCGCCAAGGGATTTTTACTTGACGGTTTTCCGCGCACACTGCCCCAGGCGGAAGCCCTGGATGAAACTCTAAAAGCTTTAACCATTAAATTGGACGGCGTAATTAACATTGATGTGCCGCGTGAAAGGCTGATGGCCAGGCTGACCGGGCGCAGGATCTGCAAGGGCTGCGGGGCAAGCTACCATGTTCTGTTTAACCCGCCAAAAAGCGAAGGAAAGTGCAATTCCTGCGAGGGCGAGCTCTACCAGCGCAGCGACGACAACGAAGAAGCCGTTTCCAACCGGTTGGATGTCTATGAGTCACAGACCCAGCCGCTTATTGATTACTACGTAAAAGTAAACCTGCTTAAAAATATCAACGGTGACCAGGATATTAAGAAAGTCCTTGATGACGTCCTGGCCAGTCTCAAAGGTTAGGACTGTTCGTAAAAGTATAAATTACCAGGCAAGTTTTTAAAACCCCGCCAATATAAATCAACTAAGAAAGAGTTGAGGGAGGTGGGGTGCAAAGAAAAACCTTGCCGCAATTTGTAGTCGATTAAACTGACAAAGTCTGGGGGCGCCTGTTTTGATACAGGCGTCCTCAATGTTTCAGACGGGCGCAAGTATCCGGTCTTTATTGACGTTTAACGATATTTCTAATATGATGAAATTGTAAAAATGTGTAATCAATAACTTTAGGGGGAAGGCAAATGAACGAGCGGGAACTGATTATAATAGGCGGCGGGCCTGCCGGTCTTGCGGCCGGATTGTACGCGGCGAGGGCAAAAATCGATGTGCTGATGCTGGAGCGGGCAATGCCGGGCGGACTTGCGGCCAATACGGAGTTTATAGAAAATTACCCCGGTTTTGCAGAAGGGATCGACGGCGCCGCACTGACAGCCCAGATGGAGGCCCAGGCAAAACGTTTCGGATTGGAAATTATCGGCGCCGATGTCATGGGCCTGACTTTTCAGGACGGAAAGTTTACCGTCAAAACTGACGAAGAGGAGCTGTTCAGCCACTGTGTCATTCTAGCCACCGGGTCGCAGCCGCAGATGCTGGGTGTCCCGGGCGAGGAAAAATTAAGGGGACGCGGGGTTTCTTACTGCGCTACCTGTGACGGGGCCTTTTTCCGCGGCAAGGAAGTAGCCGTAATCGGCGGCGGCGACGCCGCTGTTGGAGAAGCTGTCTTTCTGACCAGGTTTGCCAGCGGAGTGAACATAATCCATCGGCGCGGCGAATTGAGGGCAACCAAGGTTGAACAGCAGAGAGCCATGCAGAACGAGAAAATCAAATTTGTCTTGTTTAACACCGTACAAGAAATTATAGGGCAGGAAGAAGTGGAAGGTGTCGTACTCAAAGATACCCGTACAGAGGCCACTCAGAAGATGGATGTAAACGGTGTTTTTATTTATGTAGGCCAAAAACCCGATTCACAGCTGGTCAGAGAAATGGCCGAACTGGACAATAACGGGTTCATAATCACGGATGACAGTATGCGGACGAGGCAGCCGGGCCTTTTTGCGGCGGGGGACGTGCGCCAGAAGCTGTTGAGGCAGGTAGTCACGGCAGTGGCTGACGGGGCAATCGCAGCAGTGGCGGCAGGGAAATATCTCGAGGAGATCGGGAAATAAAAACAGATTGGATTTAAAAAAGAAGAGCTGTATCTGAAGATACAGCAGAGAAAGGGAGAGGAGATTAGGTTGTTATCAATTGGTTAATCTCATTATAATACAGTCAATCAAGGAAAAAAGGATTTACCGGCCAGTGGTTAAAATTGGTCCTTAAAAGTGTATATGTCTTTTAAACGGTATGAAATGTCCTTTTATTCTGAAAAACATGGAAATGGCCGCGGCCGGAAACCGTTGATACCCGATATCAACCTTCTAAAGCCAAAAAAGTGCCACTCGAAGGAAATTTTTATATTTTCAATATTTTCCGTAGTGTCTATCAATATATAATACGCCCTACCTTCCGGGATTCAGGAAAGTTCCCATGATCTGGTTTAATACCTGGACCTCCTCCGGTTTCATAGTCTGGTCGAGGTTATCCATCATGTTTTTGATTAAATTCATCAGCGTATCCTGGTCCATCATCGACACCATCTGTTTCAACATGGACGGATCAAAATTTTGAAGCAGGCTGCGGATCAGTTCCGAGAAATTATCGATGTCAAGCGGAGTATTTGTCATTTGTGTTTTCGCCTCCCAAGCTATGCTTTAAATTTATTAATAGACTATTCTCTCGATAGCTTTATTGTTACTCTGAAAGATTAATCAATCAGGCAGGATTATTTTAGAAAAACATCGAAGAAAGCTTAAATCCCCACTTTTACTTTTGGAGAATAAGAAATGCTTGGCTCCTTTGTGGTCTGTGATCTGGAAACAACGGGTCTTTCTCCCCGGCAGGATGAGATTATCGAAATAGGCATGGCGCTTGTTGAAAACGGTGAGGTCGCCGCAAGCTACCACAGTCTTGTGCGGCCTTCGCAAAAACTTCCGGTAAGTATACGCCGCCTGACCGGCGTAGACGATCAGATGCTCGCCTCCTGCCCGGAGCTGCCGGAAGTGCTGCCCCGCGCCCTGGAATTTCTTGGCGGTTATCCGCTGGTCGGACATAATGTGGGTTTTGATAAAAGTTTTCTTGAGGAAGCGGCCGGCCCGCTGAAGAATCAGTCATACGACACGCTTGAACTGGCCCGGATCGTCCTTCCCTTTTCGCCCGGCTTCAGCCTGAGCGCTCTTTGCCGGTTCCTGGGCATTAAAAATGAAAAAGAACACCGGTCGCTTTCCGACGTTTTGGCCACGGTCGAGCTATACGGGAAATTGGTTGAAGCCTTGAAAAGGCTCGATACAAGGGTTATTTTACAAGTTACTGCTTTTCTTTCGCAGGCAGGTTCTTCCTGGGTTAAGCCGCTGTCGGGCGCATTGAAGGATTTAACCGGCGGCGCCGCGCAGAAAGGAAACGGCGAACCGGCTGTTTGCGCAATTCCGGAATTAGGCCGTCCGGAACAGTATAATGTAAAAACAGCTCCTGCAGAAACCTCTTTCCTGCCTGAGTTCGAAGACCTTCCCTCCCTGTTTGAAGCGAAAGGGCGGCTGGCCTTAAACCTTGCGGATTACGAATACCGTCCCCAGCAGGAACAGATGGTGCGTGCGGTCAGCAGCGCGCTTTACGGGCAGAAGTATCTCTTAATGGAAGCCGGAACGGGCACGGGCAAGTCCATAGCCTATCTGATCCCGGCGCTGCACTGGGCATTAACCCGCGGCGAACGTGTGGTTGTATCGACACGGACAATAAACCTTCAGGAGCAGCTGTGGTCAAAAGACATCCCCGGCCTGCTCGGCGCCCTGTCCTGGCCTTGTAAGGCCGCGCTGGTCAAAGGCAGGTCAAACTACCTCTGCCTGCGCAGATGGTCCGGTGTCCAGGCTGCCGCAAACTCCCGCCCCGAGGAAGCGTCGTTCTACGCCCGGGTGCAGGTTTGGGCAGCGGCGACTGCCACAGGTGACAGGAGCGAACTGAATATTTCCTCATTTGAACAGGATTACTGGTCGAACATCTGCTCCGACAGCGAAAACTGCCTGGGCATGCGCTGCCGCTGGTTCAAAGGGCAGTGTTTCGTAACCAAAGCGCACAGGGCGGCGGAGGCGGCCAACCTGATTATTACCAATCATTCACTGCTTTTTTCCGATATCCGCATGGAAAACAAAGTATTACCCGATTATGGTCCTTTAGTGATTGACGAGGCCCACCATCTCGAGGATGCCGCCACCGAGCAACTGGGGCGCCAGATGAGTTGGACTGCCGTAAGGCGCTGGACGGGCATTGTGAGCAGGCTGCTCGCGCAGCCCGACATTCTTGTGCCCAGCGCTGATTTTGAAATATGGCGGCAAACCCGGCAGGAAGCGCGCAATGCCCTTGCGCTCCTGCTCCGTGATGCGCAGCTCTTTTTTGAGTCTGCACGCGTACTGGTTATTTCCCGGGCATCCTCCAGTAACCAGAGCACGGACCGCCGGACGTTCCGGATCAGGCGGACCGGTCTGGAAAACAAGGTTGTTTTTTTAGAAGCGGAATACTCGAATCTGGAATACCGGTTTGGAGAATTGCTGGACTATCTTCATAAACTTTCCGGTATCCTGGAGACCTGGCTGCAGGGCGGCTCCAGCGAGCTCTGGAGCGGGATGTCCGCCGAAATAAACCAGCATCTTTCCTGCGGCCGGGAACTGGCGGAGGATCTTGCCTTTATCATGTCCTGCCGGGAGAATAACTTTGTTTACTGGGCGGAAGCGGCGGAAGAAACTTACGGCTGCTTTCTCCATGCTGTTCCGGTGCAGGTGGGTGAAATGCTGAATGAACAGCTTTTTAAATCAAAAGAGACAGTGGTTTTTACTTCCGCAACCCTTACTGTGGGCGGTTCCTTCGAGCATTTCAAGGAACGCACGGGTTTGGACCTTGTCCCTGCAGAAAAGCTGATCGAGTTACAGGTTGATTCCCCTTTCAGCTACTCCGACCAGTCCCTGTTATGCATAGCCAGGGATATTCCTCCACCGTACGAAGTTCCCGGAGGGGATTATTTTGAAGCCCTGCTGGAAAGCCTGACGGGTTTGATCAGGGCTGTCCAGGGAAAGACACTGGTCCTTTTTACGTCACACCAGGCACTCCGGGAGGTGCACCGGAGGCTGAGAGATTTCTGCGAACAGGAAAATCTCTACTTGCTCGCGCATAACATCGACGGGGGCCGTACCCGCCTGGTCGAGGAATTCCGCAAGAGCGACCGCGCCGTTCTGCTGGGAGCGTCCAGTTTCTGGGAAGGGATAGACATACCCGGTGAAGCCCTTTCCTGCGTGGTCATCGTCAAACTGCCTTTTTGGGCGCCGGGAATACCTGTCATTGAAGCCCGGCTTGAAGAACTCGCCGGCAGGGGTAAGGACGGCTTTTTGCACTACAGCCTGCCCCAGGCCGTAATCAAATTCAAGCAGGGTTTCGGCCGGCTGATCAGGACCATGCGCGACAGGGGCGTTGTGGTGGTTTTAGACCCGCGCCTTTTAAGCAAAAGATACGGGCGGCATTTTTTAATTTCACTGCCGGTTAAAACGCACTTCCGGGGGGATACCTGGATGATTAAGGATAAAGTCGCCCAATGGTTAAATTATCCTGCCGCTCATCCCGGAATACAGGAGCCAAAAGATGTCACATTCGATGCCTGACCGTAATAGAATATTAAAAGAATAACCTTAAGGGGTGAGAGAATTGCGCGTTTATTTTATAAAGCTGCCCTTTTTTATAAGGAATTTTTTATTGAGACTGCAAAATAGATAATCGTGAACATCCTGGCAGGGAATCCCTGCTCTTTTTTTTGCAAGTGAATAAGGCCGCATTATTACTGTTCTTTTTTCAAGCTAATTATATTAATTTGCGGCCGTGCAAAGAATCTAACCGGCAGAGCTGTTGTACCGGCGCCATTGGATACAACAACTGTTGTATAGCCTGTATCTACAACTCCCGTTCTGTACTTTTGCTTATTCTCTATAGGTACATATGGAGCCCACAGCCCAAAAAGAGTTACCTGCCCTCCATGTGTATGTCCGCTTAATACTAAATCAATGTTGCGGGTTTTTATTTCTTCTGCAAAATCGGGATTATGGGATAATAGAATTACAAAATCCTGCTCGCTAACATCAAATGTGGTCGGATTTATATCCTGAATATCCTCAAACATATCCCCTACACCGCCGATTTTTATCCTTTCGCCGTTTTTATAAACCCATTCTGCTTTGTTGTCCAATAGCCTTATCCCTGCGTCTTTGGCAAGTATTCTCGTCAGTCCGGCGCTTTTCCAATGATCGTGATTGCCTAAAACTCCAAATATCCCCATAGTTGCTTTCAAATTTTTCAGTTCTTCAAAACACGGTTGTATATACTTTGAATTCTTAAATACATAATCTCCTCCCAACAAGATAATTTCCGGACTAAGCTTGTTAATTTGTTGGACAAGGCTTCTAACTCTTTCTCTTGAGAAAAATGGCCCATGATGAATATCTGAGACGAACACAATTTTCGTATTTTCAAAAGAAGCAGGAAGGTCTTTGTCTATAATATTTGTTTCTTTTAATTCCAACCAGTATGGCTCGATAAATGCATAGAGAAGCAATAATATTAAAAAGAAGCTTATTAAAAAATTTTTATTGTATATTATCCTCATACCGTGTTAATCCTCTAAAAAGTTAATTTTCATTTTTCTATATCCTAATTCTGATTAATTATACTTTTTGGTTATTATATTACCATAAAAGAAATGCATAAGCGGCACTTTACACATGACCCGTCTCTGGGAGGTATGACTCTCGGCTTTATAGAGGGTGTTTTTAATGACAAGGATGTTCTTTTTCACAGTGGAAGCACTATGCTCTGCAACACATGCCTCTATCTGGTACCCGGAGTAAATACCGGGATTTTTATTTCCTACACTGGTGGTAATCATCTTCTTCATTCCGAGGTTTTTCAGGAGTTTATGTATTTTTACTATCCGGTTAAAGCTGAAATAATAGGAGCGCCTAGCGAAGGCAGCCAAGAAAGGGTGAAAAAGTTTACTGGTGAATACCAGATGAACCGGAGAAGTATTACCACTGATGAGAAAATTAACAGCATATTAGGAAATGGAAAAGGGTTGTTAACCGGTTATTCATCTGGATCGCTGCCTGACGAACTATTATTGGAAGTGCTGTAGCAGGCATAAGCAAAAATAATGGAAGCGGCTTCCGCAGACGAACTGATGTTAATGAAAAACAATGCCTTGTTAGTACACAAAATAACCGTGCATGACTGGTATAAGCAATATTTTACCGGCGAAGTATACCATTTGCTGGTTGTCGTCATTGATGAATCTCTGAAGGGAACCGGGGCTTTAAGAAACATCCTCATGCCGGTGATTAATGAATGCGAAGAAAAGAAGATACCCATCGTGTTGCAGACCCACAATCCTGATAATGTTCCGCTTTATCAACATTATGGCTTTGAATTAATGGAAACCCATTATTCCGAAGAACTGGACTTATCTTGTTTCTGCATGGCACGATAGACAATTATGTTGCTAGCAGGGAAATGGCGCCCTCTTATTGTACTAACTTAACCATTGCATTTCGATTATTGGACGGTTTTGAAAATGTCAAGAAGTTTTGTCATTTTTGGAAATTGTTTTTACACAAATTTACTGCAGACGCATAACTGCTGATGTATAATATTGAATATAATTTCTTAATAGGTGAGATATGGATTATATTACTTTAAAAAACAGGAAGCTGAGAGATTGATAAATTGAATTATCTAAGTTATCTAATCTAAGCTAAATGGTTTTCGAGTCTTTAATGGTTATAATAAATGAGGTTGAGCAATAAGATGGATTTATTGGTTCGTCTTGACATAAACATTTTTTCCCTGATAATTTCCGCACTGATATTTTTTGACATGTATAAATGGGATGAGAAGCAATTTCTACAATACAGGCTGTTTATTGCATTATTAATTTCAAACATGGTCTTGTTGATTTTAGATTCTCTTAGCTGGTTGTTTGACGGGCACGCCGGACCGACCATTTCATTAGTATTAACAAGTGTTTGTATTCTGTATTATATAATGAATCCCCTGCCACCTTTTTTGTGGTCGCTTTATGCCCACCATCAGGTGTTTCATGATGAAAGACGTACAAGAAAGCTATTCCTCCCCTTATTAATACCTGTAATAATATTTGCACTGATTTCAATAACGAGTCCGTTAACTAATTGGCTGTTTTTTTTGGATGGGAATAATGTCTATCATCGAGGAAAAGATTTTTATCTGGTAGTAATAATCTGCTACACATATCTGATTTGCACTTTTGTACTTATCTTTATGAACAAGCGCAGTATAGAAAAGAGACACTTTGTCCCGTTATTGTTATTTCCTGCTCTCCCTTTTATCGGTGGTATACTGCAGGCTATTTATTATGGGTTGGTATTGGTTTGGAGCAGCATAACCCTATCAATCTTAATAGTTTACCACAGCATACAGAACCATAGATTAAGCACTGATTTTTTAACCAACATATACAACCGCAATGAGCTTGAGCAATACTTAAACATAAAAATTCGTAACAGCGCTAATAAAAATTCATTCTCAGGAATTTTTATAGATATCGATAATTTTAAACAAATCAATGACAGCTATGGTCATAAAATGGGCGATAATATGCTGATAGATACCGCCGGATTGATTAGAAAAAGTTTGCGAAAAGATGACTTTTTTGCCAGGTATGGCGGAGATGAATTCATTGTCATTCTGGATATTCAAGATATTTCGGTTTTAGAACAGACAGTCTTGAGAATAAATTCGAATGTAAGAAATTATAACTCAAACAGCGAATACCCTTTTAAACTAAGCATAAGCATGGGTTACGATATTTACGACCCAAAATCCGGTATGGATAAAGATATGTTCATTAAACATATTGACGCCCATATGTATGAAAAGAAAAAATAATAGAAGTTTATAAGAAAACAGATTTAGAGTTTATATTTGTGGGATGACAGCGGGCTTAAAAGGTCTTAAGCTTATTTTCCCGGCCTGGCAAGTGGGAGGAGAGCAGCATGACGGATTCACTTACACTCATACTGCTGGCAGTTATTCTAATAACTTTTATTTTCACACTAACCAACGGACTGCATGACGCCAGTTCAGTTGTTGCTACTTTTATTGCCTCCGGAGCCGCCAGCCCGGTTCAAGCTGTTGTTTTAGCCGCTGTCTGCGGCCTTATAGGCGCTGTGGTGAGCGGCAGCGCAGTATCCAATACTATTTCTTCCGTAGTAAATATTCCAATCCAGGCAGATCTGCCCAAAGTCCTTCTGGCGGCTATGGCTGGAGCCGTATTGTGGAATGTGATTACCTGGTAGGCCGGATTTCCTTCAAGTTCTACACATGCCCTGGTGGGAGGACTTATCGGAGCAGTATGGATGGCGCGAGGGCACAACAGCGTTTTATGGGGCTGGGAGCAATTAATCGGTCCGGCGCATCAATTGGTTGGAGTTAGTAAGATTGTAGCTGCTTTGATTGTCTCGCCGGTTTTGGGTTTTTGCACTGCTTTCTTGCTGCAAAAAGGCGCCAAATTTCTCCTTCGTAATGCCAATTATCGAATAAACTCGGGCATCAAAAAGGTACAATGGATTCTGGCCGGCCTTTTAGCATACAGCCATGCGGGTAATGAAATGATACGCAAAAAATTGCAGGCCTCATATTGATAGCCCTGGTCTCCGCCGGCCATTCCATTGACCCAACGACTTCACTATGGGTAAAAGGTGGTGTGGGAGCGGTTATGTTCATAGGGACGCTTTTAGGAGGCTGGCCTATAATGAAGACGGTGGGGAGAGGTATATACACCATTCGTCCCATCCACAGCTTGAATTCTCAAATATCGTCGGGCGGATCCGTACTGCTCGCGACTGCATTAGGCGCCCCGGTTTCAACAACCCATGTCGTTGTGGGCAGTGCAATGGGAGTAGGCAGCGCTGATGAATTCCGCATGGTCAATTAGAATATCGGTAAGGAGATCGTTATAGCCTGGTGTGTTACCATACCGGCATCGGCGATAGCAGCCGCGCTGGTATATTTCTTGTTGCGGTTTTTATAGAGGAGGAACCGTAGTGCGATTTAATTTTTGGGACAGACTGTTTCCAGTAAAACACGATTTCTATAAAATGATAAATGAACAGGCGGCCGCCACTGGCAAGATCGCCGGCACATTGCTGGATTGGCTGGAGAGCCGTTCTCAGGAGGATTACCAGCGCTTATTAGAGAGGATGAGGGAAGCAGATCAAAGCCGGTTAGATATGGAGAAACATCTCATAGAGGCATTCGCTACTCCCTTTGATCGTTCGGAGATATATTCAATATCCATACAAATGAGCCGCATCGCCATATATGCACAATCTACCTTACTGGAAATGGAATCCTTTTCAGTTGCCGCCGACACGACAATCAGGCATATGGTGAAAAATCTTCTTGATGGTGTAGAACAATTGGCCCGGACCATATATTTACTGAGAGAAGACGCCCGCCGGGCTGAAGATCAAATAGGGGGCATTCGCCAGGCTCAAACGCTTGTAGAGGGTTATTATCGAGCCGGTATGAGAAAGTTGTTCGAGGGCCAGGATCTGCTGCGGGCTATGAAATACCGGGAAGTATACCACCACATCAAGGACGCAGCTACTTTTTTAGGTTACACAACCGATGTTTTACACCGGATTATTGTGCGGCTGATTTAAACCGGTAAATAACCATAATATGGGGATGGAAATGAGGTTAAGTCTATGGCAGCGATATTAATAAAAGACGGTATTTGCTGGGTGGGGGTACGCGACCCCGAACTCAGGATTTTCGATGCGGTTATGACTACCGGCATCGGCACCAGATATAACGCCTACTTGATTAAAGGCAGCGAAAAAATGGTACTGATGGAGGTATGCGAGGACAAGTTTTTTGCTCAGTACCTGGATAATGTCAAAAGTGTGACGGATCTTGCTGATATCGACTATCTGATCATGAATCATACTGAGCCGGATCATTCAGAAGCGGTTGCCAAATTGATCGACCTGGCGCCTAATCTTACAGTTCTGGGCAGCCCGACCGCCCTCTCCTTTTTAAAAGAAATTACTAACAAGAAATTTAACGCTAGGGCAGTAAATGACGGCGACCGTATGGACCTGGGCGGGAAAACGCTGCGTTTTATAAGCGCTCCTTTCCTGCACTGGCCGGACACGATTTATACCTACCTGGAAGAGGAGCAAATCCTTTTCACCTGTGATTCATTCGGATCGCACTATCCGGATGAGCGTCTCTTTAATGATCTGATGGAGAGCGACTTTATCACCCCGTATAAAGAGTATTTTGATGCTATTATCGGTCCTTTTAAGCCCTATGTTTTAGAAGCGCTGGACAAGATAAAAGACCTCCCCCTGGCCATGGTGGCCCCCGGTCACGGCCCGGTTCTGCGCAAAGACATCGACCGCTATATTGATCTTTACCGGCAATGGTCCACCCGTCCTCCCATTCCCCAAAGCGGCAAGCCCAAGATAATTCTTGCCTGCTTGAGCATCTACGGCTTCACCAAAAAGCTGGCTGACAGCATTGTTGAAGGTGTCGAAAGTATCGGTGATTTCGAGATCAGAAGATACCGGCTGATCGAAGACAAATTAGATGATCCTGAACTGTTGGACCGGGTGGCGGAGGATCTTTTAGACGCCAGCGGATTTTTAATCGGATCGAATACCGTCAACGGTGATGTCCTGCCCCAGGTTTGGAAGCTGCTCGGCCGCCTGTCTCCAATAAGCCATGGGGATAAAGTGGCCATGGCTTTTGGTTCCTATGGGTGGAGCGGGGAAGCCGTACCCGGCATTGAGAACCGTCTGCAGGCCCTGCGCATGCAGGTTATGCCCGGCCTGCGGGTCAAGTTTAAACCCGGCGAAGGCAATCTGGACGACGCCTTCAAGCTGGGTATGGATTTCGGCTGTGCTATTCTCGATAAAAAGCAGGACATATCCATGCATCGCTGGCGATGCTTGGTCTGCGGGCATATTCATGTCGGGGCGGAACCACCTGCAGTGTGCCCGGCCTGCGGTGTAGGGGCGGATAATTTTGTGCGCGAGACCGTGGAAGATGAATTTATTAATGATACTCAGGATAAATTCGTCATCATCGGCGGGGGTATTGCCGCCCTATCGGCTGCTCAAGCCATTCGCAAGCGCAACCGCAGCGCGGAAATCGTTATGTTAAGCGAAGAAGAATACCGTCCCTATTATCGTCCGGCTTTATCCGATCTGCTCGGCGAGGATCTTTCCGATAAACAACTGTATGTTTTCGATCCTGCCTGGTATGCCGACAACCGGGTGGAATTGAAGACCGGCACCCGGGTGGCTAAGATTGAACCGGATAAGCGGACCATAGTTACGGAGCAGGGCGAGAGCATTCCGTATACTAAACTAATTGTCGCCACCGGAGCGCGCAGCAACATGCCTCCATTCAAAGGATTGGAAAACCGGGGTGTCCATGCCCTGCGCAGCCTGCAAGACTCCCTGCTCCTGAAGGAAGCAATTAAGTCTGCTAAAAAGGCCGTGGTTATAGGAGGCGGAGTGTTGGGTTTGGAAGCGGTTTGGGAGATGGTCTCTAGCGGCGTGGAGGTTGCTGTTATCGAGCATAACCAGCGCATCATGCCCCGCCAGCTGGACGAGCCGGCTTCCGGGCGTCTGCAGGCGTTGATGGAAAGCAAAGGCGTAAAATTGTACCTGGGCCTGGACACCGCGGAAATTGTGGGAGACGGCCAGGCGCGGGGTGTGCGGCTAAGCGACGGCCGGCTTCTGGAAGCGGATTTGGCGCTGATCTCCACCGGGGTCAAGCCCAATATGGAATTAGCCCGCGATGCCGGTATAGATGTGGCTCAGGGGATAGTGGTGGATGGCAGTATGCGCACCAGTCAGTCCAGCATCTATGCCGCCGGCGCCGGCGCCCAGTTCGGAGAAAGACTGGTTGAGTTATGGCCGGTTTCCCTGGAGATGGGAAGGGTGGCCGGGGCTGCCGCCGCCGGGGACTGGGTGGAATATAAGGCTCCTTTGCTGTCAACCATGCTAGTGGCTTTTGATATGGAAATATTCTCAATCGGGGAAGTCAATCTGCCCCCCGAACTTTGCCGGATAGTAGAGGTTAACGATCCGGCGGAGAACTTCTTTAAACGCAGCTATATTAAAGACGGCGTACTGGTGGGAGAAATTATTATCGCCCCCAAGGTGGACGCTACCCAATCGATGCAGAATTTGGGCCGGACCAGCGGAGGGCAAAAACGCATCCGGCATTGGAAGTGCCGGGTCTGCGGATATGTGCACGAAGGTCCCGAGCCCCCGGATGAATGCCCGGTATGCGGCTCCCCTAAATATGTGTTTTATCCCATAGACTGATGTGTTGACAGTCTGGGTCAGGTTACCTCATTTTAAAGGAATTCGATTTGTCTGCCGGAATGGAAACCAAGCTGGTGAATTGAAAAGAACCTGTTGTGTTACTCTATTTAGCGTTCTTGAAGTTATCTGTTGTTGACAATACCCGGATATGGTAAAATTAGGTTGGTAGTGCCGAATGATTTGAAGGGAGCGAGATGCCGTGAAAAAAGATGATCTTTTAGAGAGAATCACAATTAATCCGGATATTTTCAATGGTAAACCAATTATCCGCGGCTTGCGTATAAAGGTGGAAAATATGCTTGCTCTCCTGGATCAGGGTGTGACAATGCAAGAAATATTGGAAGACTTTCCAGACATGGAATTGAACGACATTAAAGCCTGCCTGGCCTATGCACGAACTTTGGTAGCAAATGAAAGCATTGGAGCAATTAATTTTGAGGCTGCAAAATGAAATTTCTTGTAGATGTTTGCATTGGAGGAAAAATTGCCAGGTGGTTAAAGGATATCGGATATGATGTTGTGGAAGTGCGAACGAATAATCCGCACATGCCTGATGAAGACATTCTTGATTGGGCATTTAAAGAAAGCAGGATCATACTGACTGCTGATAAAGATACCGTATTTCCTAATCGAATTCGTGTTCGAAATCCAAATATGTGATTTTGCTGATAGAATTTAAGGCGGCCTTTGTACTTCAAGGCCGCTTCTTCTGTAGTAGGGGATAACGCATGGTCAGGCTTGACTTATTATCGGGCTTGACTTTTTTAAAATGGACTGGCTTCCGAAGCTTCGCCGGTTTGCTATAGCGGCGCTTCGCAAAACCGCAATAAAAAGATAAATGAGTAAGTTATATCGAATTTAAGGACTCGGTTCAAGTTAGCGCCCTTCGGGCGGACTTTTATTCTTCCCCTATGTACTCCATGCTATCGTTATTGCATCCAGGACAGCCAACTTTGGGCATGTATCCTTCGTAGTACTCGTTGTTGAACTTGGCCATGCCGATCCCAGCGTCGATGATCGCCTCGTTAACCCAAAGCTCCTCCCCACATATCGGACAAAGATATTTGTACTCCTCCGGGGGAGGCCCGAATGGCTCCTCCCATTCCTTTTCCGTCCATGGCATCTCTTCGCTCTTCGACTTTATATTTGCCTCCCAATATTTCTTTGAATCCATCATAAATCACCCCATACTTGGGATGCCATATCTTCCAAATCTCCATCTTAAGCCCCACAACAAGGACAAACTAAAGGGTCTGTGCCTGTACTCTCCCGGTATCTTTCTCGATAACTCTTCTTGCCGATTATTTTTACCGCGCCCTGGACTACTCCTTTTACTTTGGCAACTGCTTCTTTAATTGTTTCCTTGATCTTCTCAAAACTCTTGGTTGCCTGAACTCCGTAGTACCTCTATGGTTTCCTTCTCCACTCTCTCCGTCATATGCGACCGATAATGATAAGTCACTTTTTGCCCATCATAAGCATCGACCCTTCTTACTGCTATCGTTTGTATACTATGGGCAGCAGCAAAAGCCCGCAAACCCGCATTCTTAAAATGAAAATTCCTATACGATTAAATTATAGTGGCTTTGCTGGTTGAAAAAGTGTAAAAAAGCAGAGAACATGACGCCGCGCTTTAGGAGAATTTCGTCAGGAAACAGCAGGATTTTTTAAAAATTACCAGAAAATATACATAAGGCGCAAAGGCGCAAAAATAATTGGAAATTTAATTAGAAACGAATTCGCGAGGCCTTACGTTCACGCCATTACAGCCGCCGAACTGAGCAGACATACGTGATGTGGGTCAAGCGATTCATCTTCTTCCACAATATGCGCCATCCTGCGGAGATGGCCGAGCCCGAGATCAGATGAGGTCAAGGCCGTGTTTAACCATCTAACCGGCGACAAATGGCTCATGGCTTCACTCATGTATGGTGCGGGCCTGCGCCTGATGGAATGCCTGCGGCTGCGCGTCCAGGACATCGACTTTGCCCGAAACGAGATCATAGTTCGGAACGGCAAAGGCGCCAAAGACCGCGTGACGATGCTGCCCGTATCGCTCAAAGCGCCGCTCCAAGAACATCTGAGAAGAGTCAAGGCAGTTCATGAAAAGGACTTGCGCAAGGGGTGAGGGCGCGTCCAGATGCCCGATGCTCTGGACCGCAAATACTCCAATGCTCCGAAGGAGTGGCGCTGGCAATTGGTCTTTCCCCAGGAGCATCGCTGGAAGAACACGAAGACGGGCGAAGAGGGGCGGCATCATGTGGACGAATCGCTGGTCCAGAAGGCAGTGCGGGAGGCCGTCTCCAGAGCGGGACTGACGGAACGCGCCACGCGCCATACCTTCCGCCATTCCTTCGCCACCCACCTGCTTGAAGGGGGCTACGATATCCGGACGGTTCAGGAGCTTCTGGGTCATAGCGATGTCAAGACAACGATGATCTATTATGGCAAGCAAGTAATTATGGAAAGTGAACACCAGAATTCGCTGATTTAATAGGATTTGCTGTTGCCTTTCTTGTCATAACAACTAATACTTTTC
>LDZU01008747.1_pt1 | contig 39050 bp, 42 predicted proteins | sample 615531 | NCBI WGS metagenome assembly LDZU01 (sample SAMN03408293, study PRJNA278302) | terrestrial metagenome | isolation source: oil reservoir sample SB2 | place: USA: Alaska, North Slope, Schrader Bluff formation | collected 2011-09 | reverse complement strand
TTAAGTATTCAAGTATAACTTAAGAGAGGTATTATTTTATAGATATAACTAGGGAATTTTCTCTGGCGATAGCTCTGGAATTTATTATAGCTTTGAGGCCGAGGATTGCGTAAGATTTTTATTCCAGTAAGATCAGAACAGAAATATTGCTCAAAAAGGTGTGTCAAGGGAATTTGGGCCCCGAAGCAGGTGCTTTTAAAACGTTAATAGTTTGACTGAGTTCTAATATGGTATATAATATATATAAAAGGACAAGCCCGCTATGCTCTTTCGGACCGAGATAAGCGGGCTTGAACAGAGCCGAAGTCCTTATTGTCCCTCTGGCTCGTAGCTTATTATAGCATATTTTGAATAAAAACAATAGAGGGCTTGGCTCCTGTTAGAAGTTAGGCCTTTTTTTATTAGTTGGCGAAAACAAAATGATAAATAACTCGATTAATCTGATCAAGAAGATGAGAGGGGAAAAGGGATTAACTCAGTCAGACTTGGCTCTCCTGGTGGGGATATTCTAACCCACTATTTTCCAATTTGAGTGGGGGGGGAACTATCCCTATGTTATCCTGTGTGTGGAAAACTTACTTATGAAGAAATAGATGGATATGTCGAGATTGCACCAAATGAAATATGTGTACAGCTTGAGCCAGATATTGGTTATTGTTCAAGTTGTAGTTTTAGCTATTCACAGCACGTTGATCAGCCTTTTGATGAGTAGGTAAAAGACCATATAAAATATTTATAAGTAAAAAAAGAAAGTAGGAAGAAAAAATGCAGGAGATGAAAATAAGTTTAGCAAACAGGGAAATAATGATAGAGGAGATGAATAAAATGTAGAGCTGGGCCTTATTAATTATTATAGTTTTATTGATTTGGCTAGTTCTCAAATTAAAATGAATAAAAGAAATATAATGATGATTTCAATTCACGGTGATCCAACAGCGGGGATCGGATCTGAGGAACAAGGCGGGCAACCTATTTATATAAAGGATATCTGTAGATTGCTATCAAGGGATTTTCAAATAGATATATTTACGAGGAAAAAAAATGCATTTGAAGCAAATATTATAGAGTTATTTCCTGGAGTTAATGTTATTAAAGTAAAGGCAGGGCCCGTTAAATTTATCCCAAAAGAAAACATTTATCTATATCTAAACGAATTCTTTATGAACACAACACGCTGGATTGAACAGAATAAGAAAGAATACTCGTTAGTTCATTCACATTATTGGTATTCGGGGAGTGTTGCCCTTAAATTAAAAGATTATTTTGAGATACCGATGGTGCATAATTGCCATTCCCTTGGCAGAGTAAAGTATGAAATTTTAAAGGAAGATAAACCATCATTTGCAGATATGAGATTATTGGAAGAAGAATTAATTCTGAAGAGATCTAATGCTATAATTGCCTCAACCCCACAAGAAGTGAAAAATATTCTAGACCTTTATAATGTTACAGGAGAGAATATCGAATTAATTCGGGCTGGAGTTAACGAAAGACTATTTAAGCCTATTGAAAAAACAATGGCAATTAAAGAAATAGGTTTAGATTTTAAAAATGTTATTTTATTTGTCGGTAGAATAACTAAAGCAAAAGGATTAAGAATACTTATTAAAGCTCTTGCAAGAGTGAAAAGGGAGTTTAATAAAGAATTAAAACTTTTCATAATTGGTGGTGATGTTTCTAATACTATGCATTCGGAAATAGAAAGCAGTGAAAAGAAATACATAAAAAAATTAGTTAATAAGACAAATTTATCAGATGATGTTATTTTTTTAGGACCTGTAGAAAGAGAAAAACTTCCCTATTATTATTCAGTTGCTGATATTTGTGTAGTTCCTTCTTTGTATGAATCATTTGGGCTTGTAGCAGTAGAAGCTATGGCTTGTGGTACTCCAGTAATAGCTTCAAAAGTTGGTGGGCTTGTCCATACAATAAAAAATGGATATTCCGGCTTGCATTTTGTGCCTGGAAGATCTGATCTTTTAGCCAAGAGGATATTAGGGATTATTACAGATTCGGAAAGATTAAAAGAGATGGGTGTAAATGCTCGTATAAGAGCAGCCAGAGAATTTGGATTGGAAAGAACTGTTAGACAAATGAAAGAATTATACGAATCCTTGATTTTCTAAAGGAGTAAAAGATGGAATATGTACTTGTTTCTGATTTAGATGAGACATTAACTGGAGATAAAGAAGGAATTATGCAGTTTAATAAGATTATGTTGTCTAATAGAGAAAAATTTTATTTAGTCTATTCCTCCGGAAGGTTTAAGGAATCAATATTGTCAGTATTAGAAAAAGAAAGATTAATCCAACCAGATGCTATAATTTCCAATGTGGGCACTGAAATATATTATGCCCCTAATTGGGATATAGATAAGGAATGGGAGAAGATAATTGGGAAAAATTGGAATAAAGAAGAAATCGCTTCAATTCTTGGTAGATTTTACCTGCAGCTCCAGCCTTACGAAAAAAAATTTGTAATACCATATTATATTGAGGAGGAAAGTATAGCAAAAAAGGTAAGAGAAATATTGAAAGGACATAGAGTTAAAGTTATATGCACTAGGAGTTTTCGGCTCCAAAAAGTGATAAAAACTCCCATAATATCCACTGCTCCTGTTGCTTTTAGTGTTTTTTCTGACAAATTATATCTAGATATTGTTCCAGAATGTGCAGGGAAAGGGAATGCTGCAAAATATATTAAAAATAAAATGAGTTTACCAATAATTTGTTGTGGAGATGCCGAAAACGATGAAAATATGTTAAAAGTTAGTAATTATGGGATATTAGTAGGAAATACATCTATTAGATTAAAAAGCAAATTATCAAAATTTCCCAACATTTATTTAGCTAAATCTTATTATGCAAAAGGGGTAATTGAGGGATTAAAATTTTATAGTGTTATTAAAAAATAAAAATGAAAGTAGAAAAATAAGGATCAACCATCTAATCTTTATTAGTAAAATTAATAGAAAGGAGAGCAAAATGAATGATAATGAAATTAGGGATGCTCTTTTAAAAGCTGCTTATAATAGGGCAAAAGAGGATGGTAACATTGAAGGCGGATTATTTAATGTTTATAAAATAAGTAATTTGGAAGGAGTAGAAAAAAAGAAAATTAATTTTAACGCTGACTATTTAGATAAGAAAAATTTAGTAAAGTGGGCTACTATGAGTGGAGGCATGGCAATTACTGTGTAAAAAGGCGTCATTTATTATTATAATTCAATATAAAATCGTTATTTTCAGCTATTTTAATTTTTATCCAAATAATTAAACGAGAATAACCCGCTTCACTACCTTCTTTTCTAATCATTTCTATTTTGTAACAATCGTATCCTTCTTTTTTTCAGAACCGAGTTTTTTATTGCTGAAATCTTTAATAAAGGCATCGCTTGTTCCAGTGTCTTCGTAGGAAAAATCGCTTCCTTCCATTTTTTTAGCTTTTAGAATGAAAGGCAAGTTTACGTACTCGTTTGGTTCGGAGGAAATAGATCCAGATATCTTCGGCATAATTAAGCATCAAGATAGCCTGTCTCTTTACCTGTTTAGGTTTAATATAACGTATCAGATTCTTTTCACTGTTATTTTTGCTGTATGAATCATAGATAAAACTTATTTCTTCACTTGAGGTGGTAGTAATAGTCATTTTTACCTTGGCTTGTACTGTATCCTGATTAATTAATTCATTTACTTTGTTTATAATTTCTTCAGCGGTAAGTTCTTGTCCGTTTGAGGTAATTAATATATTAAAAATAATATATTTAAAATGAGGATTATTTTTATAAATCTATTTTCTGATTTCATAATTTTTCTCCTCTCCTTTTACCCATAAGATTTAATTTAAATTTTCTGATAATATCGGGAGATATTATATTACCTTTTCCAAAATCAAAGAAGATAAAACCAATCCTTTTTCCTTTTGAGTTTAATAAGTGTTGGTAAATAGGGAAAGATATAAAGATTAAAAAGGATAATAGCCATACTATAGATACAAGAGAGGGTATATCTTTAGGCCAGAATGGGATTATAATTAGAGAGGATACAGTAGAAATGGGGAAAGCCCAGGCAACAGCCATTTCAATGCGCTGAGATAAGGGAAACTCAACTTCTCGCATTGATGAGATTTTCTGAAAATTATTATTTATGAAGAGGGGAATATCTTTAGCATATATCGGACCCCAGATTATTTCCCACCCAGTCTTGTTTTTAATAGTTTTAGCTTCGATGCCACTAGCGGCAAGCTGGGGTAATATTACTTTTCTATGGGATACAAGTTTTTCGATACCACTGGTCTTGAGGGCAGAAATAACACTGTGATTGGTAAAATGTCCTCCGGTAGCAGCACACCAGACATTGATGCCCTTGCTATTAGCTATGAGTAGGTAACAATTTATTCCTATTAATGCTTTTTTTACTCTTTCTACAGTTAGATGGAAATTACAGGTTAAAAAAACAGGAGAGTTTTGATTTGGGTTTCCGATTTTAATTAAACTCGGTTTGCAAGGAAAAGGAAACATTCTTAATAAAGTTTCTATAATATTAATAATAATATAATTAAATATATTCATTTTTATTTTATTCCTCTATCTTTGTTCTTTACTTTGGTTTTTTTGCCACTAATTCGATAAAATTTTCTATATTATTTAATTTTACTGATTCTATCAATAAACCGCTTTCTTTAATCTTTTTTGGTAAGTTATCTATGGTATGTATAGTAGTTTGGATAATAACATAAGTAATTATTTTCAAGGGAAATTTTGTTATCTCATTTATAATTTTCTTGAAAATATTTTTAGGTCTTACTTCATCTGCAATAAGGAGAAGACCTCCAGGTTTTAATATCCTTTTTATTTCTTTTAAAGTATTAATTAATTCACTTTCAGTTAATTCTGAAAAGCAAAGGCCACTCATTACCACATCGTAAATGTTTGATTTTTCACTTTCTAATTCAGCAACTCCCATTTCAAATAAGCTAATATTGGGGAGGAGATTTGCCTTAGTTGCGCGCTTTTTGGCAATTTCTAACATTTGCGGATTAATATCAATCCCTTTTACTTTTGCCCCTTTATGAGCAGCTTTTAAGGTTAATGCCCCAGTCCCACAGCCGAGGTCAAGAACCTTCTGGCCCTTTTTTAAGTGGGATGTTAAATGTTTATAGACCTTATCTAATTTTCCCAGGGTAAGAATGTAAATACCCCGATCATATCTATTAGGGGCAGATTCAAGTATTTTCATTAAAATGAATGTACTCATTTGAGTAACCCCTTTTTTCTTTTCCCTAATCTTGGGAAAAACATTGGAACCATTTTTTTATATTTGGAATAATCTCTGCCCAGTCGTTTTTCCAATTCTGGTTCTTCAATTGCCCTTAATTCAAAATAATTAAGTAAAATGAAAAGGGGAGTAAATATAAAAACGAGAGAGATTGAGTTAAATAAAATTCCTAATCCAAACATTAAAATAAAAACACCACAAAGCATAGGATTTCTTATATAAGCATAAGGACCAGTAGTGACTAATTTTTGTGGAGGGTTAAGTGGTACCGGTGTTCCTTTTACTTTTATAAAATGCAAAATTGACCACAATATTAAGAATAAGTCTAAAGTGAGAGTAAATAAAGATATACTAAGATTTAGTGGATAAAATATAAACTGAGGAAAATGTAATATCTTATCAATCCAAAGAGATATTATGATAAATAGTCCAATAAGGCTGAAAAAGAAGATTATCCCAATGGGAGTAAGAAGGTTTCGCATTTTTTTACTACCAGTAGCTGTTTTATAAAAAAGATTAATTAATTTGTTGCGAAGATTCGTAATATTTGCCCCTTTTCTTATAAATATAGTTATTTGGATAGCTTTTTAAGCTTAAAATATATATTCTATAAAATTTTAAGAAATCCTCTTTTTTGGGGAAAAATAATAAAAAAAATTGTAAGTTATTGGTTTTTAGATTTCGGTTAAATATTGATTAACTTGACAGCTTCTTTGTAACCAGAGTATAATAAATTAACAAAAAGATTAATTAAGTGTGCTTAGCTCTATGAAATATAATGAGTTAAAAAAAATAAAAAACTTATATTTTACTTACCAGGATGTAGCGAAAATATTATCCATATCAGAAGATTCTGCTCGGGTATTGTGCACTCGATATGTAAAACAAAAATACTTTATCAGACTAAAAAGAAACTTCTATATGCTAAGGGAAAGATGGGATAGTATTACTTCAAATCAAAGATTGGAGCTAGCTAATATTCTTCAGGTTCCATCTTATATCTCTTTGATGACCGCACTTTCATTTTATGAATATACTACCCAGATTCAGCAGAAATTTATTGAATCCATCTCCCAATACCGTACCTGTACCAAAGATATTGAGGGATTTATATTTAATTATAGTAAAATAAAGAAAGATTTTTATTTTGGCTTTTATAAGAAAAACGGTATATTTATTGCCTCTCCCGAAAAAGCCTTTATTGATTCCCTTTATTTAAACTATTTAGGAAAATATAATTTTGACCTAAGTTCGCTGAATTTAGAAAAGATTGACAAAAAGAATTGTGAAAAAATATTAAAGAGGTATCTCCCAAAATTTAGAATATTTTGTAAGAGGTATATAAAATGAACGATTTAATACAACAAGAGATTTTTGAAATAGAAGTATTAGCTTGGCTCAAGAATGAGGGATTTCTCCGCAATCTAATCTTTGGAGGAGGGACAATGTTAAGGCTTTGCTATAGTTTAAAAAGATATTCAGTTGACCTGGATTTTTGGACTTATCGGATAAAAGAGATAGATCGTTTTTTTATAAATTTAAAGGACTCTTTAAAAATAGATTATGATTTAACTGATGAGCAAAATAAATTTTATACTCAACTTTTCGAAATTAAAAAAGTACCTTATCCCCGCAAATTGAAGATTGAGATAAGAAAAAATGCCGGAAAAAAGGATTTTCAGGAAAAAATTGCTTATTCCCCATATTCTAACCAGCAGGTATTAGTCAAAGCTTTTACCTTGGAGCAGATGATGAAAAATAAGATAGAAGCTTTATTAGATAGAAAAGAAATAAGAGATGCATTCGATATAGAATTTTTAATAAGAAAAGGCGTTGATATTTCAGAAAATTATGAAGAATTAAAAAAGATTAGAGAAATTATTAAAGGGTTTAAAAAAAGAGATTACTATGTAACTTTGGGATCTCTTTTAGATGATGATACAAGAGAATATTATAAGAAAAATAAATTTACATATTTATTGAGTGTTATTGGCGAAAGGCTTTCTTATAAATAAGAAATGTAGTGTGTATTTAAGGGATTTAAATTTTATTAGTATAAAATTTGCTGATATTTATTTAGCTTGCTTTAATGTGTTATAATTACAAAAAATACGGCCTTTTTGATTATATTTAAACATCGGAATTTCAAAAATTGCAATGCTCTTGCAGGGATACTTTTTCAAAAAACAATATATTCTAACAAGATTGTCAGGAAAAGTTTTATATAAAATCAAAATGGAGCAAAAGGGAGATAGAGAGAGGTTTTGCGGGGAGTTCACTCCCCTGACAATCTTGAGTTGACTTATATGTAGAAGATTTTTAAGACAGTAAAAGAATTTTCAAAAAGGAAAAGAATAGAAAAATAAGAGGGGGAGTCAGTTAGAGGATGTAGATATAATATTAGAAAACATTTATCAATTAATGTAAAAATAATGAATGAATTATCAATGGAGTAATAAACAAAGCATAAACAATTAAAAAATTATTTTTATGGAGGTTAGAAATAGCAGAGATGCTCCCCAAGAAATCGTTAAAAGAAGATAGATTTGAAAGTGGTAGGGATTATAAGCTTTCAGAAAAAGAAATTTGCAGAGCTTTTCTAAAGGAATATAATAAAAAGAACAAAGAAGATTATCGTTTCATTAGAATAGGTGACCCCAATAAAAATGAACCTACCTGTATCTGCACCGATGATTTGAATGTGGAGATTGCCCCGGTTTATTATAATCAGGAAGAGGCAAAAGCTACCTGGGGTTTAGTTAAATTAATGAAAAAACGGGAGAAAGAGAAAGGTTTTAAGCGTAAAAACAAGGATAAGAAAGATTATTTAGCTGAAGCGACTCGGATGTTTTGTGATTCTTTGAATGAGCGAATAAATAGCAAAAATGATAGGGTATACAATTATACGGGTAAGTTGATTTTAATTATTGAAGAGGGTATTGGTTTAACTGAAAAGGAGTCAGTAGAGTATTATATTAAACAAGGCAAAAATTTTAACGATCAAGTTTTTGGTGAAATTTGGTTGATGTTACAATCAGCAGGCCATTATAGAATTTATCAATTAAAATAATCAGAGGTTAAGTTGATAGTTGTGGATTATCTAAAGAGACGTAATGGGCTAAAGAGAAGGGAGTAATTTTTGAAGATTGGATGTCATGTTTCTATTGCTGGGGGGATAGATAATTCAATCATTAGGGCAGAGAAATTAGGCTGTAATACTATGCAGATATTTTCTAAAAATGCTGCTACCTGGCGGGAAAAGATATTAGATGAAGAAGAAGTTAAGAGATTTAAAAGAAATTTAAAAAATTCTAGTATTGATATAAATTCAGTTTTTGTCCACACTTCTTATTTAATTAATTTAGCCTCTCCTTCAGATGAGCTCTATCACAAGTCAATTAATTCTTTTATAGAAGAGATGAAAAGAGCCGATATTTTACTGAGTAAACCCTATTTAATTGTCCACCCCGGCGCACATATGGGGGCAGGAGAAGAATACGGAATTCAGAGGATAATCAAAGCTCTTAATTATATTTTGAAAAAGAGTGCGGATTTAGATTTAAAGACTATGATATTGTTAGAGAATACCGCTGGTTCGGGTACTCATCTGGCTTATACATTTGAGCAGTTAAAGAGGATGGTAGAAGGGGTGAAAGATAGAAAGAGAATAGGGATATGTTTTGATACCTGTCACGCCTATGCCGCAGGGTATAACCTTTCCAATAAGGAAGGGCTGGAACAGACTTTAGGGGAAATTGATAGACATTTGGGTTTAGAGGGATTAAAGGTAATACATATTAATGATTCAAAGTATCCTTTAGGGTCGCGAAAAGACCGTCATATGCATATTGGTAAGGGTTATATTGGACTTAATGGTTTTAAAGAGTTGGTAAATAATAAATACCTAAAGGACCTACCTTTTATTCTAGAAACCCCTAAATTTGGAGAACGAGATGATTGGGAAAATATTGATCTGGTAAAGAGCTTGGTTTTGAATGAATGAACACGCGTCAGGGGAAGAAACCAGGGAGTTATTGATTCTCTGGTGTGAGTGTGAGGTGTAAATTAGTGCCGCTAGTAGAAAAGGTTTTGAATGAAATAAAAAAGTATAATAAAGTCAGCTCTTGTCTTACTGCCTGGGAACATATACCAGCAAAACCGGCGGTTTATGAGGGATTTCCGGAGTGGATAGAGGATAAATTAGTATATATTTTGAGGGAAAAGGGAATTACTAAACTTTATTCTCACCAGGCTTCTGCTTTAAGATTGATAAAAGAAGGGAAGAATGTGGTAGTGGTAACGCCTACCGCCTCAGGCAAAACCCTTTGTTATAATTTACCGGTCTTGGATTCTATTTTAAAAGATAAAAATAGCCGGGCTATTTATCTATTTCCCACTAAGGCTTTATCTCAAGATCAATTAACTGAATTATATCAACTGGTATCAGCTTTAGATGAGGGGATTAAGACCTATACCTATGATGGGGATACCCCTTCTTCTGCCCGACAAGCGATCCGCAAACAAGGACACATTGTGATAACTAATCCGGATATGCTGCATTTAGGGATATTGCCTCATCATACTAAATGGCTGGAGCTTTTTCGAAATTTGAAATATGTGGTAATTGATGAAATTCATATTTATCGGGGGGTATTCGGAAGTCATGTAGCGAATGTGATAAGAAGGTTGAAGAGAATCTGCAAATTTTATGGTTCGAATCCTCAATTTATTTGTTGTTCAGCTACTATTGCTAATCCTCGAGAACTTTCCCAGAAGATTGTAGGTGAGGAATTTGTTTTAGTCGATAACAATGGAGCTCCTCAAGGCGAAAAACAATTTTTGTTTTATAATCCCCCGGTAATCAACAAAGAATTGGGAATTAGAAAAAGTTTAGTTAAAGAAGTTGCTCGTTTTGTAGCTTATTTTTTAAATTATGATGTTCAGACCATTGTCTTTGCGCGGAGTCGTCTAACTACCGAAGTTTTAACCAGTTATATGAAAGATTTTTTGACCAAGACTGGGAGGTCCAAAGATGTAGTCAGGGGTTATAGAGGAGGGTATTTACCTGACTTAAGGCGGGAGATAGAGAAAGGTTTGAAGAATGGAGAGATAAAAGGGGTAGTAAGTACTAATGCCCTGGAGCTGGGAATAGATATCGGTCAGCTTGACGCCTGTTTTATGGCTGGATATCCCGGGACCATATCCAGTACCTGGCAACAAGCCGGGAGGGCAGGGCGTAGGGCTGATACTTCAATAGCTATGTTGGTGGCATCTAGCAATCCTTTGGACCAGTTTGTGATAAATCATCCCCACTATTTCTTTGGAGAATCACCGGAGAGTGCGGTGATTGACCCGGATAATTTAAGTATTTTGATAAGCCATATCAGGTGTGCTTCTTTTGAATTGCCCTTTGAAGAAGGAGAAGATTTTGGAACAAAAAAACTTAGAGAAATTCTGGAGTATTTAGAGAAGAAAGGTGTACTTCATTTTGTGGAGAAGAAGTGGTATTGGATGAGTGAAGTCTATCCTACTGATGAGATAAGTCTGCGCAGTGCTTCAGTAGATAATTTTGTTATTATCGATACTACCGACCAACAGGAGCAAGTTATTGGAGAAGTAGATAAGGCAAGTGTTCCTACTCTGATATATGAAGGAGCTATTTACCTTCATGAAGGTGAACAATATGCTATTCAGAAGTTGGATTATCAGAATCAGAAGGCTTATGCCAAAAGAGTTAAAGTTAATTATTATACTGATGCTCAGACTGAAACCAATATAAAGGTTTTAGAGGAATTTGAAAGAGCAGAAGAATTAAATATGGAACACGCTTATGGAGAAGTAAAGATTACTACTCATACTACTTGTTATAAAAAGATAAAATTTTATACCCATGAGAATATCGGTTTTGGAGAGATATCTTTACCACCAGAAGAGATGCATACAACTGCCTATTGGCTTTCTTTGAGCAGGGATATTAGTGGACTATTAGAGCGACAGGAAAGTGAAGTCACTTCTTTTAATATAAGCAGTGGTCTTTTAGCTTTAGCCAATGTGCTTATTAATGTTGCCCCTATATATGTTATGTGTGACCCTCAAGATGTCAGGGCAGTTTCTGAAGTTCGTTCTATCTTTACTGGCAAGCCTACCATTTATATCTATGATAATTATCCCGGGGGAGTAGGCTTCAGCGAGAAGATGTTTGAATTGCGGAGGGATTTACTACAGGCGGCCCTGGAGTTGATTCAAGGGTGTGGTTGTGAAAAAGGCTGTCCTTCCTGTGTAGGTCCTATTGATGAAGTAGGGATAAAGGGTAAAGAGAGTGCCCTTATAATTTTGAGAGAGGCTTTAAACTGATTATGGATGATATAAAGAAGAGATTGGAGAAGATTACCGAGTTAAGGAAGAATATAGAGAAAATCAATCAGTCGCAAAAAGATAAATATAACAGTGTGGAGATGGCAAAAAAAGAAGTAAAGATAGAAGAAGTTATATTAGGCAGATTTGTATCCACTCCTTTTGGACAGAGTTTTATTCGGGAAAATTATTTTCCTCCAGATTATAAGTGTGGTGAGGTGGAACTTTTTCAAATTTTTCAATCTTCTCCCAAAATCATTTCCCATTTAGCCAGAGACGATAGATTAAATGAGATTAATATTCACAAAACCGCTTTTTTGGATACTGAGACTACCGGATTGGCTGGAGGGGCAGGAACCTACATCTTTCTTGTAGGAGTAGGATATTTTGAAGAGAACCAATTTTGTGTCCGACAATATTTTATGCGAGATTATAATGAGGAACGAGCCTTACTATCAGCGTTGAACGATTTACTGGTTAATTTTAAGACAGTGGTTACCTATAATGGTAAGACCTTTGATCTTCCTTTAATGGAAAGCCGTTATATTATGTCTGGAATAAAGATGAGTTTAGAAAACCCTTATCATTTTGATCTTCTTTACCCTGCCCGTCGTTTATGGAAGAGAAGGTTAGAAAGTTGTTCTCTATCCACAGTAGAAAGAGAAATACTTAAGGTAAGAAGAATTGATGATGTGCCAGGATATCTTATTCCCGAAATATATTTTAAATATTTACAGACCAAAGATGCTCGAGTGTTAAAGCAAGTCTTTGAACATAATTTGCAAGATATTCTCTCTTTGGTAGCCTTGGTAAGTAAAATGTGTGTTTTGGTAGAAAATCCTCTGGAAAATGCCGAGCATGGAATAGATATCTTTAGTGTAGGAAGGATATTTGATGAAGAGAAAAAATATGAGCAGAGTAGTCGGTATTATGCCGAGGCTTTAAGACATAATTTATCAGAAGAAGAGGTTTTAGAAATATTGCGACTGGGTTCTTTTGCTTTCAAAAGGCGGGGAAAATGGGAAGAAGCAGAAAGGATGTGGAAAGAGATAATAGAGAGAAGCCAAGAGTTTATCTACTTCCCCTATGAAGAGCTGGCTAAATATTACGAGCACCAAGTAAAAGATTACCAAAAAGCAGGGCTAATAGTAGAAGAAGCTTTAAATAGGGTAAAAAATATTTTTCAGAAAGAAAAATTACAATATCGCCTAAATCGAATAAAATGTAAACAAAGGTGCCAGGCACCAAAGTTGTCATAAATGTAAACAAAGGTGCCAGGCACTTTTGTTTACATTTGTAGAAGGAGTAAGATATGGAGAAAAAGAATTATACGGTAAAGGATTGGCCGGATGAGGAAAGGCCGAGGGAAAGATTGGTCAAATATGGTGTTGAATATTTGACAGATGCAGAATTGTTGGGAATAATATTGGTTAAAGGTTATCAAGGGAAGACATCGGTAGAAGTCGCCAAAGAAATATTATCGGAAACTAAAGGTTTGAGAAAGTTAGATTCCTTGAGTTTTTCTGAAATGAGTTCCATTAAGGGGATAGGTCTGGCAAAATATGCTCAGATAAAAGCTGCTTTAGAGATAGGAAAAAGATTATTAAGAGAGAATAGTTCCCCCAAAAAGGAAATCCATAATGCTTCTGATTTATTTAATTATTATGGACCATCTATGAGAGACTTAAAAAAAGAAATTTTTAAGATAGTGTTGCTGGACGTAAAGAATAAAATTATCAGGGATATCAATGTTTCGGTGGGAAGCTTGACAGAAAGTATTGTTCATCCTCGTGAAGTGTTAAGGGATATAATTAAAGAATGTGCTGCTTCAGTTATATTTTTACATAATCATCCTAGCGGGGAATCAAACCCCAGTAGAAATGACTTAGAAATTACCGAGCGGTTAGTTGAGGCTTGTGAACTGATTGGAGTAAGAGTGCTGGATCATATAATTATAGGAGATGGTAATTTTACCAGTTTTGCCCAGGAAGGTTTATTGAGTAAGGAATAATGAGCAATAAAGTAGGGAGTTATTAATATATGAAAAGCAATTTAATGATAAAGTATTGTCCTTATTGTGGGGATAAGTTAACCAGAAAGATGGTAGAAGGAAGAAAGAGACTGTTTTGCCCTGAATGCGAGAGGGTATATTATGAAAATCCTACTCCAGTGGTAGCGGTAGTAGCCAGGGACAAGGAGGGCCAAATTTTACTGGTTAAAAGAAAGTTGGAACCGGGAAAAGGTAAATGGGCACTTCCCAGTGGGTTTATGGAAATAGAAGAAACTCCTATTCAGGCAGCTTTAAGGGAATTAAAAGAGGAAACGGGTATAACGGGAAGGTTTAAAAGATTAATAGGAGTTTATTCTAATAAAAGTGAAGTTCATGGTTATTTAGTCAATATAATCTATGAAGTAGAGGTTGTTGGAGGAAATATTTGTGCGGGTGATGATGCAGAAGAGGCAGAGTTTTTTGCAGTAGACCAAATTCCTCCTTTGGTCTTTCAATCTCATCGAGAGGCCTTGGGAGAAGTATTAAAATAAATATATTTAAAAATATTAGGGAGGAAAAAATGGAAAAAGCAAATTTTTTTAAAGTTAGTGAATTAAAAGCAAAAAAAATGTTAGAAGATTCTACTTTAAGAGCTGTAGCGAATAAGAATACTATGGTAACCTTTTTTGAATTTGGGCCTAATACCTCTATTATGCCTAAACATAAACATCCACATGAACAGACTGGAATTGTAATGTCGGGTTCTATAAAAATGATTGCAGGAGGGGAGAGCAAGATTTTAAAAGTGGGAGAAGGAGTAGTAATTCCTCCCAATGTTGAGCATGAAGTTATTCCTTTAGAGCCAAACACTAAGGTAATAGATGTTTTTTATCCTATACGTGAAGAGTACCTTAGTTAGAATTGAATTAGAAATTGTTAGAAGTTAAAGGAGATGGAGAATTGACGATATTAGCCTTAGATTTTGACGGGGTAATTGTAGATAGTGTTTTAGATTCACTTTTTGTTGGTCATAATGCTTACTTAAGATTGTATGGTAAGGAAATGAAGAAAAGTTTCGGAGGAGAACTTTTTACTTTTGAAAACTGGGAAGAAATTAAAAAAAAGTATAAGAAAGAGATAAGATATTACTACACTTTAAGACCTTATATTCGCGGGGCAACTGATTATGGTTTAATTCAAAAATTAATGGAGGAAAAAAAGGTTATTAAGAATCAGAAAGAATTTGACCAATACAGAAAGTCGGTAAAATTTGATTTTGAAGCTTATGAGAAAGAATTTTATAATGAACGAGAAAGACTACAAAAAATAGATTACAGAGCCTGGTATAATTTAGAACCACCATACCCCAAGATATTAGAAGGAATGAAGAAATTATTAGAAGAAAGGATTAAAATTGTTATTGCCACTTCTAATAGGAGAAAAGCTATTGCTAAAAGTTTTACTCCTGAATATTTTGGTTTTACTATTGAACCAAAGGACATTTTAGATAAGAGGTATGGAGAAGATAAATCTGAACAAATGAGACAAATTGTAAAATTATATAAGGTCAATTTTAAAGATATTTACTTTATAGATGATCAGGTGAGCCATTTGATCCAGACTAAGCGGTTAGGGGTAAAGGTTTTTTTAGCAGGATGGAGCTATGCAACTGAATCTCAAAAAGAAGAAGCACGCAAACAAAATATCCCCGTAATTGAAAAAGAAGAAGATTTTTACCCAATTATTAAAAATTCTTTAGAAATGGACGTTTGAAAAGATATTTCATTATACACCTATTGATATATTTGTATTAATTTTAATGTTATTATTAATAAAATATTTTTAATAATAGAATTATTTAATAATAAAAAAGAAGGGGGAAATAAAATGAAAATAGTGGATTACAAAGAAGTTAAAGCTGAAGCCGTAGATTTTGAAGAGGTAAAAGATGTTAAAGTTAGGTGGCTTATTTCTGATAAAGATAATGCCCCAAATTTTGCTATGAGATTGTTTGAAGTTGGGCCGGGAGGTTATAGCCCTTTACATACTCATAGTTGGGAACATGAAGTATTTATTTTGGAAGGCGAAGGGGTAGCTACCGATGGTGAAAAGGAGATTCCAATTAAGAGTGGTACAGTAGTTTATGTAGCACCCGAAGAGAAACATCAGTTTAGAAATATAGGGTTAGATACATTAAAATTTTTATGTTTGATACCTATAAGGAAATAATATTAGCACGTAGCGTACAATGTTTAGAATATAAAAATGTAAAGCCAAAAAAGTAGGGGCTTATTGAATGTGCCCCAGGAAAATGAGAATTTTTGTCATTGCGAGCTCCGATTTATTGGAGCGTGGCAATCTCGGTATTGAAATTGCTTTGTCACTAACGCAATGATATTTTAAATTATTGTGGGTTAGATGAATCGAACCCTTACAAATTACTTATTACATGTTACTAATTACTGTATTCTACAGCTTGCTTGTCTACAGAGTTTATCCTGAAACAGTAAATTCAATAGTTACCTCAGTGGTCTTTCCAGAAAAAATATCCTTTAAAACTAGCAGAAATTTATAATCACCCACAGGGAAGGGAGAAGTTTGAGTAAGTGTATTGGTAATAAACAGATCGGAATTTTTAGAATGTGATGTTATGTGATAATCAAGAAAATCTTCTTGTTTGAATAATATATTATTATTTTTATCTAAGATGTAGAGGTCTTCCTTAAGGTATATTTCATAGAGGTCTTTTTTAATTTCCTTTATAGTAAAGTTTTTTGCCTCTCCATAGATAAAGAAGGTTTCTCCTTGAGCAAAAACTGCGTTTTTTCTGGGATTATACATACCAAATCCCCAAGCTTCTTCATCAGTAAATGTCACATTGACAAATTCTAAATCAGCTTTACTTCCAACTATTGACAGGGCTTCTTCTAATTGTCTTACTGCTTCATTATATTCTTCTTCCTCGATTAATTTTAAGGCCCGGTTAATATAATCTTTTTCTTCACTGGCAAAAGAAAACATAGTAAAACTGGTGATGATAAAAATTAAAACTAATCCTAAAAGTATAATTTTTTTACTTAAATTCATTTATACCACTCCTTTTTTAAATTTGGTAAAATTATTTTACGCTTTTTTATTATATAATAAACTGTAAGATAATTCAAAAAAATGAATGAGCTTATTTTATTTTCGGTAAAAGATTTGAAGTGAAATATTTTTTAAATTATAATTGGTTTAAATAAAAATAAAAAAGATTAAGATGGTTTAGGATTATTAAAACAAGCTGGTGAAATACTATTTAAAAGTATATGGAGGGAAAATAATGGAATGTAATATTGAAAAAAACAAGAGAAATTGTACCTGTACTTATGAACCTTGCAGCCGAAAAGGAAAGTGTTGCGAATGTATTGTTTATCACAAGAGGATGGGTGAGCTTCCTGGTTGTCTGTTCCCACTCGAAGTGGAGAGAACTTACGACCGCTCGATTGAAAAATTTGTTGAAACTTATAAATAAGATCAGTATATATTATCGAGTATCGAGTATATAGTAAAGAAGAATAGCGTATAGCGTATAGTAGGGGCGTATTGCAATACGCCCCTACAGTAACCGAAAACTGAGGACTTATATTTGAAATTAACGATTAGAATTAACTGGTGTTAACTGGCAAACCGGCTAATCAGGTAACTAACTAAATACTAACGACTAGTTTACGGTATTCTGATTCTGTTCAAGGGCCAAAAGACTACCCACGCCTTACCCACTACATTCTTACGGGGGACAAATCCCCAATATCTACTATCACTACTATTGGGACGATTATCTCCCAAGACAAAATAGGAGTCTGGGGGGACGATGAATGCTGGTAAATTTTCAAAAGATTTATATTTTACATAAGGTTCTTCTAATTTTTCTTCATTAAGATAAACTTCTCCATTAATGATTTCAATTTTATCTCCTGGAATTCCGATTATTCTTTTTATATAATTCCGTTTTATTCCTATAGGAGGTCTAAAAATTATTATTTCCCCTCTTTCAGGCGATTCGAAACGATAACTGATTTTGTTAGCAACAAGTCTTTCGCTATCATGCAGGGTAGGCTCCATCGAAGCACCTCTTACTACCGTTACCTGCCCAATAAAGGTAATAATTATGAAAGCAATTATCCCCGCACTGATTACTGTTTCAAACAGTTCTCTAATCATTGACTTTTTCCTTTTTTTTGTATCCTTCTTTAAATCTTTTTCCTTTTTTTTCATTTTTACCCTCTTTCCAACAATAAATATTTTGGTTAGATTAACAAAAAATATTATAACACATTTTTTATGATTTTATAAAAATTTTATTATATTTTTGCAATCCTTCTCTTGCTATGTATCTTATTACTAACCAAAGAAAGTATTATTAATATATAATATTTTTTCTTCTAACTACCCCACTAAAGTTTACACTAACTTATATTTTCTTCCCTATAGTACCTATAGATATATAGCAATGATCTTCAATTTACCAGCCATCTCTTTCCATTATAATCTATTATTACGAGCTCTGATTTTGTTGTAGGGGTCGGATTTATCCGACCCGAGTATTTTGCAATTTCTTTTCACGAGATACGAGATACGAATTTTATGTTTGCGAAGTAGCATCATTAAAGTTATAATTAAAAAGAATTTAAGCAAAAGGAGAAGATAAAGATCAAGACCATTATATTTGATTTAGATGATACCTTGATTAGGACTTCCAAATTATATAACCAGGCGAGAGAAGAGTTTTCCTTTCTAATGGAAAACTTCGGCTTTAAAAAGGAAGAAGTATTAGTAAAACTTGATGAAATTGACATCAAGAATGTACATCAGTATGGTTTTGTGAAAGAAAGATATCCCTGCTTAACCTGGAAATTTGAGGAAGAAAAGCCTATATCTGAAAATTTTTTGCAATTAAGTTCTTTAAAAGAATTACTAAATTATCTTTAAGGGAGGGTATTAATTGTCTGAAGAATTGAAATATCCTTCTTATTTAAATTTAAATGAAAAAGAACTGGATAAAAGAATCGAAAAGGCCTATAAATTACTTTCACCTTGCCAAGTTTGTCCTCGAAATTGTAAAGTAAATCGTCTAAAAGGAGAACAAGGGTTTTGTCGCTCAGGTGAAGAAGTAATAGTCTCTAGCTATAATGCCCACTTTGGGGAAGAGCCACCCCTGGTAGGTAATTTTGGTTCAGGTACTATATTTTTTACCAACTGTAATTTAAAGTGCGTGTATTGTCAGAATTACCCCATAAGCCAATTAGGAAATGGCAACAAAGTTAGTTTGGAAGATTTAGCTAAAATAATGCTTGCTTTACAGAAAAGAAAATGCCATAATATAAACTTAGTTACTCCAACTCATTTTGTACCACAGATATTAAAGAGCATTAAGTCAGCCATAAAAATGAGTTTACACATTCCAATCGTTTATAACACTAGTGGTTATGAAGCAGTGAAAACTTTAAAACTGCTTTCTGGTATTGTAGATATATATCTACCTGATGCTCGGTATGCCGATAACGAGATAGCTAAAAAATATTCATCTGCCCCCCATTATTTTGAGAAAATGAAAGAAGCACTAAAGGAGATGCATCGTCAGGTAGGGGACCTTGTAGTAAATAAGGATGGAGTAGCTCGCTCAGGATTAATTATTCGACATTTAGTCTTACCAGAAGGGTTAAGTGGAACGAGAAAGATTATGCATTTTATAGCCCGGGAAATTTCACCACATACTTATATTAGTCTAATGGCTCAATATTTTCCAGCTTATCAGGCTAGCCAATTTCCTCCCTTATCCAGAAGAATAAATAGGGGAGAATACAGGGAAACTTTACAGGCTTTTAAAGAAGAAGGATTAGAAAACGGGTGGTTTCAGGGGGATATTTAAAGAAAATAATTATGTATTTATGAAGAAAAGAGAAGAAGTCCATATGAAAGGTATTAAAGCAGAAATATATCTATTAGGAATAGTAATTATTTGGGGGTCTACTTTTGCCATAATAAAAGATGTTCTTGACCAAATTATGCCTTTTACTTTTTTAGCTTATCGTTTTTTATTGGCAGTTCTTATTTTAAGTGTGATATTCTGGAAAAGAATAAAAAGCATAGATAAAATAATTCTTAAAAAAGGATTCTTAATTGGAATTTTCCTCTTCCTGGGTTATGCCTTTCAGACTGTGGGTTTAAAATATACTACTGCTACTAAAGCAGGATTTATTACCGGTTTATCTGTCGTGTTAGTTCCTATAATCTCCTATCTTTTTTTCAAAGAAAAAATTAACCGAAATTCAATTATTGGGGTAGTTTTTGCTGTGGTCGGATTATGGTTTCTCAATTATAATAGTAGCTATAATTTTAATTTGGGTGATTTTTTGGTTTTATTATGTGCAGTATCTTTTGCCATGCATATTATATCAGTAGGTTTATATACTAAAAAGATGGATTATGTCTTACTGGTTATTGTTCAATTAGCTACAGTCTTTGTATTATCCTTATTGATTGCTCTGTTTTTTGAAAGACCAGATATTCATTTATCTTACTCTTTCAATGTATGGTGGTCGATTATATTGACTGGAGTATTTGCTACAGCTCTGGCATTTTATATGCAGAATAGATTTCAAAGATATTCCACTGCTACTAAAACTGCTATCATATTTTCTGGAGAACCACTATTTAGTGCGATATTTGCCTACCTTCTCTTAGGAGAGAAGGTAGGCCTTATTGCCTGGATAGGAGGATTTTTCATTATTTTTGGTATGATTGTATCCCAAAAAGAGGATAGGAGATAGTCAGGACCTATAAGTACCTTTAATATTTTATTTTTTAATTTCCTCAATCAGTTTATCTACATCTTCAAGTTTTTCAGGAATTATATCAGGCATTCCCTCTTTTTTCACATATACCTTTTCCCAGAAAGGCTGACATAGTGCAGTATATTCTTTAGAGTATTTGTCTAAATGTTTTGCACATTCAGTTATCACTGTTTGAGCATTACCATGGGTGGGATAAGGATTACATTCTTTCACGATTTCCCTTAGTACTTTGGGGTTATCGATGATCATACAGGGTAACATTAAATTATCAGAATACGGCTGTCTCGCTCTTATGGCCTTAAATAAAGGCGATGCCAGAGCCTCTCTTAAGGTGGCATTTCTTACATTATGAGTAGCACAATGGGTAAAGACGCAGGGCTCATAATCTCCTCTTACATTTACGTGTAAATATTGGCGACCTCCAGCAATACAACCATTTACGTGCATTCCGTCATTCCAGAAGTCTCCAATAAAGACAGGGTATTTACTTCTAAGATAATTAACCCTTCTCCATCCATAGAGTCTCTGTTTCGGAGTTTGCATCAGGCTTACATCAGGATTTCTGCCAATAGGAACATAGGTGAAATACCAACCAAAACTACAGCCTTTTTCTTCAACTAATAATTTCATAAATTCTTCACTATAGACGATTTCTGTGTTATATTTAGTGGGAGTGATAGAAAAACCATAAATTATTCTTGCTTCTCTACAGTTATCCATAGCCTGCATTACCTTTTTCCAGACCCCTTTACCTCGGCGGGCATCAGTTTCTTCTTCGAACCCTTCCACACTTATCGCTGGAGCGACATTACCCAATTCTTGTAGTTTAAAAGCCATATCTTTATCTATAAAAGTTCCATTGGTGTAGACCATAAAGGCGGCATCATTATGTTTTTTATAGATGTCTAACATATCATCTCTAACAAAGGGTTCACCCCCAGAAATAACGTAAAAATAGGTACCCATTTCTTTGGCTTCAGTTATAACTCTATCTACATACTCAAGGGGGAGGTCATCTTTTTTGGAATAATCCCCGGCATAACAACCAATACATCTGAGATTACATCTCATGGTGGGGCTAATAACTATCACCGCAGGGCAAGGAATGCCTTCTTTTTTTTCAAAATTTTCTCTATTTTTGGGCCCCAGTAAAACATAATTAATCATAAAATTTAGCACCATTTTATCCCGTACATTGGGATGAAGTTCTTTTAATACTTTTTGGGCAATTAAATAAGCGGGAGCTTTATCTTCAAACATTTTTCTAACTTTACTTATTTCGGGTTTAAATTTGGGGGCGATTCTTTCTGCTGCATAGGTCATTCGGATAAGATTCTCATCAGAGGTGTTACTAAGGGCTTTCATAATCAAATTTACGGTCTGTTTGGTAGTGTAATTTTTGAGTTTTTCCATGTAATCCATGATATTCTCCTCCCATAATTAAAGAATTCTAAAATTTTATAAAATATTTATTTTTGTTTTTTTTATGTATTTCATCTAAGGTATCTTTTAAGAATTCCAATAATGATTTTTGCTCTTTTTCATCCATTTGAGAAACATATTGATTATAGGTTTGAATGTAATCTACATATTCATCCAGATTGTTATTTGAACCAGTTATATAGTCTGGAATTTTATTGATATATTTGGTTAGAACACCCAAACACATTCCCACAAAGACAACTAAAGCTAATTCAATATAAGTATCGGTTGTATTGGCGGGAATAACCTGGCTTAATAATTTTATTTCAGCTATACCTTCAGTTATTTTTTTAATGAGAAGGATTAAGATAAGCAATAGACAAGCACAGAAAATTAAAGGAGATTTGGTTTGCAAGGCTTCTTTAAGCAGGTCTTTCAGGGTAAATTTTTCTTTGAGTTCATCAAATTTTTGGATAATTTCTTTTTTTAATTTATTTAGCTCAGCTACTTTGGTAGGGAGTGTTCTTGGGGGAAGATTAGAGATGGCATATCCTTTTTTAGTAGGAAAGAAAGTAATAGTAGAACGGCCCAATTTTCCCCAATTATAGTTATCTGATTCCGGAATCAGGTATTCTACTTCTACGAGTCCGTTTTTGTGGAGTAATTGTAGAATATCGTAAGCAGTCCATTTACTTACTCCCATTTTTCGAGCTACTTCAGAATAATGAATGGGAGAGCCTTTCTCTTGGTATAAATCTATCAAAGTTTCTAAAAATTCTCTTTGTCTTTTAGTTATATTCATAAAAATCTCCCAAAAGACCCAAAAAGTAATTTAAAAAAAATTTAATTTTGCAAATTAATTATATCACTTTAAAATGATTTTGCAAGTTTTTTTATGATATTTTTTTTATACCCGGTCAGTGCAAAATTTAGTGGGGCAAAAAAGATTTTGGTATTATGATAAAAAGTATTATAATTGTATAGAATAATCCTTTTTTCTTAAAAGAGAGAATAGAAAATAAGATATGAAAATTAGTAATAAATAAAAAAGGAGAAAAGTTAAGATGAAAAAGGATAAAGAAAATTTGGAAAGTTCCGAAGCCAAGGATGAATTAAAAGAATTAGATAATCTGGAAGATTCGTTGGAAACAGAAGATTTGGAAAAATTAGATAAAGAATCAAAAGAGTACTATAGATAAAGATGATGTTTCACCTTTTGAAGTAGAGGTCGGATTCATCCGACCCAAAACGGGTTCGATGAATCGAACCTCTACAGGGCAGATAAAGTGGTGGTATTTTAATAATTTTTAAAGGAGGAAATAAGATGATTTTAGAAGCAATTAAAAAAAGACAGAGTGTTAGGAGTTATCAAGATAAAGAAATTCCCAAAGAAATGTTATAAGAAATATTAGAGGCTGGCAGATTAGCTCCTTCAGCAAAAAATACTCAATCCTGGAAATTTATTGTAGTAAAGGATAAGGAATTAAGAAAAAAATTGGTTCCAGCTTGCAAGAACCAGAAATTTATAGGAGAAGCCCCAGTAGTGATAGCCGGTTGTGGAACCAATATTGAATATATAATGAGTAATGGTGAACACACTTATCCTATCGATTTAGCTATTGTCCTTGACCATATGAGCCTCCAGGCTGCTTCTTTAGGATTAGGAACTTGCTGGATCGGCGCTTTCTATCAGGATCAAGTGAAAGAAATATTAGGTATTCCAAAAGAAGTGAGAGTAGTGGCCTTAATGACAGTAGGATATCCTAAAAAATTAGGACCCAAGACCGAGAGAAAACCTTTGTCAGAGATTGTCTGTTACGATAGATATGTTTAATAAATTTTGTTAGGGAACGGACAATTATCCTATGATAAAATTTGCTTATAATTTATATAAGCATAGCGTTGTTATGCTGAATTTTTTAGTCAATTGTTCTTAGTTTTTTGTGTAGGGGGCGGATTTATCCGCCCTAAAGCATTAACTAATATTTTTAAATTCTTAATCAGATAAAAGATTTAATCCTATTTCTTTATCAAATTTTCTTTCTAATATACCCTTAATTTCTTCAATTATGATTTCTCCGGTTCCACTAATAATTGAAGAAGTAAGATGCCCTCCATAAGCATTATATTTAGAATCTGCTAAACTAATATGGAGATGAAGATATAGTTCTCCGTTCATGGTGGAGATATTTCCAGATAAATTAGTAATTTCGTATTCTCCTATCAATTCCTGGGATTGAAATTGTTTATTCTTTGTATTAAAAAGTCCGATAATTACTCTATCAGTAGCTCCAATCCCACTAATTATACCCAGTTTTATCTTTTTATCTTCACAGAATTTCCTTAAGGTCTGAACAATCTCTTCTCCTCTATCAATTCTTACTATCCATTTGTTCCCTAATTTTTTGTATTTCATATTTTTCCTCCTATTTTGATAAATTCACCAATTTGCTAATTTATCGGTAAATTGGTTAACTGGTTTACCGGTTTCTGTAAGTGTCGAATTTATACTCCACGTATTTAATGGGCTCGATGAATCGAATCCCCAAAACTCATTACTTATCACTCATTACAGTATCTGATAAGGTGACTCCATTTTTTTGCTTTTAATCAAAATATTTTGGGGAGTTCCAAATTCTATTAATTGAGTATAAAGAGATTCAATAAAGAATTTTTCTGTATCAAAATGTTCTATGTCCAGAATATTTAATCCTAATTCTTTCGCTCGAAGGGCACTATGATAAGTAATATCTCCAGTAATGTATAAGTCAACATCAAGATTACTAACTTGTTCTAAAAGAGAACCTCCTCCTCCGGCGCAAAGAGCAACTTTCTTTATTTTCCGGTTGTGAGATTTAATAAGTCTTACATATCTTGCCTGGAGTTTTTCTCTTACCCAGCAAGAGAATTCAGTTAATTCTAATTGGTTATTTATTTCACCCCACAGACCAATTCCGGAAGATGGTCTGGTCAAAAGTTCATATACATCATAGGCGGGCTCTTCATAGGGGTGAGCATTTTTCATAGCTTGTATAACTGACTCTAAATCTCTTTCAGCTACTACAGTTTCAATTTTTATCTCCTGAACTTCTTCTCTTTTTCCTATTTCCCCGATGAAAGGATGAGTTCCTTGTAGGGGTTTAAAAGTACCTTTTCCGGCAATATGGAAAGATGTTTCAGTGTATTTGCCAATTTTTCCTGCTCCTGCTTCAAAGATTGCCTGGCTTACTCTATCTGCATATTGCATAGGTACATATACGGCAAATTTGAAAATTTTTTCTGGGCTTCTTTTTAGGGGAGCAATTTTCTTTATTCCTAATAAATTCCCTACATAGTCATTTAATCCCTTTTCCGCCAGGTCATAATTAGTGTGCATAGCGAGAAGATATGTTTTATTAATTATAGCTCTAAAAAGCAACGGATTTTTCTGTTTGGTAATCTGCTTTAAGGGAGATAAAATGAGGGGGTGATGGACAATTATTAAATTAGCCTTATTTTCTATAGCTTCATCTAAGACCTCGTGAGTCACATCTAAAGATATTAAAGCTGTTGTGATTGGGACATCGAGGTTGGCAAATTGGATACCACTATTATCAAAGCTTTCCTGTAAGGAAAAAGGGGCAATATTGTCTAAGGTATTTAAAATTTCTTTTATTTTCATTTAAAATCTTACACCTCATCAACCCCTGCAAAGGAAAATGGGGGAGAAGAGATATTGCTCCTTTCTATGTTTAAGATTTAATTTTAAGTAGCTGGTTACCCAATTAATTAAGTTAAATGTTTAATTACATAATTTTTCATCTATCTTTTATTTCTTGTATATTATAATATGGTTATTACCCAAAAAGTAAATAAATAGTAATGTAGGGGCACGATGCATCGTGCCCACGGTAAATATTTTTTGGATTTTTAGGTTATAATCATAATATATAATAACACTTTTTACATATTTTTTCTTGTTTTTTTTCAAAGAAAACTACCCGCAAAGTGGAGACACAGACTTTTTAGGTAAAAAGTTGACAAAAATTTGAAAATGAGTAAACTATACAGTAGAAAACATATATAAAAATGGCTGGCCATTTTACTAAAAAGAGATGCTAAAAACAATCAATTAAGTCCTCTGAAAACAGATTGTTTATGAGGGATCTCTTGTGTTTTAATAATGTTATCGTTAAAGAGGTTAGAATCAATATTTTGTTTCTACCTCCTAAAGAAACGTTATTGGACTTAAGAGAAATAATAACGAAAAGGAGGTAGAAAGCATGCAAGGTAGTAAATTATATGTTGGAAATCTTAAGTATTCTGTAACCAATGATGAATTGAAAGAATTATTTTCCAGTTACGGTGAAGTTAAGAGTGTCAACATCATTGAAGGCAAAGGTTTTGGGTTTGTAGAAATGTCTTCTCCAGAAGAAGCCGAAAAAGTTAAAGATGCTTTAAATAATACCGATTTCGTAGGTCGTCCTTTAAAGATTGATGAAGCCCGTCCGCCAAGACCAAGAAATGAATATAAAAGATACTAAAAAATAATTGTCAAAAATTAGTTAAATTTAGATTTAGCAAAATTCTATTATATTGAAAAATAGGCTAGCCATTTTTTGAGATATATAAAATATATGTAAATGTAAATAAAACAAAATAGAATATAGAGATATAGGGGAGCTTATTAAAGCTGAGAGTGTTTTTAATAAACAGACCCTTAGAACCTGATCTGGGTAATGCCAGCGTAGGGAATTATAGCAGAGGTTTTATTTTAAACCATAGATTTTGATTAAAAAGATCAGGTCTATGGTTTTTTTTATTTGGTAGGTCAATCTATTTATTTTTTTCGAAGTTAATAAAAGAAAAATTTTAAAATTAAAAGGGTTAAGGAGACATTAGATGGAGGAAAAATCTGTCTTAAGAAAAATTGTTTTAACTGGATTATTTGCGGCTATGGCGGTTATTTTGTCTGGAATCCATTTTCCAGTTGGTCCCACTAAGTGTTTCCCCTTTCAACATGCAATAAATGCTGTCAGTGGGGTATTGCTGGGGTCCTGGTATGCTTCTATTGCCGCAACTGTTGCTGGAGTAATTAGAAATATGTTGGGGACTGGAACTATCTTCGCTTTTCCTGGTGGCATACCTGGGGCATTGGTAGTGGGGATAGTCCACCGTTTTTGGTCTAAAGATTATGCTGCTTTTGTTGAACCCTTAGGCACTGGTCCAATAGGAGCATCAATAAGTGCTTATGTTGTTGCCCCCTGGATTGGGAAGAGTATGCCTTTTCTTACTTTCCAAATAGCATTCTTAGTCAGTTCTATACCTGGTTGTATATTAGGATTTTTGGTTTTGCGAATTTTACGTAAAACGGAAGTTTTTAAATTTGCTGAGATAAAATAATAAAAATAAGGAGAAATATGGTGATGAACGGAATAAAACCTATTAAAGAAGAAGAGAGAAATCTTGCCGGAATAGATTTTCTACTTTTATGGAGTGGAGCAGCCATTTCTCTGGCTGAGATTTTAGCAGGAGGAATTCTTGTTCCCCTTGGTTTGATGGTTGGAATTTTAGCAATTTTGTTGGGGCATATAATTGGGAATACCCCCTTTGCATTAGGGGGAATAATAGGCAGTGAACAGGGCATCCCCTCTATGGTCTCTGTTCGCCCATCTTTTGGCAATAGAGGTTCTTATTTGCCTGCTTTTTTAAACGTGGTTCAACTTATAGGTTGGACCGCAGTAATGCTTATTATTTGTGCGAAATCTGCGGAAGTAATAAGTCAAAAACTTTTTGGGTATTCTAATTTTCAATTATGGGTAATTATGGCAGGTGCGATTACTACTCTGTGGGCTTTCTTTGGCCATAAAACCTGGAAATGGCTGCACAGAATATCAGTATCTGCCTTGCTTTTATTATGTGTGGTAATGACTTATGTGGTTTTTAAGGAATACGGTTTTGCAGAATTAGCTCGAATCCCTTCAACCTCTGATTTATCTTTTGCTATTGGATTAGATATTGTAATTGCTATGCCCATTTCCTGGCTACCTTTAGTGGCTGATTATTCCAGATTTGCTAAAAGCACTCCTTCCAGCTTCTGGGGTACCTGGTTGGGATATTTTGTAGTGAGTTCCTGGATGTATTTTATAGGTCTTTCTGCTGCCCTGGCAACTGGTAGCGCTGATCCTATTCCTATGCTTTTAAATTTAGGTTTGGGGTTTGCAGCCCTGATAATAGTTCTATTTTCTACTTTTACTACTACTTTTTTGGATATTTATTCTACTGCTGTTTCTGCCCTGAATGTTTTTCCCCAGTTAGGAGAGAAAAGAGGAGTTGTTATAGGGGGTATCTTAGGTACTTTAGTAGCCCTGGTATTCCCCATAGAACAGTATGAAAACTTTTTACTCTTTATTGGAGCGATGTTCTGCCCTCTATTTGGAATTGTTTTGGCTGATTATTTTATCCTTCGGAAGAGAAGATATTTTGTGGAAGATATCTACAAAAAGGGGAGATATTGGTATTCACAAGGGGTGAATGTAATTGCGGTTATCTGCTGGATAATTGGGGTGGTATTATATCAACAATGTATAAAATATGGTTTATGGATAGGCTCATCGATACCGAGTATGGTGGTAGCCGGTGTCTTATATTTGATAATTATGAAAAAAAGCAAAAAGGAGATTATTAATGAGTAAAAAAATAGATTTTAGCAGGATAAATTTAGGGAAAAAAATATTTGAAACAATGGAGAGGATACGTCAAGAAAGACCCTTAATTCACAATATAACCAATATGGTAGCTATGAATGATTCGGCTAATATTATCTTAGCTATTGGTGGCCTTCCTATAATGGCTCATGCCCAGGCAGAAGTAAGGGAAATGGTAAGGGCAGCAGGGGCATTAGTATTAAATATTGGAACCCTAACCTCAGAACAGATTGATTCAATGGTTGCTGCGGGGGAAGAAGCAAATGGTTTAAAAAAACCAATAGTACTTGACCCGGTAGGGGCAGGGGCAACCTATATGCGTACCGAAAGTGCACTTCGTTTGCAGGAAAGGGTTAAAATTGATATAGTTAGAGGAAATTATGCGGAAGTTTCTGTTTTGGCAGGTCTTAAAGGTAATATAAAAGGTGTAGAGTCAGTTGGTAGTGAAAAGAATTCTGTTGAAGTAGCCCGAACCTTAGCTCGTAAGCATAATCAGGTAGTGATAATTACTGGGGAAAAAGATATAGTTACTGATGGTAAAATTGGGTTAGAAATAAGTAATGGTTCCCCAATGCTGAGAACCATTACTGCTACTGGCTGTATGGTAACCTCTTTGATTGCTACTTTTGCTGCAGTATGTGATGATTATGTTTTGGCTTCTGCAGGAGCCTTAGTCTGTTTTGGATTGGCTGGAGAGAGGGCGGCAGTAGGGGCAAAGGGTCCAGGAAGTTTTAAAATGAATTTATTTGATGAGGTATATAACTTGAATGAAGAGATAATCTGTAAAGATTTGAAGGTGAAGATTTATGAATTATGACCTTTATATAATTACTGACCAGAGAATTTCCCTCGGCAAATCTCATCTGGAAGTTGCAGAAGCTGCTATTGTGGGAGGGGCGACAATTATTCAATTTCGAGATAAAGAAATGAAGGATGAAGAAGCTATCGAGGTTTGTCGGAAGATTCACAAATTAACCAGGGGAAAAGGAATCCTTTTTATCGTAAATGACCGAGTTGAAGTGGCGAAAGCTGTAGATGCAGAGGGAGTTCATTTGGGGCAAGAAGATGTGCCCCTTAATTTTGCCAGAAAAGTTTTGGGTAAAGAAAAAATAATTGGTATTTCGGTAGAAACTGTTGAGGAAGCTCTGAAAGCAGTAGAGGAAGGTGCAGATTATTTAGGAGTGGGTCCTATATATCCCACTGCTACCAAGCCTGATGCCGGTAGTGCGTTAGGAATATCCAGATTAAAAGAGATTAAGGATTCAGTAAATATCCCTATTGTAGCTATAGGTGGAATTAATGAAAATAATTTAGAAGAGGTATTAAAAGCTGGAGCAGATGGTGTAGCAGTTATTTCTGCGGTGGTGAGTGCTCCTGATATTGCCCAGGCTTGCCGAAAATTAAAAAATAAAATAGAATTTATTAAGAAGAGATTAGGGAAATAAAAATGAAAATTTCTGAGATTGGTGAATTTGGATTAATAAATCGGATAAGTAGAGATACTATTATTAACCCGAAAAATATTTTACTGGGTATAGGTGATGATTGTGCTGCGTATTATGCTTCTCCTGATAAAATTACCCTTATAACCTGTGATATGTTAGTGGAAAATATTCATTTTACTCTTTCTACTTGCTCTCCTCGACAATTAGGCAGAAAATCTCTGGCAGTTAATATTAGTGATATTGCGGCAATGGGAGGAATACCTCGCCATACCTTACTTTCTTTGGGAGCTTCTTCTGATACCTCTGTTGAATTTATCGATCAGTTGGCTGAGGGAATAAAAGAGGAAGCCAAATTATTTGAAGTTAATGTAATCGGGGGAGATACAGTTCGTTCACCTTTAGGATTAGTAATCAATATAACTTTAATTGGAGAAGTGGAGCCCGATTTAGTAGTTAAAAGAAGTACGGCAAGGCCAGGTGATTTAATAATAGTTACTGGAGAATTAGGTGGTTCTGCTGCTGGATTGATTTTGTTGTTGGAGGGGGAAAAATATTCTGCAATTCCTTTAAATATTGCCAAAAAAGTAAAATTGGCTCATCTTTCTCCTGTTCCTCGGATAAAAGAGGGGAGAATTATAGCCAGAGAAAAAATAGCAACTTCTATGATTGATATTAGTGATGGACTGGCCAGTGATTTAACCCGAATATGTGAAGCAAGTGCAGTGGGAGCAAAGGTCTATGCTTCCGAAGTTCCTATTCTTCCAGCAGCAAAAGAAGTAGGAAAATTAATAAAAAGGGATCCACTTGCTTTTGCCCTTTACGGCGGAGAAGATTATGAATTATTATTTACTGTCTCTCCTAAAAAAGCGGAAAATATTGTTAAATTAATCAAAAAAGAATTAGACATTAAGTTATCAATAATTGGTGAGGTTAGAGAAAAACAAGAAGGTATCAAAATAGAAAACTTACAGGGAAAAGTGGTTGACCTTCAACCTAAAGGCTACAATCACTTTAGGGGGTGAATAAGATGAAGATTGCTTTAACTATTGCTGGGTCAGATTCAGGTGGAGGAGCAGGTATCCAGGCAGATTTAAAGACTTTTTCTGCTTTAGGAGTTTATGGGATGAGTGTTTTAACATCGATTACTGCTCAAAATACTTTGGGTGTTCAGGGAATCTATGACCTTCCTGCTGATTTTGTGGGGTTGCAGATTGATTCGGTAATGCAGGATATAGGGGCTGATGCGGTAAAGATAGGAATGTTATCAAATACTCAAATTATTAAGATAGTAAGTGAGAAGATCAAGGAATATAAAGTAAAAAGTCTGGTTATTGATCCAGTTATGGTAGCCAAAGGTGGGGATCGCCTGCTCAAAGAAGATGCAGTAGAGGCGTTAAAGCAAAAATTAATTCCTTTGGCTATGGTAGTTACTCCCAATTTGAGGGAAGCAGAAGTCCTATCAGGTTTAAGGATTAAAAATATTGAAGATATGAAAGAAGCGGCTCAAAAGATCTATCACTTGGGACCAGAGAATGTTTTGATAAAAGGAGGGCATCTTTTATCTAAAGAGGCAATAGACCTTCTATTTGATGGTAATAACTTTAAAGAATTTAAAGCCAAAAGAATTAATACTAAAAATACTCATGGCACAGGCTGCACCTTTTCTTCTGCAATTGCGGCTGGGCTGGCTCAAGGAAAAGGGATAGATAAAGCGGTAAATATTGCTAAAAGATATATTACCTTAGCTATTCAAAATTCCTTAGATATAGGTCATGGTTATGGCCCACTCAATCACTTAGTCGATTTTTGATTAAACTTGCAATCCTAGACTAATATCAATAGCTTTATCTACCTTTTTCATAATTAAATCATCCAGGAGCCCAAGTTTTTTTACCTTCGTTCTTTTGATATAGTTCTTATTTGACCACCTTGAATAATACTATCTAAATTTAAAACACTTTTATTTTTAGCCATCCCTTCATAATTTATTTATCTGATTTCTTATACTAAAATCTACATTAATAATGAAGTTTAAAAACAAAAATGTTTGTAAATGAAAAAAAATAAAGGTAAAATATTATCAAATATCGATATGTAGAAGGAGGAGTTAAAAATTGTTTTATAAAATTGCCAATACAGTAAGAGGATTAGCTATAGATATGATAGAAAATGCTAACTCTGGCCATCCGGGATTGCCTCTCGGTTGTGCTGAAATAGGGGCAATTCTCTTTGGAGATGTCTTGAAATATGACCCTTCTACCCCCGATTGGCCCGATAGAGATCGTTTTGTGCTCTCTGCTGGCCATGGTTCAAGCTGGCTCTATTCTCTATTACATCTTTCGGGATATGACCTTTCTCTGGAGGATTTAAAGAAATTCCGGCAACTTAATACCAGAACTCCTGGCCATCCTGAGTATGGAGAAACTCCCGGAGTGGAAGTCACTACTGGACCATTAGGGCAAGGATTTGCCAATGCCGTGGGAATGGCTCTGGCGGAAAAGATGTTAGCTGCCCGATACAATAAGGGTGATTGTAAAATTGTTGACCACTATACTTATACCCTTTTAGGTGATGGATGTATGATGGAAGGGATTGTTTCTGAGGCAGCATCTTTGGCCGGTCACCTTGGTTTGGGAAAATTAATTGCTATCTATGATGATAATGGGGTCTGTCTTGCCGGAGAGACCAGAGCTACTTTTACCGAATCAGTAGCCTACAGATTTAGGGCTTATAACTGGAAAGTAATCGACCATATTAATGGTCATAGTGTGGAAGAAATTAAGGCGGCAATTATTAAAGCTAAAGAAACCGAAGACAAACCCACCTTGATTATAGCTAAAACTCATATTGGCTATGGTGCTCCTACCAAACAGGATTCCAGTAGTTGTCATGGTGCCCCCTTAGGGGAGGAAGAAGTAAAAGGTTTAAAAAAAAATTTAGGACTACCCCTGGAAGAGAAATTTTATATCCCTACTGAAGTCAAGGATTTTTTTGCCAACAGAAAAAAACAACTGATTAAAAAAAGAGAAGAATGGGAAGATACATTGACCAGGTGGGGTAGAAAGTACCCTGAACTTAAAGAAGAGTGGAATAAGGCCTTAAATTTGGCCATTCCTCAGGATTTAGAACTGGAGAGTTTAGAGATAAAATCTCCCCTAGCTACCCGGGTAGCCTCATCGATAGTTTTGAATAAGATTGCTGACAAAATCCCCTACCTTATTGGGGGTTCAGCAGATTTAGCCCCTTCTACCAAGGCCTATCTGGATAAATATCAAGAGGTGCAAAAAGGCAGTTTTGAGGGTAGAAATATCCGCTTTGGAGTTAGAGAACATGCTATGGGGGCAATTACCAATGGTATTGCCGCCCACCAGGGGTTCAGACCCTATTGTTCTACCTTCTTTGTATTTTCTGATTATATGCGACCAGCCATCAGGATGGCAGCTTTAATGAAGCTTCCGGTAATCTATATCTTCACCCATGATTCTATCTTTGTAGGAGAAGATGGACCGACACATCAGCCAGTTGAGCAACTTGAGTCTTTAAGGACTATACCGAATCTAAAAGTAATAAGGCCCGCTGATGAAGAAGAGACAATACTTGCCTGGAAAGAAATTGTAAAGAAGACCGATGGTCCTGTTGCTCTGGTTTTATCCCGACAGAATCTACCTCACCTAGAAAAACATCGGGGGACAAAAGAATTCTCTCGAGGTGGTTACATAATATCCCACCAGGAAAAAGAAGTCCCCCAAGTAGTTTTACTAGCCAGTGGTAGTGAGGTATCAATTGCCACAAATATAAATCTCATCTTAAAAGTAAATGGTATTACTGGTCGAGTTGTGTCTATTCCCGATAGAGAAGAATTTTTAAGGCAGGAGAAGGAATATATAGATGAAGTGCTGGGACCTAAAGATGCCCTTCGGGTAGTGATTGAAGCTAATACTGGTCAGGGTTGGTACCAGCTTTTAGGAGATTCGTATTACACTGTATTTATGAAATCCTTTGGTAAGAGTGCGCCAGCTCAGCAATTGGCAGAATATTTTGACTTTACTCCTGAGAAGATTGCCCAAAATATCATTCAACAATGTAAGAGGAAGGTCCTTTGACCAGTTCTGTTCTTATGACTACAGGAATAATTTTTAATATTCAAAGATATTCAATTCATGATGGACCAGGAATTCGAACCACTGTCTTTTTGAAAGGATGTCCACTTAATTGTTGGTGGTGCCAGAATCCTGAAAGCCAGTTGAGTGGGCAGGAAATGGTATTCTGGGAAGATAGGTGCATTGGCTGTGGAGCGTGTGCTTTGAATTGCCCTTCTAAAGCTATTCAAATAAAAGTTGGGAAGCCTGTTACCAATAAAAATAGATGTGACCTATGCGGAGAATGTTCTCGACTTTGTCCCGCTCAAGCGCGGGAAATAATAGGAAGTAAAATAACTGTAGATGAGGTTATAAAAGAAATAGAAAAAGATTTAATATTTTATGAAGAATCTGGCGGGGGAGTAACTTTCTCGGGTGGAGAACCATTGAGCCAATCAGGATTTTTAGAGATTCTCCTTGAGGGTTGTAAAGAAAAGAAAATACATACTGCAGTTGATACTTCCGGATATATTCCCTGGAAAATTTTAGAAAGAATAAGCTCTAAAGTAGATTTATTTTTATATGACCTTAAAATAATGGATGATAAAAGACATAAAAGATATACTGGAGCATCCAATGAGCTTATTTTGGAAAATTTGAGGAGACTTTCGCTGATTCACAGTAATATCTTTGTTCGTTTTCCGGTTATACCGGGAATAAATGATAATGATCAAAACATCAAGGGAATGGGAGAATTTTTATCATCCCTGAAGATAACTCAAATCGATCTTCTCCCTTATCATTATATAGGTATAGATAAATATAGAAGATTGGAAAGAACATATAAGTTAGTAGACATCCGGCCTCCTTCAGAAGTGAGATTATCAGAGATATCCATGATTTTAAAGAAGTTTAATTTGAAGGTGAAATTAAGAGGTTAATTTGTATGAATAAGAGAATAGCAAAATTAAGAGAGGAAAGTTTAGATACAAAACCTTATATCTCTATTGAGCGAGCCAGTTTAGTGACTGAAGCCTATAAAAAATACGAGGGGACAGTTTCATTCCCTGTCCTTCGAGCATTAACCTTTCAACATCTAATGGAAAATAAAGAAATTTTTATTGATAAGGAGGAACTGATAGTAGGAGAAAGAGGCGGAAGGCCTCTGGCAACTCCAACTTTTCCCGAACTATGCTGTCACAGCCTGGAAGATCTTGAATTGATTAATAACCGAGAGAAAATATCTTTTGTGGTAAGTCCAGAAGTAAGGGCAATTCAAAAAAAGGAAATTATCCCTTATTGGATGGATAGGTCGATGCGTACTCGAATCTTCAAAGAGATGTCTCCAGAATGGAAAGACTGTTATAAAGCCGGTATCTTTACCGAATTTATGGAGCAGAGAGCCCCTGGACATACCGTAGCAGACGATAAGATCTATCATAAAGGCTTTTCTGATTTTATTCAGGATATAGAGGTAAGTTTGCAAAACCTTGATTATTTAAATGATCCTGAAGCTTATGATAAACAGGAAGAGTTAAAGGCAATGCTTATCTGTGCTAAAGCAATAATCAGGTTGGCTGAGCGTTATGCTAAAGAGGCTTTAGAGATGGCTGAAGCCGAGAAGAATCCTCAAAGAAAAAAAGAGTTACTAAAAATTGCCGAAGTTTGTTCATATGTTCCCGCTCACCCTCCTCGAGATTTTTGGGAGGCTCTCCAGATGTACTGGTTTGTTCATATTGGCGTTATTACCGAACTTAACACCTGGGATTCGTTTAATCCAGGAAGATTGGATCAACATTTATATCCCTTTTATAAAAAAGGGTTAGAGGAGGGGACACTAACCCAAGAGAGAGCAAAAGAACTTTTGGAGTGTTTCTGGATAAAGTTTAATAATCAACCAGCACCACCCAAAGTAGGAGTGACTTTAGCGGAGAGTGGGACATATACCGATTTTGCCAATATTAATAATGGAGGATTAAAGGTAGATGGTTCTGATGGAGTAAATGATTTAACCTATCTAATACTTGAGGTAATCGATGAAATGAGATTGTTACAACCCAGTACCAATATTCAATTGAGTAAAAAGAGTCCTGATAGGTTCTTAAGACGGGCTTGTGAAATCATTAGAAAAGGCTGGGGCCAACCCTCAGTATTTAATGCCGATGAGGTTATAAAGGAGATGTTAAGACAAGGTAAATCTATAGAAGATGCTCGCTGTGGTGGTACCAGTGGCTGTGTGGAAACAGGTGCATTTGGTAAGGAAGCTTATATTTTAACTGGTTATTTTAATTTAGTTAAAGTTTTAGAAATTACTTTAAATAATGGTGTTGACCCTCAGACCGGTAAGAAAATTGGGGCGGAAACTGGTGAACCAACTCGATTTAATTCTTTTGAAGAATTATTCCAGGCTTTTAAAAACCAGCTTCACCATTTTATCGAAATAAAGATTAGAGGAAATAATATAATTGAAAGATTATATGCTACCTATATGCCTGCACCGTTTCTTTCCATAATAATCAGCGATTGTATCGAAAAGGGGAAAGATTATAATGCTGGAGGTGCTCGTTATAATACTGATTATATTCAGGGGGTAGGGATCGGAACTATTACCGATAGTTTATCGGCAATTAAATACCACATCTTTGACCATAAAAACATAAATATGAAAAAATTAATAGAAGTTTTAAAAAATAATTTCAATGGACACGAGGAGATGCGTCAGCTGTTTTTGAGTAAGACTCCTAAATACGGAAATGATGATGATTATGCTGATAATATTATGAAGTTAGTATTCAATGCTTTTTACCAGGAAGTAGATGGGAGAAAAAATACTAAAGGCGGGGTTTATAGGATTAATATGCTTCCTACAACTTGCCATATATATTTTGGTTCGGTAGTAGGAGCTACTCCTGATGGAAGAAGAGCAGGAGAACCACTTTCGGAAGGAATCTCCCCGGTACAGGGGGCAGATCGTTTGGGACCTACAGCAGTGATTAAATCTGCAGCAAAGATGGATCATATAAAAACAGGAGGGACTCTCTTAAATCAGAAATTTACTCCCAAATTACTGGAAGATGAAGAAGGTATTATTGCTTTAATGCATCTGATCAGGACTTATTTTCGGCTGAATGGCCACCATATACAATTTAATGTAATAAGTGCCGATACTTTAAGGGCTGCCCAGAAGGAACCAGAAAAATACCGGAATCTTATTGTGCGAGTCGCGGGTTATAGTGACTATTTTAATAACTTAGGCAAAACCTTGCAGGATGAAATAATTAGCCGAACCGAACACAAGAACTATTGAGTATTATTAAAACTTGTATAGTATTTCCTGAACAACACACAAAAAAATTGTTAGTTAAATTTTAAAAGTGAACCATTTAAATTTTAAAAGTGAACACCCTAAGAATTAGAAATAAAATATTTTTAAATCTCTGGATATCACAAGTCATTATTTAAATTTCAAAAGTGCACTAAATTAAGTTCACTATTTTTAACTTTTTGTATACCTAAAAGTTCACTTTCATGCCAGAATCGGACTTCAGATAAACCAGACTCTTTATCTGGTATTATCCGAAGTTGGATTCTCTCGTGTAGTGGTGCACTAGGTACTCTTAATTCTAAACTATTTATGGAGATTTTACGGTAAGAATTTACCATCCTATCTACTCTTAAACAGAAGATATCTTTGATAGACTTAAAAGGTGGTCTTATCGTAAATTCTCTAAAGAGAGACCTTTTCTCTCTTATTGCTCTTTGAAATCTGACATAAGGAATTTCCCCAGTGGTAGAATGAATTATTCTGTAATTGTATTGTTGGATAAGGTGATTTAGGATTAATTGGGCTTTTTTAATATCCCTAATATTCTCTCGGTAACAGGTCCTTACCAATCGGTCCTGAATCCACCTATAGGGTCTTTCAATCTTACCCTTGGCCTGGGGAGATAGGGCATAGATTACCTTCACCCCACAGTCATCTAATACCTGTTTCCACTGCGGGTTAGCCTCATCAGTGAGTTTATAGTGATTTCGCCAGTAAGAGTCTCTACCTTGTACAAAGCGAAAGATAGAAAGACTATCTACATAATAGGCCAGAGGAAAACCATATTTTAATAAAACATATTCCAAGGCCAAGATATGTTCCCAAGCGGTATCTCTTTCTACTAAGACAGCATACAAGATAAGTCTACTGTAGTCATCTAAAGAGGTAATCAGATACCATTTATCAGAAGCATAAGGGGCAAACTGGTGATGAGAAGAATCGTGTTGGATAAGTTCTCCGGGGTAGTTGGTCAATATCTCCTTATCATGTGCTTTCCTTTCTGGCTTGGAGAAATAAAAGTTGTTCCTCTTGGCTCGGTCGATTACGGTAGGCAGAGATACCTTCTGTCCATATTTTTGTTCTAAAAGATCTTTGATATAACTGTAGTTATACCACTTAATCGGTATATCTTTATCCTTAATTAAATCTCTTTCGATTTCTAGTTCTTTTAGAATATTTTTCTCTATATCTGGACCTATCTTTCGAGTAGATATTCTACGAGAGTATGAAATAGAGAAGTTTTCGGGATCATCTTTAAATCGTTTTACTAAAGCAAAGAATCTTGTTTTCTTAATACCTAAAATTTCTTGGATGTATTTTCTTGCCATTTTCTTTTTTAGATAACGGGTAATTAGTTCTTTAATCTGATAATCGGTGAACTTTTTGTGTAGCTGTTTCATAATATAGGACCTCCTTATATTTTTATCCTATATTATTACATTTTTTAGGCTATTTTGAAGAGTTCACTTTTAAACTTTAAATTATTAAAAAACGGTTCACTTTTAATTTTTAATTGACAAACACACAAAAAAATTTGACAAGTCAACTTCGCCATTTAATTCAATTTAAACTCTCCTAAACCCTTACTGCAGTTGTTTTTTCCTTTTTTTTATCCCATATATATAGTGAAATGATTA
>LDZU01004215.1_pt1 | contig 39129 bp, 49 predicted proteins | sample 615531 | NCBI WGS metagenome assembly LDZU01 (sample SAMN03408293, study PRJNA278302) | terrestrial metagenome | isolation source: oil reservoir sample SB2 | place: USA: Alaska, North Slope, Schrader Bluff formation | collected 2011-09 | reverse complement strand
CTCACCTATGGTGAGACTCCGATCGGCCATTCTATCGGCGTCAATCTTGAAGTCGCAGAAGCCCTCTCAATCCTGAAGGATGGTTCTGGTCCAGACTCCCTCATGCAGAAGAGCGCCGCAATTGCAGGGATAGCTCTTGAGATGGCGGGCAAGGTGCAGTATGGCACTGGAACAGAGGCGGCGCTTGATCTCCTCTCATCTGGCAAAGCCGATCTGATGATGCAGAAGGTGATTGAGATCCAAGGCGGCGATCCCGCTGTGAAAGCTGAGGATCTCCATTGCGCGCGCAGCAGGCGCCCCGCATGATCATGGCGCCGGGATCATGTTCCATAAGAAACAGGGGCAGCACGTGAAGAAGGGAGACCCGATCTTCACCATCTATGCAGACCGCGGCTGGCGGCTCCAGAAAGCACTCGAAGATGCCCGCCGCCTCATGCCGATAGCCGTTGAAGGGATGCTGATCGACCGGGTGCCGGGGAACCGCTGGCGGATACCGATGCACTAATAGGTGAGAAAACAATACTACCCTGTATATGCGTGCTATGCGTCTTCTGCTCAGTCTCATCCTGCTTCTGGCACTCGCCTCAACAGTACAGGCGGTTGTCACCCTCAACATCTATGTCGAGGATTCTGAAGGGTACCGGATACCGGATGCGGCCGTCTATGTCAGTGAGAGTTATATCGGGTCAACCAGCTCGACCGGCTATATCTCCTATACCCACCCGGGAACAGAGAGCTTCCTTCTCAGGGTGACAAAAAGCGGCTACGACAGCCGTTCGGTAACCGTCCAGCGATCTGAGACCAGCCGCACCATAACCCTCACCCGGAGCTCTGCGACTCTGACCGTGCTTGTCTATGACGAGAATGTCGCCCCGCTCTCAAACGCGATTGTTAGGGTCGTCGGCCCGTCATCAGAGAAGACTGAAGAGACCGGATCAAATGGAAAAGCGGTCTTCTCCCTGGCCGATGGGGAGACCTACGAGATCTTCATTACCGCCCTCGACTATCGTGACGCTGAGACCTCCATCCAGGTATCAGGGGCATCCCGTGAGGTCTCGGTGGTGCTGGAGCGGGGTGACCGGTTTGCATTCAGGATCACCGACGAAGAGACCGGCAATCCCATCCAGGGGGCAGAGATCACCGTAGACGGGATTGTCCGGGGCACAACACGGGATGATGGAATCTTCTCCTACAATCTCAGGAAAGGCTATGAATATCAAATAGAGGTGAAGAAACCCGAGTACCGCCCCTACTCGCTGCGGCAGTATATCACCGGTGATCAGCAGGTACTCTCGATTGCACTCTCCAAAGATTACTACTCGCCCTTCGTCTCGGTCTTTGACCCTGATAAAAAAGTGGTAGAGGGGGCAGATGTCTATCTGGATGGCACCCTGCTCAGGAAGACTGATGGGTATGGCAGGGCATCTCTTGGCAGCCTCACCGCCGGAAGCTACCTCCTTGAGATCAGAAAGAGTGGCTTTGAACCCTACAGCCGTGAGATCACCATCTCGGACGGATCAATCGACTTTGCCGTGGATCTCTCCTATTCATCGGTGCCGGTCAGGGTACTTGTCGCCGATCCCTCCCATTCGGTCATCCCCGGCGCAACCGTCTCTGCCGGTGGCGTTGTCAAAGGAACAACTGACGAATCCGGTCTCCTCTTCATCAATCTTCAACCGGGATCGGAATACGTTCTCTCTGCGGCAAAGGACGGGTACCATGAAGGGAGCGTGACACTTGTCGTGCCGGTGGACGGGCAGCAGGAATCTGTCACCATCACCCTTGAATCACAGATCAGCCCGGTTTTGATCGGTGGCATCGTGCTGGTGCTGATCATCATTGCAGGGGGCCTCTATCTCGTCAGGATGAGGATGCAGAAGGGAAAGCAGATTAAAAAATACAAACACTGGTAACCTTATATACGCATTCCACCTCTTTTTACAAAAGTGGTCAAAAGTAACAAATTATTAAATACGGGAATTGGTGACACTATGGTATGACCTCACCGACCCGGCTGCTCATTCTTCTTCTCATCATCGCAGCAGCCGGAGCAGCGCCGGCAGCAGCCCTGATTCCCGATGAAATCGTCATCACAACCGATACGGAATGGCTGGTGGCGGGATCATCCACACCTGCGACAATAACGGTTATAGCCTATAACCAGAGCATGCCTCTCCCCGGTGTTCTGCTCACCTTCTCACTCCCTGACCCAGATACCGGATCTCTTGCAAACCCTTCTCCTGCTACCGATGGTGCGGGGGCGGGCACCGTCTCCTTCCTCCCCGGTACAACAAGCGGGGACGCTACCATAAGGGTTGAAGCCAGGTATCCCGCAGGGGATGAGATGGAGACGATCGAAGCTCAGCTCATCCAGTCTGTCGATCACGGAGAACCCGTGGCAATCGACTCTGTCTCCTATCCACAGGAGGCGACTGTCGGCTCAACGGTGCCCATCTCCCTGCAGCTCATAGATGCCTATGGGAACCCCGTTGAAAACCGAAGGGAAACGGCACTATCGGTATCTCCGGAGTATGTGACGATGACGGTCACCTCGCCCGGAGGTGGCGCGGGCTTCTTCGATGGGAATGAATCAAGCTCAACCGTCTCTATCCCGGTTGATGCTGACGGCTATCTGAATACAACCCTCCGACTCGAAACAGAACCCGTTGATCATGTGATCCTGATCGACCCGTCACCACCCCTCATCCCGTCCCGGTGGATCGCGATCACCGCCATCGCAAACGGAATCCCGCACTCTGTCTATCGTCACCCCTCAACATCCCCCCTGTATGCTCCGGCAGATGGGGCATCGAAGATCGATCTCTTCTATACATTCTATGATGAGTATGGGAACCGTGCCGGGAACAGGGAAATCTGGTTCAACGCGACAAGCGCCTCGGGGACGGCCTCCGCACGGTATGTAACAAGCAGCGCCGGGGAGATCCGGATCAGCTATGGCCCGGTGATCACCCTCGGCGAGGTGACCATCACCTGCACCGCCGTTGATAATGAGGCGGTCCATGATACAGCCACCCTGGAGTTCTACCATACCGATCCGGTGGCGATGCTCCTCACCGCCAATCCCCAGGTCATACCAAGCGCGGACGTGGACTCACGAATCACCGCCGATATCCGGGCAAAGGTGATCGATGCACGTGGAAACCCGGTGCCCGGTGAGACGGTCAGCTTTTCTATCCAGTCTGTTGATTGCGGCGACTACATCACAACAGGCGATGCATCACTGGATGGAACAGAAGCAGTCACAAACGACGACGGCCTTGCGATCGTAACCTTCTCCCCATCAGGATTCACAACCGATCCGGAATTACCCGGGTATAGTAAGAACGCAACCGGCACCGCTGTCATAGCAGCCGAATGGGCTGGTCAGGAGAAGACGGTCTCTGTCACCTGGAAGAACTATCCCTTCCTCAGCATCAGCACCATGGTCGAACCGGAGACGGTCGCGGTGAACGAGACGATCAATGTGACGGTGACGATCATCGGTGATGGCTGGGCACTCCAGCCGGATCCCGTCGATGTGGTGCTCGTCATCGATACCTCGGGCAGTATGTCGCGCAGTATGACGGAAACTGATGTATTGCCAGACCGGATGGCAGCGGCCAGAAATGCCGCAAAAGAATTCGTCGCGCAGATGGATCTTGAATCGGGGAGAGATCGTGTCGCGGTGGCATCCTTCTCCTCCACAGCCACACTTCTCCAGCCACTGACGAACGATCCGGCTACAGTCAACGCCGCAATCGATGGCCTGACGGCAAACGGTGCGACGATCATGCGGCGGGGATATTACGAAGGTATCCGGCACCTGAAGCAGGAAGGGCGGCCGGGAGCCGTGAAGGCGGTGATCCTGATGGGGGATGGAGACTGGAACCTCCATGGATCCCCGCTTGCAAATGGGATCGGTTTCCCTGATACAGCTTCTGATCAATCTGTTCGATATCAGAGTTATGCAACCTCATATGGAATTGCCCTTTCAGCATATCCGTGGAGCGGGTCAACATATGATTTCTCAAACGAAGGTTATGAGTGGTACAGCGATATCCCAGAGCCAAAAGGGTTATGCGATGTCATCATGGAATGGCGTAGGTACTGGCCTGTGACTACATCCATATCTGGGGTTTTGAGACAGGGCGCCGTCTCCCTTGACGGGCAGCAGACCAACCAGAACATGTCGGTCTATGCGCTGAGCGGCACCCCGGACGAACAGGTGCGGGTGTATACCATCGGATTTGCCGCGGAGCTCACCCCGAGGGTGGTGCAGGATATCACCGTCCTCTCGGAAGCAACCGGCGGCAGCTATGTCTGGGCAGGCGATGAAGAGGATCTGACCGCCGTCTATACGCAGATTGCAGGTGAGCTGATCACCGAAGCCGGGGTAAACACCACGCTGCATCTCTCCCATGACACTATCGAGATTAACATGACCGTCTACCAGGGAGGCGATCTCTTCGAATATGTACCAGAGACCCTGGTATCGCACTACAATACAAAAGATGAAGAGATCGTATGGGTTGACGGCTATCCGAAGGAGATCGATCAGACAGATGACTGGCTCGGCAGCATCCCGCCACCCTATACCCTCTCCTTTGATATCGGCACCATCTACCTCCATGATCTCTGGCAAACGGAATACCAGCTCCGCCTCATCAAGGACGGGACATTTGAACTCTTCGGCCCTGCCGCATCGGTCACGTTCGAAGGAGATACTCTCACGCTGCCGACCACCCTCATCAGCGTGATACCGCCGATAGACGTCATCGGGCTGGACCAGCATGAACTTGAGGTGAAGAACCTCAGGTCAACCGCGCCCGGTCCCGTGACCGATATCCTCCCCATTGCCTGGGATCTCACCTATGGCGGGGATGGCAGTGTAACACAACTGGTCAGGTATACGGTCGTCGATCCGATGGTCTATGCGAGATTTGGTGACCTTGGCACGTATGAGTGGACGGTGGCGGGCACGGTGTATTCGGATACTGGGCCATTGGACTCCAAAAACCAACAGTACTCAATTGACGTATCCGGACTCTCCGGCATCTGTCTGGTGAAGGTGCACGCAAGGGCAGATGGATCCCCTGATAGCTACGCAGAGATGATGGTTGATATCGGTTTTGACCCCAATCAGGCATACATAAAAATCGAATGATCGCCCCATCCAGACAGAAAACAAACGGATCCACCGGGAATCGAACCCGGGTCCTTGGGTTCGAAGCCCAAGAGGATATCCTCTACCCCATAGATCCAGAATTACTATATGAGTATATGCAGAAATCCTATTTCAATGCTGAGGAGCACCATCTCCCGTCTTCACCCGGACGTCATGCCTCTCCCTCCCCGGAGTTTTTTGTCTCATCATCAATCACCCACTCTTTTTCATCTCTTCCGCCGATATGATCTCATGGTGTTATCAGCGGGAGTGATCCGAAAGAGGCTTGGTGATGACAGCAGAAAGGGAGATCTGGTGATCCGTCCCTTTGACGACGCCTGCCTCCAGCCTGCCTCTTATGATCTCAGGGTAGCAGAAGAGACGAATCTCATCCGGGGGCAGTGCACGCTTGTTCCGACACTCGAATGGGTGGAGTTGCCTTCCGATCTCGCCGCAACCCTCAGGGGCCGCTCCTCCTATGGACGACGGGGCCTCCTCCTCGGCGCAGGATATGTCGACCCCGGATTCCGGGGCCAGCTCACCCTCTGCTGCACGAATATGGGAGGAGATGATATTCTTATTCCTCAAAACACCCGTATCGTCCAGATGATCTTCCACGAGGTTATTGGCGGCGATGAACTCTATTCAGGCCGCTACCAGGACAGCAGGGGTATAGTGCATGCGCGAGACTGATCCCGGAAGCGAACGAAAATGCCTTGAGATCCTCCGTATCCTCAGGGATTCGCGGGATCCGATGGGTGCAAAACACCTCTCCGAACGGATGGCAGAACAGGGCTTTATCCTCTCCGATCGGGCAGTCCAGTACTATCTCCACCATCTCGACGAACTCGGATTCACCCGGAAGATCGGGAACCGGGGTCGGGTCCTGACAAACCTCGGGATTGCCGAGAGCGAGAGCGCACTAGTCGGCGATCGGATCGGTTTTGTCATCTCGCGGCTGGAGAGGCTTGCTTTCAGGAGCACGCTTGATCCACACACATGCACCGGCGATGTCGCCTATAACCTCTCCTATGTGAGAAATGAGGATCTTGATTCTGTCAGATCGGCCTTTCAGGAGGTTCTCTCTGCGGATATCGGATTCTTTGGAACCTATGCCGAGACCACAAACGACCCACGGGTTCCAAAAGGGCATACCGGTTTCATGACGGTATGCAGCATCACGATGGATGGGATCTTCCAGCACAACGGCATCCCGGTCAGGATGGCATATGGGGGCTGTCTCAATCACACACAGCGCATTCCACGGGGTTTCAACCATCTCATCGGATATAAGGGCACAACGATCGACCCGCTTCAGCTCTTCCTGTACGCGGAGATGGCCTCGATTGGGAACCTGATCCGGACCGGAGACGGCGTTGCCCTTGCCAATATCAGGAATATTCCGATAACTGCCATGGGGAGGGCTGAGGAGATCATGGCCTCGCTCAGACAGAACGGATTCCATCTCCCCGTTGCCGCAGGTTCAGGTGTTTTAAATGTCCCCTCAGATCCCTACCAGTCATCTATTGTCATCTACAGCGGGATGAATCTGATAGGCAGGGCATATGAATGCGGCATCAGCATGAAGACGGAGATTGGTGCGGGAACAATCCCGATATCCCGCATCCTTTCAGAATAGGGCAGGACCGCACTGCCAAACAGACCTCCTCTTTCATATCCAGGTGATCCCATCATCATCGTCATCGGACTCCTGTTCCGTTGATGAACTCCCGCCGATGACCACAAACCTGGAGCGGCTCTTCACCTCATCACGCGGCCGGGGCAGATTCCGGCTGTCACGGCCGGATACCATCTCATCGTTCGGGGCGGGCTGTTTTCCAACCCTGATCGATCCTGATCGTCCGATGTATGCCGAATCATCCGGCCGTGCAGTGTTACTGACACCGATACGCCCCCTCCCGATCAGCGCATCATCATTTGGCCGGGAACCTGCTCCCCTGACAGTGATCTCTCCTCCCTCAAATGCGGTATCGCGTGGGCGGGAGAAATGGGATTTCAGGGCGATTGTCTTTGCCTCAAACGAATCATCCCGTGCACGAACCATCGATGGGAGTGAGAAGGCGCCCTGTGCAGGATCCACTTCATACCGCCCCCTTTCGACAGGTGCATCCTTCATCCGGATGGCACCGGCATCCATCGATCGGTCATTCGGCTTCACCGGCCCCCCGATTGCGGTCTGGCGCGAGATATCAGCCACTTCTTTTGCCTGCCTGCCGGGGAGGGAGAGTTTCTTCTCTCTCTGAGTCTCCCCCCGCTCCGGAAGGATCACCACCTCATTTCTGTCAGCCAGAGCCTCCCCGGCGACACTATTCCATACATCCAACCCGGGTTCATCTCCTGCAAAGGCGATCCCGGCATGATCATCTCCGGTCACGGTGATCCCCTCATCCGGGATGAACTGCACCTCGTCCTCGTCCTCTTCATCATCCCAGATATCATCTTTCTGGAGGAGGGCTGCACGTTCTGCCCGCTCCCGTGCAATTCGTTCCATCTCTTCTTTCTCCCGCATATACTGCTCCTGCTCTAACCTGAGGGCTTCCTCACGCATCCTCTCCTCTCTCTCCTCCTCGCGGCAGGTGTCCCGTATCTCTTTCAGCTCATTGATCCGGGGGATATTCTTGATACCTGCAAGGACGACGATCACACCGACATATTTTGTGCTCAGCACCGGGTAGTCCCCGGCACGCATCTCGAGGCCGCTGATACTCCGGTCAATCCACTTCCTGACATTCTGAAATCCCTTCATTGAGAGTTCTTCAGATGGTCCTGCGATCAGGATAAGAGCCTTATCTGCACTGGTGAGATCGCAGGGAACAGATATCTCCTGGTAGATCGCCCGTTTTGCAAGCTCAACAACCCGTGATGCCCGGAGATGCCCCTCCTCAAAATCAGAATAGTTTCTCTTCAGTCTGTTCAGGAGTGAAAACTTCTGTTTTGGGATCATCTCGGTTGCGTACCCGATGGCAACCATGCCCATGCCTGAGATGGTATTGATCACTTCGCCTGCATCCAGAACCACCTCTGCAACCGGACGTCCCCCCTCGACAAACTCTCCGGCACGAAGCAGCAGCCCGAACCGGCGTGCAATACGTTCATTCAGCAGATCGTTCCGTTCACGTGGATTCAGCGGAGTCCTGCTGAGATGTTCGTCATCAATCTGTTCATACTCATCCGGCAGATCATTCCATGCCTGTTTCTCTCCTCCGGCTTCATTCGTCCGCTCAAGCCTGAGGAGTTCGGTTGCAATCTTTCGGTACCAGGTTTCGTTATCAAAGATGATGCAACCGTCAACAACAGGCTCAATCGCCTCGATCTGGTCTGCTGCCGCAGCAGAGATCCGTCTGCCCTCATCCCGCATGGGGAGTGTCAGGATACTGACAACCGGTTCATAAAAGGAGTCCCTGATCTTCTCGACAAGCAGGGGGATGGCATCGGCATGCCTTCCGCCAAGTCCTGAGCAGATAATAACCGCATCAATCTCAACAGTGTTGGATTGCTGGATATGCTGAATCATCTCCGCAACATCGAGGATCTCCCCATCGATATGATCAATGGTATCATCAAGCATGGGAAGCACAATCCGTTGTGTATGGGGGATGTAATTCAGATCCTTTATACTTGCGAGATCGGTATCTATGGCGACAGCCAGAACGCTGTTTGTTCCACTCCTTCTATCGTGTTCATAGAGGATATCGGTGATCCGTGATCCGGCTCCACCAAGTCCGATGATAAATGCTTTCATACCTGATTAATCCATCAATGCATGGAGCAGCTGAGTACTGGCGTCCATGGTACTGGTATTCTCATATCATCCCGAAGACATAAAGCCTTTCACTCCGGGTTAACCAGACGTTCATCTCGGAAACCCTCTTTTCCGACCATTCTGCACCGGGATTTCCCTCCTATGGATGCAGTATCAGGGGTAAATGATAATGATTATATGTGTGTGTGTGAAACAACTCACTGAGGTGAATTTACCTTGAGCTATGGAATTGAATTCGTCCCTGGAAACCTCTCTGTTAAGCAGGTAGTAAACTACTGCAAACTTGCAGAGACGAAAGATATTGACTATGCCTGGATTACCAACCACTACAACAACAGACACTGCTACCCAATTCTTGCGCAGATTGCGGCAGCAACAAGTGAACTGAAGATGGGTCCGGGTATCATGAACGCCTTCACCGACACACCAGCGGCGATGGCATCCTTTGCATGCACATTAAACGAGATTTCAGATGGACGCGCAGTCCTTGGTATTGGTCCGGGTGACCTGTCCACACTCCCGAAACTCGCAATTGACCCTGTCAAACCTGTTTCCCGCCTGAAGGAAGCTGTCTCCCAGATCCGTGCACTCTGCTCTGGAGCTGAAGTGAAGAAGACCGGTCTTGAGTTCTTCGACTATGACGGTGCAAAGCTCACCGGTGTCCAGCTTCCCGGAAAGAAAGGCATCCCGATCTACATCGGTGCACAGGGTCCAAAGGTCCTTGAACTTGCAGGCACAATCGGTGACGGTGCCCTCATCAACGCTTCAAATCCAAAAGACTTCGAAGCTGCAATCCCAATCATCAAAGCCGCCTGTGAAAAGGTCGACAAGAAGGGATTCGATATCGGTGCATACACTGCCATGTCCATCGACATGAGCGAGAAGAAGGCGCGCAATGCAGCCAAGATCGTCGCAGCATTCATCGCCGCAGGTTCGCCACCCGCCCTCCTTGAGCGCCACGGTCTTGACCTGAACAATGTTGCAAAGATCAAGGAAGCCCTTTCAAGATTCGACTTCAAGACAGTCGGCGGGCTCGTCGGCGATGCTGAGATCGACGCATTCACCATTGCAGGCACCCCTGATGTTGTCAAACAGAAGTGTGAGGACTTAAAGAAATCCGGTGTCACCCAGATCATCTTCGGTTCCCCCCTCGGACCCGACATGGTCAACTCGATCCGGCTCCTCGGCAAGTACATCGTATAATCTTCCTGATAGAGGCATATTCAAACCTCTCTCACAATTTTTTCAAAACCTTTTTAGCTTCTTTTGATCACCCTTCTATCGTGTCATTCTTCTCCACAACAGAGATCCGTGTCCCGGGTTCTGTGATCAGTTACAGGATAGAATTTGCAACAGGCATCTCATCCAGGATCAGCCCGTTCCGGGGAACCAGAGGGATCAACGCCGGTGCCACCCCCCCTTTGCATCACGATGACGACCCGGCATGTCCTTTCTGCCGATCACGGATCTTCTCATCAACAAGGGGTTTTTCAGATGGCACCTGGATCGAATCCGGTGAGAGTGTGACATTTCCAAACCTCTACCCGTTTGCCGATCGCCATACAGTGACCGTGATCACAGAAGCACATATGGTCGAATCTTTTTCACCCCGCCAGCTCTCCGATGCACTCATCGGATCAGCAACATCACTTCTGGATCACCCCGGATACCCCTCGATCCACTGGAACTTCCTTCCATCTGCCGGAGCAAGCCTTCTGCATCCACACCTGCAGGGAATGGCTGACACCCGGCCGGTCTGTCTCTGTGCAGACTATCTTCTGGCATCTGCACAGACGGCATCCGGAGATTACTGGGAGTGTGTCAGGGAGGAGGAAGAAGATGGCCCCCGCCATCTCTTTGGTGATGAAATCTTCTGGTATGCAAATCCGGTTCCAATCGGCGAGTGTGAGATCCGGGGGATACTGCCGATCAAAACTCTTGGGGATATCTTCACCCTGACTGACACTCTTGGGAGGGATATCAGGCGTATTATCGATATATATCGGTCTTTTGGTCTGTATGCATTCAATATGGGTATATTCTTCCAGAAGAACGGTCATTTTGCCTCTGATGGGATGCGCGCGTTCTGTACCATGATTGCACGGATCAATCCAAACCCGCAGTCAATCAGTGACTCGGCATTTATGGAGCGGATCTGCCGGGAACCGGTTGTTATGACCCTGCCCGAGGATATCCGTACAATGGCCGGGCTATGATTGGATCTTTCTCTCTGAAAGGGGAGATCTATCGCGAGAATTCCTTCGCTTCTGATCTCGGAAATAACGCCTCCGCTCTATCTGTGTATCTCTATAAAAAGAAGGAGTATGGTTTTATTCCGGCTTGCTGATCAGCTTTGTCTTGGTGACGATGACGCCGTCTTTCTTGTGAGGGCTTCTGATGATGCAGTCTGCTCCCTTCTCAAGTTCGCGTGCCTCGTCACAGAGGGCAGCTGCCTGGCGCATCATTTCGTGTGCTGAACAAACGATCGGGATGTACTTCTCCCATTCCTTGGTCATGAAACAGCCCTTCACATTGACGCCTGCAACAGACTGTGCAATCTCATATGCTGCACGTGCCTTTGCCATTGCGTAGGGGTTGTTGAATGCTCCATCAACTGCCTTGTCGGAGGTCATGACAACCTTCGGGAGGACGAGGTCTGCACCCTTCTTGCCTGCCTTCACCTGGTCAATCACCTTGTCGAGCTCCACCTGGAGTTTGGTGAATGCGCCGGTGAGTGCAAGAACCTTCACGAGGTTGCTGTTGTAGTCAGCCATCTCGACAGGGTCAAGGAATTCACGCCGGGCACCGATCATTGCGTCGGCCTTCATGATGATGTAGCCGAAACTGCTTGCCTTCAGTGTATCAAACTGCTCTTTCTTGGTGGTGATGTCATCGGTGATGACGACAACGGGGATGCCTGCCTTTGCAAGCTCCTCACGTGCACCGGTTGGTCCGGGAAGAACACCATTTGGTGAGACGACGACACAGAAGTCTGGTCCCCATGCCTTCATGTTGGTGATGACACGGTCGATATCTTCGGGCTGAAGTTTGGTACCGGAGGTTGCCATGAAGGTCTGCATGTCTTCACGGTCTGCACGCTCGTCGAGGAGCAGCTCAGCCATGACACCGGAGGCGATATTGCCAAGTTTTGCTATGCCTACTTTTACTACCATAGAATTACACCTCTCAAAAAATTTGAGAACACTTCCTTTTTTGATAAAAAGGCATATAAACATTTTGAAACTGCTTTTTCTAAAACACCAGGGATGGAGTCAGTTAAGGTAAAATGTTTAAACTTGTGGTGCGATATAGTACATTAATGAAAGACGGCCTCCTCACCGAGCGGCAGAAAGAAGTACTCAGGTACAGAAAACAGGGAATGACCCAGCAGCAGATCGCTGATCTCATCAATACGTCAAAAGCAAATGTCTGCACCATCGAGAAGTCGGCAACAGAGAATATCAGGCGTGCACGGGAGACACTTGATTTTGTGAACACCCTTGACGCAAAGGAACTCTGTACCATCACCGCAGAAGAGGATCTTCTTGATGCTATAAATACAATCTATGAAGAAGCCGAGAGGCGTGGTATCAAAGTCCGGTATGATACAGTGTCCCTCATTAATCGTGTCAAGGCGGCAAACCCGGATAAGATTCATGCACGCTACATCCAGAGTACTATTCAGGTATTCATCAATGACAAAGGGGATCTCTTCTTTGAATGATCCCAGACAATTCGTTCCCTGTTCTTCATTATCTTTATAATCTCTTCATGTCAATAGTATAGGAAGCCGGATCAGGCTGTCTCAGATCGAATCGGTAACTATCGCTGATTCAATCTGTGCGAAGAGATCATTCATCACTGCTGTTTAGATAGCAGATTGATGAATGTTGCGAAGAACTCGCAACAAGACGACCATAAGCAGGTCTGATTACACGCGCCGGGCCAACGCATCGCCGAGCCCATTTCCCGATCATAGGGAAGCGCGGTATGGGTCAGGAACTCTTTAGAGAGAAAAAATAACCTGATAATACGAGCAGAACAACTCAGTTCTGAGGAGAAATTGAGATCTCCGGAAAGAATATTCCGTAGATGGTATTTTTCATCCACGCTCAATCATCAGGTGCCAGATCTCTTCCCATACTGTTCCTACCAACGTATCCCGCTTATCTGCCTCCAGTGAGGCAAACAAAGCGGTGCAGGATGGACTTTTCAGATAAAGTCCAGATAGATAGACTTGAAGGATTGAAGAATACATGCCGAGAATTCACAGGCCACGCTCAGGTTCACTCGCATTCAGCCCACGGAAACGAGCAAAGAGTGAAGTGCCAAAGTACAAATCCTGGCCAGAATATACTGGTTCACCGGTTTTACAGGGATTTGCAGGGTATAAGGTTGGCATGACCCATGTCATCATGGTCGACGACCACACGAGCAGCCCGAGTGAGGGGAAGGATATCATGATCCCTGTAACAGTGGTTGAGGTGCCCGCGATGAAGGTTGCCGCCATCCGCGCGTACCGGAAAGATACCTATGGGAAACATCCGATGACCGAGGTCTGGGCCGATTCGCTCAGTGAAAACCTTGCAGGCAGGATCACGATGCCGAAGAACCATGATCGCGAAGGAACAATCAACGCGATCAACGAAGCTGTTTCTACCGATTCAGTCGTTGAGATCATGCTCCTCATGCACACCACTCCTGAGATCATCTCCGGTATCCCGAAGAAGGTTCCGGATCTGATGGAGATCCGTGTTGCAGGCGGTTCGATGGAAGAGCGTCTTGCATATGCGCAATCCCTCCTTGGGGCTGAAGTGGACTTCGCTTCAGTTTTGAAGGAAGGGGCATATGCCGATATTACCGCCATCACCACAGGCAAGGGGACACAGGGAGCCGTAAAACGCTGGGGTATCAGCCTCAGAAAGCGGAAACACTCCCGTGGTAAAAAGGAACGCCATATCGGAACCCTTGGTCCATGGACTCCGCATCATGTCCGCTGGCAGGTGCCAAACGTCGGTCAGATGGGCTATCAGCAGAGGACAGAATACAACAAGCGGATCATCAAGATCGGCCAGGAAACAGAAGAGATCAACCCCGAGGGAGGATTCCTCCACTATGGACTTGTCAGGAACAACTACGTCCTGATCAAAGGTTCAATCCCGGGTCCGGTCAAGAGGATCATCAGGTTCCGCCCTGCAATCCGCCAGGGTGAACACCAGGTACGGGTTCCGGTTGTCGAATATGTCAGCCAGAAGAGTAAGCAGGGGTGAATAAGAGATGAAAGCAGCAGTAAAAACACTTGACGGCTCGCCCCTGAAGGAGATCGACCTTCCGGACGCTTTCGAGACACCATATCGTCCCGATATCATCAAGCGGGCGGTTCTGGCACTTCAGAGCACCCGGTTCCAGCCACATGGCACCGACCCCTTTGCAGGGATGAGGACATCTGCGGCAAGCTGGGGATCCGGCAGGGGTGCAGCCCAGATCCCGCGTATCAAAAACGGCTCACGTGCCGCGAAAGTTCCACAGACACGTGGCGGCAGGGCATGCCATCCTCCGGTTACAGCGAAACACCTGGTCGAGAAGATCAATAAGAAAGAGAAGGTAATCGCCATCCGATCAGCCATCGCAGCAACTGCAAATCCTGATCTTGTCCGGGCACGGGGCCACCTCTTTGAGCAGGATGTTATCTCAATCGTTGATGACTCTTTTGAGAAGATCGAGCGGACAGCCGACGTCATTGCCGTCCTTGAATCACTTGGCCTGATGGGCGATGTGATCCGATCAAAGCTCAGCAGAAACAGAAAGCCGGGCCGCGGCAACCTTCGTGGAAGAGGGATGAAACAGAGGAAGAGCCTCTTAATTGTCACTTCAGAGACCCCCCTCCGTGCAGCAGCCAACCTCCCCGGTGTTGACTCGGTATCTGTCAATGAACTCAACGCCGAACTCCTTGCTCCGGGCACCCATGCAGGGCGCCTCACCGTCTGGACAGAATCGGCACTGAAGCAGTTATCGGAGGTGAACTGAGATGGTTCTGAATCATCCTTCTGTTACAGAAAAGGCAATGGCGATGCTCGAAAACGAGAACAAGCTCGTTTTCATCGTCAGAAAAGAGGCCAATAAAGAGATGATCACTCGTGACATCGAGAAGACATTTGGAAAGACTGTCGCCGATGTCAGGACCCTGATGACGAATAAAGGAACCAAGAAGGCTATTGTGAGCTTTGAAGATGACAGGGCCGCAGAAGAAATCTTAAGCCGTCTTGGAATCGTGTAGGTGATTTGAGATGGGACATAGAATAAGCAGTCAGGCGCGTGGAAAGGGAGGCCCTACGTACCGCGCTCCCTCACACAAGTACACATCAGATCTCAAGCATCCTGGCACCGGCGATAAGACGATTCGTGGAACGATCATTGATATCGAGCACGATCCGGCACGCCATGCCCCAATTGCCCGTGTTGCCCTTGAAGAAGGTACGAAGACGTACCTTCTGGTCACTGAAGGCATGGGTGTTGACGATGTTATCGAGTGTGGATCTGATGCAACAGTCAGAAACGGAAACACCCTCCTTCTCCGGGATATCCCGACAGGAGCTGCGGTCTGCAACATCGAGGCACGTCCAAACGACGGCGGCAAGTTTGTCCGCTCAAGCGGCGTGCAGGCACAGGTCATCGGAAAATCCGAAGACCGTGTTGGCGTCCGGATGCCAAGCGGGGCGATCAAATGGTTCAACAGCCATTGCCGTGCCACCATCGGCATCGTTGCAGGCGGCGGCAGAAGTGAGAAGCCCTATGTGAAGGCCGGAAAAGTCTTCCACAAAGTAAAATCCCAGGCAACCCGGTGGCCCCGTGTCCGTGGTGTTGCAATGAACGTCATCGATCATCCATTCGGAGGCGGTGGCCACCAGCACCCGGGACGTCCAAAGACCGTATCGCGTGGCACATCTGCCGGACGAAAGGTTGGACATATAGCTGCACGGAGAACCGGATACAAGAGGTGATCGGATATGGCAAAGAAACAGGTTAAACGAATGCCGAGACGGCGTGAGGAGTTCACCTATCATGGGTATACAATTCCCGCCCTCCAGGAGATGTCGATCAATGATCTCATTCCGATCATGCCATGCCGCGCCCGAAGGAAGATGCAGCGTGGGCTGACCCGTGATGAAACGAATCTCCTTGAAAAGATCCGTTCCGGCGATGAGAAGATCAGAACACACAGCCGTGCGATGGTCATTCTCCCCGAAATGATTGGAAAGACGATCGAGATTTACACCGGAAAAGAGTTCCAGCGGGTTGAAATCCCGGTTGAGGGTGTCTTCCATTATCTTGGAGAGTTTGCCCAGACCCGGCGGAAGATCTCACACGGAAGTGCGGGTATCGGTGCAACCCGGTCGAGTAAGTACGTTCCCCTGAAGTGATCTCTATGGCACGAACAGATTATATCATGAAGCTCGAAGGCGAGAATATCGCACGAGCAAAGGCAAATGAGCTGAACTGCTCACCAAAACATGCCATTGAGATTGCGAACTTCATCAGGCACAAGGATGTCAACTACGCACTTGAGTACCTGCATCAGGTTGTCGAGAAGAAGAAAGCCATCCCATTCCGGCGGTTCAAGCACAATGTTGCTCACCAGAAAAGCCTCTCGGGCGTCGTCTGCCAGGGGCGCTTTCCGGTGAAGGCATCAAAAGAGTATATCCGCCTCCTCGAATCGGTGAAGCAGAATGCAGAATATGCCGGGCTCTCAACAGAAAACCTTGAGATCGTCCATGCCGCAATAAACAGGGGTAGAGCTATGAAAGCTATCTTCCCCCGTGCAATGGGGCGTGCAACTCCAAAAGCCCGTGAAACCGTCACCCTCGAAGTGATTGTGAGGGAGGTCGAGGAATAATGTCAGGAGAAAAGAAGTTTATCTCTGAAGGTGTCCGGAAGGTCCGTGTTGAAGCATTCCTGCGGAAAGAGCTGAAGAGAGCAGGATACGGAGGCATGGATATCTTCAGGACTCCGATCGGCACCCAGGTCGCAATCTTTGCTGAGAAACCCGGTATTGTCATCGGGAAAGGTGGCAAGCTTGTCCGCCAGATCACCTCTGATCTCCAGACCATCTATGGCATCGAATCTCCGCAGGTTGAAGTTCAGCAGGTTGAAAATCCCAACCTGAATGCGCAGATTCTTGCAGAGCGGCTTGCAAATGCCCTTGAACGGGGCTGGTACTTCAGGAAGGCAGGAACCAGCGTGATCCGCCGTGTGATGGAATCGGGTGCCCTTGGGTGTGAAGTGATCATCGCAGGAAAACTGACCGGATCACGATCCCGTGTCCAGAAGTTTGTCGAAGGATACATCAAACACTCTGGTGAGCCTGCAATCAGCATCGTCGAGTCCGGATATGCAGTAGCGATTAAGAAACTCGGCACCATCGGTGTCCAGGTGAAGATCATTCCGCCGGGCGCACGTATCCCTGACCAGTTTGATATCGTTCCGCCAGTAGCTCCACCGGAGCCGCAGGAGATCATTGTTGAGGATGTCGGTGATATCGGTGATGATATTGATCGCGAACTTGCGGCTGTCTCCTCACCAGAGGATGAATATGAGAGGGAGGATCTCTGATGGCAATCATCCGCGCTCGTGAAGTGGCAGAGTTCTCGGATGTAGAACTGACCGAACAGGGGAGCAAGCTCAGAACCGAACTCATTCAGCAGTACGGCAAGGTCAGTGCTGGCGGTGCCCCGGATAACCCGGGCCAGATCCGCGAACTCCGAAGAACCATTGCCCGGATAAAAACCGAGCAGAATAAGAGAAGAAGTGTATGATCACGCCAGAAAACGTTCTTCGTCACGAGCTGATCGGACGGAACGTTCTGGTTGTGCATGCGACAAACCCTGCCCAGGAGGGAATATCGGGTATGATCGTCGATGAGACGAAGAGCATGATCTCAATCCTGACATCCGTCGGATTAAAGCATGTTCCGAAGAAACATACTATATTCCGGGTTACCCTCCCGGACAGGGTGCAGGTGGAACTCTCCGGGTCGACGATTATCGGTCGACCCGAGAAGCGGATCACCATGCGCATCAGAAAATGAGGGTTGTTAATGGCACGAAACATTGGGTTGAATGTTGCACTCCCAACACAGGAATGTAACGAAGATGATTGCCCGTTTCATGGCACTTTGCCGGTGCGCGGCCAGGTGATTACCGGCAAAGTCGTGAGCGAGAAGATGAAAGGGACTGTTGTGGTCGAACGCGAATACCTGCACTTCATCAGGAAGTACGACAGGTATGAGAAGCGCTCTTCCAAAATCCATGCCCACATCGCCCCCTGCCTTCATGTGAAGGTTGGTGACGAGGTGAAGGTAGCGGAGTGCAGGCCTCTGAACAAGACGACGCATTTCGTCGTTGTTGAGGTGAAATCAGCATGAAGGCGCTGGGATCAAAAATTCCCCGTACACTCCAGACCGGGTCGCGGATGGTCTGTGCTGATAACACCGGTGCGCGTGTCGTCGAGGTTGTCTCGGTTGACAGATACCATGGTGTGAGAAGGCGCCAGCCCAAACTCGGGCTTGGTGACGTTGCCACCGTCTCTGTCAAGAAAGGAACTCCCGACATGCGTAAAAAACTCGTCAAAGCAGTTGTAGTACGGCAGAAGAAAGAATTTAGAAGGCCGGGCGGCCTCCGTGTCTCATTTGAAGAGAATGCAATGGTTCTCATCAATGATAACGGCGATCCACGTGGTACCGAGATTAAAGGTCCGGTTGCACGTGAAGTCGCTGCACGGTTTCCAAAGATCGCGTCGATGGCGACGATCATCATCTGAGGTGCTTTAATGGTGCGAATAGCAAGCAGTCAGCCAAGAAAACAGCGGAAGGTCCGGTACAATGCACCGAATCACCTCCGGGGTTCGCTTCTCCATGCGATGCTCTCACCTGAGCTTCGTGAAAAGCATGGCCGCCGTCACTTCAGGGTTGTAACCGGAGATACGGTCCGGGTGCTTCGTGGCGAGCACGCCGGGAAAACAGGTGTTGTTGATGGAGTCGATCTGAAGCGCCTGGCGATACAGGTTCATGGCGTTACGGTAAAGAAGGCGGATGGAACTGAGGTTGCCCGCCCGCTCGATCCCTCAAAGGTGATGATCACAAAGCTGAACCTGAAGGATCCAAAGCGCGGGGAACGTCTTGGGGTGAAGGAATAATGGCACATATAAAGCGTATAGTTGCTCCAGACTCCTGGAGTATCGAAAGAAAAGTCAGTACCTACTCCCCGGCAACAGCCCCCGGACCACATAATGCAGGCGCGCTTCCGATTGCCGTCTGGATGCGGGATCATATGGGCCTTGCCAGAAACATGAAGGAGGTCAAACAGATCCTTCATGATCGACAGGTTGTGGTAAATGGCAGAATCTGTACTGATCCACATATCGGACTCGGGGTCTTTGATATCATCTCATTCCCTGCAATCGGAAAGCATTACACCATGCTTCTTGACAAGCGTGGTCGATTTGCAGCTTCCGAGATCGATGCCGGGGCAGCAAGGATCCGCCTCTCAAAGATCAGACACAAGACGACGCTTCCCGGAGGAAAAGTCCAGTTAAACCTTCTCTTCGGAGCAAATCTCATCGCTGATAACTCATACCGGCCAAATGATTCGGTTGTTCTGAAACTCGGCGTCGATGGAGACTCCCGCTTTGAGATCACCGATCACTTCCCGTATGTAGTCGGAAACGTTGCCATGGTCGTTGGCGGCCAGCACTCCGGCAGGGTAGCCCGGATCCGCGAAGTGATCCCGGTACAGGGAAGTGTCCCAAACCGTGTGAGCCTTGAAGAACTCTCAACAGGAGAGGTATTCGAGACGATCGAGCCGTATATCTTTATGGTTGGACGGGATGCGCCGGCACTTGGAATATGGGGGATTACCGTATGACCGGGATGCAGGAGCTCTATGTCGATAAGATTGTTGTCCACATGAGTGTTGGCGAAGGTGGAGACAAGCTGATGAAGGCAGAGTCTCTAATAAAAGAGATCTGTGGCGGAGCAACATCTGTCCGGACAATCGCCAAGAGGACGGTACCTGCCTTCGGCCTTCGAAAAGGCCAGTCGATGGGGTGCAAACTCACTCTGAGAGGAGATAAAGCCGAAGATTTTCTCCGGACTTCCCTGAACATCATTGGGAATAAGATTGACGCAAGCCGGTTCGATATAAACGGGAACTTCGCCTTTGGGGTTGAAGAACATACTGATTATCCCGGGCAGTCCTATGATCCGCAGATCGGTATCTATGGCATGGACATCAATGTCGTCATCGAAAAGAAGGGTGTACGGATCGCACGGCGGTCTGCACAGAAGAAGAAACTCCCCTCAAAGCAGCATGTGAAAAAAGATGAATCCATGTCGTTTATGAAGGAGCGTTTCAATGTCGAGGTGGTTGAGTAATGGCGGAGAAGACAAAAGCTCCTCAGAAGAAGGTCAGCTATGGGAGCAACACATGCCAGATGTGCGGACGTAAGCAGGGTCTTGTGCGGAGATACAATATCATGTTCTGCCGCCAGTGCTTCCGCGAGTGGGCTCCGACGATGGGCTTTAAGAAGATGAACTAGGTGGCCGGAGAATGACACAACAGAATATTATTGCCGATGCGATGAGCGCCATCAAGAATGCAGGCGATGCAGGCAGGCTTGAGGTGACGGTAGAACCAGCCTCCAGGCTCTTTGGTGCGATGCTCGGTATCATGCAGGAGAACGGATACATCGCCGGCTTTGAATACATCGATGATGGCCGGGGAGGCCGTTTCTCGATCCAATTAACAGGTCGGATCAATAAGTGTGGTGCAATATCACCCCGCTTTGCCGTAAAGATGGAAGACATGGAATCGTGGGAGACACGGTACCTGCCTGCCAAAGGCTTTGGCCTCCTGATGATGACCACCTCACAGGGTGTTCTGTCTCATGAACAGGCGAGGAAAGCCGGAATTGGCGGCCAGCTGATCGGGTATGTTTACTGAGGTGCACTGAGATGGTACACACAGAGAATATTGTGATCCCCGACTCGGTCCAGGTCTCAATGGATGGTGATATGATCGTCGTGAAAGGTCCCAAGGGTGAGCTTCAGCGATCGATGTACTATCCAAACATCTCGGTCTCCATTGAAGACGGGGTTGTTGCGATCAGCACCACATCCAGCCGGAAGGCGGTGTATGCGATGGTCGGGACATTTGCTTCCCACATCCGTAATATGTGCACCGGTGTAACCGAGGGATATGAGCTCTCAATGAAGGTTGTCTACAGCCACTTCCCGATCCAGCTCAAACTTCACCCGGGAATCCTTGAGATAGGCAATTTCCTTGGTGAAAAAATGGTACGGAACGCAAAAATACCTGAAGGCGTCACCGTGAAGCTGGGTTCAGACGAAGTGTTCCTGACAGGTATTGACAAGGAGAAAGTGGGTAACACCGCAGCGAACATTGAGAAGGCAACACGGATCCGAAAGCGTGATCCGCGTGTCTTCCAGGATGGCATATACAGAGTGGAGATGGCGTGATCCAGATGGTTGCTATTAAGAGGCTGATTCGCGATCGCCATGCAAAACGGGGAAACTTCAAGCGGCAGTGCCTGTCCCAGAAAGCCAAACTTGATGATGTCTGGCGCAGGCCCCGTGGTGGTCAGAGCAAACAGCGAAAACAGAAGAAAGCCAAGGGCATAATCCCGGCCCCGGGATTTGCAGGTCCGGTTGCTGTCCGTGGCTTCCATCCATGCGGTATGAAGGAAGCACGTGTACACACAGTTGCAACACTTGAGTCCCTTGACGCGGAAACCACTGCAATCCGGATTGGCGGAACAGTCGGGATGAAGAAGCGGATGGCGATCCAGGAGAAGGCTCTCTCAGGCGGCTTCAAGGTCATAAACCCAAAAGTAATTGCCGCAGAGGAGCCTGAGGTCGACGAGGATCTCGAGGACGAACAGGTCTTTGATGAGGAGGTGGCAGACGATGAGTGATCTCGCATCGCAGAGGCGTATTGCAGCAGCAATTCTCAAATGTGGTGAGAATCGCGTCTGGTTCAATCCCGATCAGATCGATGAGATCACCGATGCCGTATCACGAGAGGATATCAGGAATCTCATCGGTGATGGTGCAATCACGGCCCATCAGAAGAAGGGTGTCAGCCGTGGACGAGCACGCCTCCGTATCATCAAGCGCGCCTATGGCCACTGCAAAGGGCATGGCCGCAGGAGAGGTGCACAGGGGGCCCGTACTCCTTCAAAGAGGGTCTGGATCCAGAAGATACGTGCCCAGCGCACGATGCTCCGCGAGATGCGTGACAATGGCATAATTGACCGCTCGGTATACCGGACATTCTACAGGCGTGCAGCCGGTGGACAATTCAGGAATGTATCACACCTGAAGCAGAACATCGAGCTGCATAAAGAGAAGGTGAACTGATATGGCGACAAGTGCGCGATATTTCGTCCCGTTCAGGAGACGGAAGGAAGGAAAAACCGATTACTATCAGCGGATGCGCCTTATCATATCAAGAAGGCCACGGTTTGTTGTCAGGAAGACATCACGCCAGATCATCGTTCAGCTTGTTGTTGCTGAGATGACCGGAGACCGGACACTTGTATCGGCAACCAGTGGCGAGCTCTCGAAGTTCGGATATACCGGATACACCGGCAATACCCCGGCTGCATACCTTACAGGCATGCTCTGTGCCGTCCGTGCCCAGAAAGCAGGGTATGAGAGTGGTATCCTTGATATTGGTTTGAATCGTGCGACAAAAGGTGCACGGGTCTTTGCTGCTCTGAAAGGAGCAGTTGAGGCCGGATTTGACATACCCCACGGTGAAGAGATCCTCCCGGATGAAGACCGTGTGAAGGGTGTCACAATCGCCGGATATGCCCCCGATCGGGCAGGCAACCTTGTTGCAAATGTGGAAGAAGTGGCAGATGCCATTATGAAGGAGCTTGAGTGACATGGCATTTGAACGTGAGGAATGGATCCCTGTCACCGGCCTTGGTAAAGCAGTGGCTGCGGGAGAGTTTGGCTCTCTTGAAGATGTACTCAACAGCGGCCGCCCGATCAAGGAGGCAGGTATCGTGGATGCATTCATCCCTGATCTCAGTGATGAGGTGCTTGCCATCGATATGATGCAGAGGATGACCGACTCTGGCAGGCGGATTAAGTTCCGTGCAGTTGTCGTCGTCGGAAACCGTGACGGCTATATCGGCTTTGGCCAGGGTAAAGATGTCCAGGTCGGCACCGCCATCCGTAAGGCGATTGTTCAGGCTAAACTGAATATCATCAAAGTACGGCGTGGCTGTGGCAGCTGGGAATGTGGATGCAGCAATCCACACTCGATACCCATGCAGGTGGAAGGAAAGGCAGGGAGTGTCCGTGTCACCCTGAAGCCCGCACCACAGGGTATAGGCCTTGTGACCGGTGAAATTGGAAAGAAGGTGCTTGATCTTGCTGGAATGAAGGATGTCTGGGTGATGACAAAAGGCCACACCAGGACAACCCTCAACTATGCAAAGGCGACCTTTGAGGCATTGAAGGAGACGAATATGGTTCGTATCGGGGGAGGTCAGTACTAATGTACGCAGTCGTGCAGGTGCGCGGCGTCGTCAATACCCGCCACGAGATCAAAGAGACGCTGAAGATGCTCCGTCTCCATCATATCAACCACTGCGTCCTCATCCCGGAGACTCCCGAGTACCTCGGGATGCTCCGGAAAGTGAAGGATTTTGTCGCCTATGGCGAGGTTGATGCCGGGACGCTTGAGACGATTCTCAGGACACGCGGCCGCCTCCTTGGCAACAAACCTCTCACCGATGAGTACCTGAAGAGTGCATCAGACTATGGAAGTGTCAGCGAACTTGCAGAAGCCCTCGCCGAAGGAAAAGTGAAGCTGAAGGATATCCCCGAACTCAAACCGGTGCTCAGGATGCACCCCCCGAGAAAGGGATATAAGACCATCAAGCGGACCTTTAACCAGGGAGGAGCGCTTGGCTATTATGGCAGGGAGATCAACGCTCTCCTGTATAAGATGAGGTGAATTCGCGATGCCAGTCAATAAGCGATCAAAATATCGTGGTTCGAGAACCTGTGGCGGTGGAACACATAAAAACCGCCGTGGAGCAGGAAACAGGGGCGGCCGTGGTGCAGCCGGATGGCGTGACCACAACTTCACACGGTTCCACCTCCTTGGCAAGCGTGAAGGAAAACATGGCTTTATCTCACCAACATCAGTCGATCTGACTGTCCTTGATATCGGTGAGATCGATCAGATGATTCCCATGCTGGTTCTGCAGGGAATTGCCCGCGAGGAGGATGGATGCATCATCCTCGATGCAGCCCATCTCGGCATCGAGAAGATCCTTGGAGGAGGTCGGGTTCATCACAAGATGAATATTACGGCTCTGGAATTCTCTGAGCGTGCAAAGGCAAAGATCGAAGAGCTCGGTGGCCAGGCATTGGCCCAGTAAAATTTTTTGGTGACCTATGGGAGAACTGCTGGATAGAATGGAGCCTCTTCTTGCAAGGATGCCTGCGGTGAGAGCACCGGAAGGGCATGTTCATTTTAAGAATAAGTTAATCTGGACACTTGCTATTCTGCTTCTGTATTTTGTTCTGACAAACATTCCTGTCTTTGGACTTGCACCCGACTCTATGGATATTTTCCAGTTCTATCGTGCACTTCTTGCAGGTGAGAGCGGATCGATTCTTCATGTGGGTATTGGTCCGATTGTGACGGCATCTATTGTCCTTCAGCTTCTGAAAGGCGCAGATTTAATTCCTCTGGACACATCCGATGCCCGCGGGCAGGTTATGTACATGGGGCTCCAGAAGATCCTCATCCTTGTGATGATCGTCCTGCAGGCAGCACCCAACCTTGTTGGTGGTTTTCTCCAGCCGGATCCAGCTATTGCAGCCGCATTCTTTGGAGACAGTTTATCGGCAGTTTCATTCCTGATCTTCATTCAGATCTGCCTTGGCGGTGTTCTGATCTTCTTTATGGATGAGGTGGTAACGAAATGGGGTATCGGATCTGGTGTTGGTCTCTTCATCGTTGCGGGTGTATCACAGGGAATTATTAACGGGTTCTTTAACTGGACTCCTGTGACGGATCCCTACCCGGTAGGTTTCTTCCCGCGTCTCTTCGCCATCATATTTGAAGGAGGAAATTTCCTTCAGTACTTTACGCCTGATATCATCGCACTGATCACAACGGTGATCATCTTCCTGGTGATCGTCTATGTCGAATCGACCCGGATCGAGATCCCCCTGGCCCATGCAAATGTCAGGGGATCCAGGGCAAAATTCCCGGTGAAGCTCATTTATGCAAGCGTGCTCCCGATGATCCTTGTCCGTGTCCTTCAGGCAAACGTCCAGATATTTGGAATGTTCCTTTCAAGCATGGGGATCACGATATTCGGGCGTTTTGACGGGACACAGCCACTTGATGGCATCATGTACTTCCTTGCACCCATCAACAATCCTCAGGACTGGATGTGGTGGATGAGCGATCTCGGCCACGCACCATGGGAAGTGCTATTGCGTCTTGGTATCGATGTGACTATCATGGTTGTCGGTGGCGCGATATTTGCCCTCTTCTGGGTGAAGACGGCAGGGCTTGATTCAAAGCATGTTGCCCGGCAGATCCAGAACAGTGGCATGCATATCCCGGGTTACCGCCGCAACCCCCAGGTGCTCGAGCGGTACCTTGATCGCTACATTCCGCGTGTGACGGTCATCGGGGGTGTCTTTGTCGGTCTCCTCTCGGTCGCCGCAAATCTCTTCGGTGTCATCGGTGCCGTTGGGGGAACCGGTCTCCTGCTTGCGGTGAGTATCGTCTATCGTATGTACGAGCAGATCGCCAGCGAACAGATCATGGAGATGTATCCGTTCATGAGGCCGTTCTTTGGAAAGGAGTGAGAAAGAAGATGGCAGGAAAGAAGATTATCATCACCGGGGTTCCCGGTGTAGGAAAGACAACAGTCATTAATCAGGCAATGGAGATCCTCACCACAGAAGGGATCTCCTACCAGAATATCAATTTTGGTTCCTTTATGTTCGAGGTCGCGCAGTCCGAGGGGCTCGCAGAAGATCGTGACCAGATGCGCAGACTCGATCGGACCGTCCAGAAACGCCTCCAGAAACTTGCGGCTGAGAAGGTAGCCGCGATTGATGGGAATGTCATCATTGATACCCATGCATCCGTGAAGACCCCGGCAGGATATCTTGCCGGTCTTCCCGAATGGGTGCTCACCGCGCTCATGCCCGATACGATCGTCCTTGTAGAGACAGATGACGACCAGATCCTCCTCCGCCGGCTCTCTGATGCATCACGTGTCAGGGATATGGAAGGTGCCGGGTCCATCCGCGAGCACCAGCAGATGAACCGGTCATTTGCCACAGCATATGCGATGCTCACCGGCTGCACGGTTGCTATTGTCACAAATGCCGATCATCTCCTTGAACAGGGTGTCAAAGACCTTGTTGCAGTGCTGAAATAGTGGAAGTGTATGATGCTGAACCTGATGAAGAAGTACGGAACATATATCGCATTCATCCTGGCTTTTGGGTTGATGCTTGCATATGGAGTGGCGTGGGTTCGGGATGGTATTGCCGGGGTCATTGACATTGCACTCGGCCCTCTGACAGATACCTTTGGACTACCGTTCTTCGCAGTTCTCCTCTTCCTCTCCTCGGCAACCGGCCTGTACTCTTCACTGATTCAGAAGTACACCATCAACTATGAGAAGATGCAGGAAGTGCAGGCGAAGATGAAAGAGTTCCAGACGAAGTTCCGTGAGGCACAACTTGCAGGTGATGAGAAAGCGATCAAGAAGCTTGAGGCAAAACGCGATGCCATGATGAAGGATCAGCTTGAGATGTCCCAGCAGCAGTTCAAGCCGATGGCATACATCATCCTCATCACTGTCCCTATCTTCTTCTGGCTTCTCTACCGGCTTCACGGGATGGATCTGAGTGCTACACTTTCGATGGATACTGCCATCGTCTTCCCGTTTATCGGTATCACCAGCTTAAATGAGATGGCAGTCTGGATCCTCCCTGCATGGATTCTCTGGTACATGATCTGTTCGCTCACTGTCAGTCAGGTGATCAGAAAGGCGCTTAATATCGGAGGCATCTGATGAGAATCACCATCAGCGGCCTTCCCGGCAGTGGAACAACCTCTCTTGGAAAAGCACTTGCCCAGGATCTTGGTTTCACCTTCATCTCTGCGGGCGAAGTATTTCGTGCCTGTGCAGAAGAGCGGAATATGGATCTCGCGGCATTTGGGCGTCTTGCAGAGAGCGATCCGTCAATTGACCGGCTTATCGACGAGCGGCAGAAAGAGATCGGAATGAGTTCCGACGATATCATCATTGAAGGGCGGCTTGCCGGCAGAATGATTGAGAATGCCGATCTCAGGATCTGGCTGACAGCAAGTCCGGAATGCCGGTCGAAGAGGATCGCCGCGCGTGATATCCAGGACGGCGATACCGCAACAGCGGTGACAATCGAACGGGAACGATCAGAAGCACAGCGGTACCGGACATACTATGGGATTGATATCAGGGATCTCTCCTGTTATGATATGGTGCTCAGCTCAGAGCGGTTCGGACGCGAATCTGTTGTTATGATTGTCAAAACTGCAATCAACGATCTCCTGAACCACTAATCAATAGTAACATTCTTTTGACACAACCTTTTTTTACTTCTGATCCCTCTTGGTAGATGAGGGATTCCTGCTATGGATGTAACCAAATTTGAAAAGTATCTGGCTCTACTCACTGATCATCCTCTTGTCCTGAGTCCGGCTGAGCGAGCCGGGATTATTCTGGCGCGAAAAGAACACTGCATCTGTTCAACCTGTCCGACATATCGTGAATGTGCGGAGAAGGCAGGCGATCATGCATTCTGCACAATCGGGAAGAGCCGGGATGGGTGCATCACCGATGAGAGCAGAGGATGTAACTGCCCGGACTGTGCCGTCTATCGGGATGTCGGGTTTGAGAAAGATCTCTTCTGCACACGGGGAACCGAACAGCAGCAACGGATCTTATCCGTTCTGGAGATGCGGGATAAGGTCTATTGAGCCTTATCCGCACCCCTCATCATTTTCATAGATTGAAAGGAGTTCCTGTGCCGTTCTCTTTGACAACCGCTCTGTGACGATATTGAGGAGTATTGAGAAGAAGAACGGTGAGATGCAGCTGACACTCTCGTTTCCTGTTCGCATCTGTTCGATCAGGTACTCAAGCTCTTCATCGGTGAGCCGGTTCAGGCGGTTTTCGAAATCCTTCTCATCTGTTGAATAGTGGTTGGCTACAGGGGGGATAATGGATCGGAACTCGGTTCTTGAACCATTACAGATTAAATCTTCACATTCGGGCGCAAGTTTTCTCAGTATATCTATGTCATAGGGTGTTAGCTCACGTGGCATGGCAGATTCTGTTCCCTTCTTCTCTCAGTTCTTATCGGGTACTTTGATACTATATCCTCATCAGGTTGACGGAATTGTTCTGTACACTCTGTTTTTCATCTGCACAAGAATGGTGGTTCCGTCATAGAGTGCACCGTATTCAGGTGTCATCATCGCTCTTTGGAGGGCGGTATGAATGGATGATTCCTCAAAACTCTCTGCCCGATCTGTTGCATCGGCAACCATCATGACGCCGGTGAATGCACGGGCGGTGATGTCGTTTATCTCCTGGCCGGTCTGTCGCACCATCAGACTATTGACATTGCGGATTACCTGTGCCTCACCGAGACGCTCTCTTCTGAATACAGAACCTGCAATAATCCCTTCGGAAAAGAGAGCTCCCCTCCCGATGAATGATTCTGATTTCCAGGCATCCCCGAGTGTAAAGATACGATCCGGTGCATATCCCGTCTCCCATACATACTGCTGAATGTCAACTGCTTCATCCGGTGTTCTGGCCGAGACGAAGAGCGGGGTATCCGGTGCAGTGGCAATGATCGAATCTATTGCTGAGGATATCTCCTCCCTCTCATGATAGGTTACATCTGCCGGAATATGGTATCCCCGGGATTCTGCAATGGTGCGAACGATCATACACTCTGGATCTTCGGTTGATCCTGAAAGGAGAGAAATTGAACGGTCTGCTTCAGTTCCCCTCTCCCGGTCGAGGAGGTCAAAGCAGAGATTGATATATGCTTCAGTATCAATTCCGATCTCTCGTTTTTTATCGTCCATTCCACTGGAGACAGCAGTCTTTCCATCAGGAGTGATGAGGACAGATCCGATGATCTGCATACCATCCGGGATATCGTCTCCATCATAGACTGCCTCTACTGTTGCATCAAAGATCGCAGGGATTCCTGTGGTCCGTGCAAGTGGGAGTGCAATGGTTGTCTGCTCGTTGATAATACTGAGTGCTGGTTCCACTCCCTTCTTCACGTCTGAAACAAACCATGGCTCTGCCCCGCCGGTATCGATAACAATTGATACTGTTCTTTTTGGAGCGGTGATCATCCCGACTGTTTCTGTCTCTCCTCTCCGGATCTGCCGGATTTCATATGGATAGACTGCTTCTCTCCTTTCATTGAAGGAAACGGTTCCAAGTGCTCCTTTGTAGGTTCTGTTCCAGTACCACCCCATGATACATTCCATTGCCCCTTCACAGGATGCGATACCGGATGAGAGGGTATATGCAGCATCATATGCCTCGGCTACGATACCCGGCGCCATCCTAAATGGCAGTTCGTCAATACCTGAGAAGACGGGGTTGGATGGATCTGTTCCCGGTGCGATGACAAAGACTCCCTCTGCAAGCTCCGGTCTCTCTACAAGCAGCCTGACACTGGCGCGCTCCCAGACAAGGATAACGGGGTTTGCCCCCCTGCTCCGTATTGCAGAGATGAGAGCCGGAACCTGCCTGTCTCCATAGATGATGAAGATCTCCGGGGGAGTAACCCGGAGTGGCTGCATGAGATCTGAATAGTCTTCACTTTCCTGTGTATACTCGATACTCCGGATACCCTGCGCGATTGGGAGACTCAGGATCTGCTCTGCCATCTCTCTTCCCTCTCTGGAATCAGGATATATGAAGGCAATATCCGAATAATCTGAGATGAATGGAGCGATTGCATCAATCTCTGTTGCTATTGGCGGTGTAAAACTGATCCTGCTTCTGCCTCTCTCCACTTCGGGTTGTAATGGGGCGGCAATAGCAGCCATCGGGATGCCCCACTCCTCAGCATAGGGGGCTATTGCCAAAACGCACTCGCTTCCTGATACGATGAGTGCATGAATGGTATGAGTGTTCCTCCGCTCTCTGAGGATCGCCACTGCATGCTCCGGGTCACTGCGTGAATCCTCTATATGGAGGTTGATCGGCTGATTCCGCGGCTGGATCGTCCCCCTGCTGATACCATACTGCTGCGCGGCGCCCAGATCCAGATCATCCCCGCTCAACGGCAGAATCGCGAGGATATTCAGTGCCTGTGGTGCTGCCCGGCCCGGCTCCACAGGATCCGCCTCTTCTGATGGGATTCCGGTAAAAGTCACCAGGATGTAGAGGGCAAGGGCGATTGTGATTATGGTAATGAGCCGTTTCATCTCTCTTCACATCCAATCAGGGTGGCGCCATGGCCGGCATCTTCCATTACTCATCTTTGATCGATTTCTTCATCTCAACTCTCCAGCGCTTTAATCACGCGGTTTCGTATCCTGAGCACCTCTTCTACCCCTATCATCTCCGGTGCTCCCGAAGAACACCTGCCTTCTTCCCCGATGGCAGCTTCAGATGCCATCACTCCCCGGTAACGGTCTGTAATTGATGAGGGTACAGCATCCCTCCATATAAACAGGCTGCGATCGATGGTATCAATCTGCTTTTGTAATCCGGGTTCAAGTCCATCAGTTCCGATCCGGTTGCGCAGCAGCGTACGGATCATCAGGGACTCTTCCCTCTCGGGCATGTATGTGAGAGCAGTATTTATGGCCTCAATGGCAGTATCATACTCTCCCTGCTGCGCGTTTGTCCGGGCAACCCCTGCCCACCCTCCTGGAAATTCATGATGAAGTGCGACTGCACGCGTATATGCCTCCGCTGCCTTCTTTGGTTGACCCTGGGTTTCATACCAGTATCCGATCTCAGAGAGGATACCGGCACGCGCTTCTTTTGATGTCGTTATCCTGAGCGCTTTTCGAAAGACTGGTATCGCATCGGGGATACCGCATTCGGAGAGTACTTTGCCGGCAATCCTGAGCATCCGTGCCCTCTCTTCCTGTGGTACTGGCAGGTTCAGAAGATCCCTGGTGACGGAATTGATCGTTTCAGGGATAGCTCTCCCTCTCATCCCCTCAAGGAGGACGAGGATGGCATCATATCCCTCATCCTCTCCTCCGCCGGGGATCAACCTGATGAGATCCCTGATCCTCTCCCCCCTGTGTAATCCGGAGATGATGTGTGTTTCGATGTGATCATTCTTTTCAGAATGTATATTTACAGGCGGTTTATTGGCATACCATGAAGCCCTCGCTCTCCAGAGGCGGGTCTCAGGGCTGTTCTGAATGGAGATCGAGGCATTGAACCAGGTAAGGGCGTCATCGAACTGGAATGCGCCAAAAGCGAGGATGCCGCGGAGAGCTGTATAGTCTGCTTCTGCTCCAGCTTCCAGATCGGTGAGGAGGGCAGAATCAAGTGTCCCGTCTCTTCTCATCGCCCGGTTCAGGGTATTCAATCGTGCAAGGACTGCATCGCTACAGTCCTCCTCATTGATCAGCTCTTCAATAAGAGCATATTCGCGATCAAACCATCCCGATCGTCGGCATGATGTGGCTATCTGCATAAGCAGACGCACCCGCTCTTCCCCCTCCATCTTCCGGGCGATCGAGATGAGGCGATCAAAGATGGCATCGCCCTCTGCTGATAAGCCAAGCTTCTCGGCGGTTTCACAGAGATAGATCAGCTCATCATTCAGAGACACTGAATCGGACTCCCCGCTCTCATGGGCTGCTTCAAGAGCTGACTGGAACTCTGAGAATGCACGTTCATGCTCCCCGATGTTCCGGGAGATAAGCCCCATCTCCCGGTAACTGAGCTGTCTGATACCCGGATCATCTGCACGGCTGCATGCAAGGGAGTAGAGGCTCCGGGCAGCAGCAATTTGGTGTGTTGCAGCAGAGTACCGTGCTCCATCGAGTATTGCCAGCACAGATGGCTCAAACATCATGAATGCAGAGATGAGCGGCTCCCATCCATCTTCAGGATATCGTCTGTTCAGGATAGAGAGCCGCTCGTCATAGGATAATGCCAGGAAGGAATGGCAGGCAACAGCTGTAATGGCATCTGTGATCTCTTCTGATCCCAACAGGTCTTTGGAATGGACTGCGTTTACCTCTGAATCTGCCTCCTCCCTGAATGAGGTGGTGATTGCATGATCCATCGGGTGGAGGAGTTTAGGCCTTTCAGGAGGTGAAGTCTGGAGTGCAGTCTGGTACAGAATAGTCTGATACAAAAACCCTGCCCTCTTCGTCTGCCAGTAGTGAAGCGGAAGGCGGGTCTCCTCTGCAAAGAGGCAGCAGATGGCATCAGGGTTCTGCTCCATCATGCGAAGGCGGAGAAGACCTTCTCCTGTACCATCTTCTGTTCCGGGAAGACTACTGGTAACGGTCCGGCGCAGCATCTCTGATAATTCTTCATCTGAAGAAATTTTGATGCAGATACTCCATCTGAACGCGGGATCGGTCTCTACCCTCCTGAGGAAGATGGTCTGGAGCAGCATCTCCCCAAACAGCGACTCAACCTCATCCCGGTTTTTTGATCTGATCTCCTCTCGTATTACTGAATAATCCGGGAATACCTCTGCTATGCCTCCGGCCTGATCCATGCATCAGAGTTAGTTATACAGCTATATCACTCTCTCCACCAGATGGGTGGAGGAAATATGTATGAAAAGAGTATCTGAGGGGTTGTGCCGTCTTCACTCAGACTGGTGATATGGAGGACAATCTACTGTATCCTGACGCAGACATCCAAGAACCCGGATAGTCTTGCCATAGACGAGTGCATCGGCAATTTTTTTCCGTGCTTCATGGAGGTCACGCCAGAGGGTCTTTCGTGAGATGCCGAGGGTGGCGGCTGCAGCTTCCTGTTCAAGACCGAGGAGGTCAACAAGCCTCAGCACTTCCAGCTCTTCCGGCAACAGGAGGATCTGCTCCTCCTGTACCGTCTGCTTTCCGCAGAGGGGTGCAAAACACCTGAATTGCCCCTCTTCATTGATCATACGGGTAACTCGTGGCCTTCCACGCCGCTTTCCGCAACATCCTCTCCCGTCCTGTGGCGTCATGGCATATCAAGTTCTGATCTGATCTCTTCCCAGACGATAGAAATGGCTTTCGATGCCGGACTATCAGCTCTTGTGATCGGGATGCCCTGCCTGACCGCTCTGACAACAGCACTGTCAAATGGAATCTTCCCAACGATTGCGATTCCTTCTTCTTCTGCATATGCCTCGATCTCGCTGGTAATCTCATCAAGGAGATCAAACCGGTTTATCAGAAGGAGAATAGAAAGGTCAAACCTGCGGCAGACAGTCACCAGGCGTTTGCAATCATGGAGGGCTGAAACGCTCGGCTCAGTGACGATCAGTACTGCATCCATCCCGCTGATTGTGGAGATAAGGGGACAGCCGATCCCTGGTGGACCATCGACGAGGAGCACCTCGGCGGATGGATCGATAGTGAGTGCCCGTTTCTTCACCTCATGGACGAGGAGTCCGGATGTGCCTGAGCCGGGGAAGAGCCTGGCATGGACGAGCGGGCCATATGGTGTTGAAGAGGTATAGATCTCGCCGCAGACCCTCTTTTCCATCACAGCTGCACCTTCCGGACAGACGAAACAGCAAAGACCACATCCTTCACAATGAAACAGGCTCACTTCTGCCCGTTCGTTGTCCATTTTAATAGCACCGAAGGCACAGGTGTTGACACAGATCCCACATCCGGAACATCGATCGGGATCGATTCGTGCAACATCAAGACCGGCGAACGGCTCGGTGGTGAGCCGTGTGGGTGAAAGGAGAAGCTCGAGGTTTGCTGCATCAACATCGCAGTCTGCCAGCACCTGTTTTCTGGTATTGGTATCTGCGAGTGCGCAGGCAACCATCGTCTTCCCTGTCCCTCCTTTCCCACTGATGACTGCAATTCTGATCATTGTACTCCCTCCTTCACTCTGTTCACCGATTCGAAGAGTTCGATGAACCGCTCTCTCCACTCCGGAAGTTCGCGCGCAATAAGGTTCCCTTTATTCTGGATTGCAGCTATTGTCCGGTCAAACGGGATTGTTAAGAGAATGGGAAGTAAATGTTCTGTGCAGAAATCCCTGATTATTTCATCATCTCCATCACTGCGGTTTATCACAACACCGGCAGGAATCCCAAGCTCCTCTGCAACACCGTATGCGAGCCTGAGATCATGTATGCCGAATGGGGTTGATTCGGTCACAAATATGCAAAAATCCACGCCATCAAGTGTTTCGATCACAGGGCATGCAATTCCTGGTGATGCGTCATAGAGGATAAGCGGATGCCCTTCTGCCTGATCTTTTGCCATCCTGATTACGGGTGGCGCCTGCACTTCCCCTTCCTGCAACAAGCCTGTAATCAGGGTGAGTCCTGATGTGGGTTTTCGGATCTGAACGACTCCGATCTGCCGCTTCATTGTACTGATGGCGCCAATAGGGCAGACAATCTCACATCCGCCGCATGAGTGGCAGAGCTCGGGAAGAAAGAGGTGGCGATCCTTGAAGATGGTCAGCGCACCATAGCGGCAGAACTCACCACATGCTCCACAGTATGTACACCGTGTCGCATCAATCTCCGGGATCTCAACATTCACCGGCAGATCCTCTGATGGTGAGGGAAAGAAGAGGTGGAGGTTCGGCTCCTCAACATCGCAGTCGACAACAGCTAAGGGTTGCCTCTCTGCGAGTGAAAAGGCAAGATTGGCCACCACCGTACTCTTGCCGGTTCCTCCTTTTCCACTTGCGACTGCGATCTTCATAGTAATATGCTCTTCAGAGGGCTGTGAGATTTCCGGCAAGAAATGCCTTGACTGCATCAGTAACAGTCCCGCCACCGCGGTAGGAATAGGCTTTAATCCCGCTCGCTACAAGCGCTTCAGCGGCATTGCCCCCCATCTGTCCGGTTATGAGATACTGTGCTCCGTGGTCGACGACAATTGAAACAGCTCGTGGACCAACGCCGCCTGATGCCTGGGCAAAAGCATTTTGAACCGATTCAACTGTTCCTGTCTTCAGATTAAGAATGATGAAGTATGGAGCACGCCCGAACCGCTCTTCAAAGGGCGCATCCACACCTGTGGCCTGTGCAGTAATACAGATGACTGCACCTTCCTTCTCTTCATGGCCGCATTCGTCATCAGCCCCGTGATGGCATGTGCTCTGTCCGGGTGTGAGATCTCCGCGGATATATGCCTGTGCTACAGCATCGACATCACCTGAGGCACCGAGTATGACATCGATCCCGCTCTCATGGAAGAGATCGATTGCACGGGGGCCCATCCCACCTGCGATAACGAGGTTTGCGCCATGCTCTGCAAGGAAACGGGGGAGCTTTCCCGGTTCATGTCCGGGGCTGTCAAGATCTTCGCCCCGGATAATCATGGAATTCTGAACAGTAAATATCGCATACTTCTGGCAGTGTCCAAAATGCTCGGATACTCGTGTTCCATCCATTGCAATTGCAATCTTCACTCTTGCACCTCCGTCTGCTCTGCTGGCTGGAAGAACCGCCCTCCACGCATATGTCCTCCTCCAAAACCTCTGCCGCATCCGCGTGGCAGACCGCCCCTTCCGAGTCCGTAGATTGGTCTTTCAGTCTGTACTGCACTCTGTGCATCAGGTGCCGGGGCAACACAGCGCCCCATGCGCCTTCCGGTCATTGGCCCCATACCCTGGGGCCCTGTTCCATCTAATCCTGGCATTGTATATCACCTGTTTTGGTAATATGTACTCATATGAGCATAAATACTTAAAACTTTCGTTTATCCCCAATGAAATGCAATGCTACTTTGCTATTCTCAGGAATGTATCTGTTCAAATAAAGAGGGGAAATGAGGAGGTATGACAATTCGAATTGTTTGTAGTTGCCAATCATTATCAGTTTACAGAAATCGCCGTTGTACCCATTCTCTGCCAAATCCCCTGCCGCCTCTGCGTGGGATTCCACCTCTTCCGAGTCCGTAGACTACCTGTCTTTCAGTCTGTTCTTCACTCTGTGTATCTGGTGCCGGGGCAACACAGCGCCCCAAACGCCGTCCAGTTAGTGGCCCCATACCGCGGGGTCCTGTTCTATCAAATCCTGGCATTGTATATCACCTGATTTTGGTAATAAGTACTCATATGCGCATAAAGACAAAAAGGTATGGATCGTACGAACAACCCGGTTTGTTTATGTTTGTGTCCTTTCAAATAATCCCATATCATGAGGATCAAGGTCATCTCTCCGGATACCATCACCTACGGCGCAATGGTGATCGGCGGAGTGCTCAGAGAGCAGGGACATGATGTCTCCATATCACGTTTTATCGAAGATACAGATACGGATATCCTGCTTCTATCGCTCTATTCCACCCAGCATCTCTTTGATGATCGGATAAAAAAGACAATTCAGTCACAGAAGAAGCGGGGCGCAAGGTGTTATGTCGGGGGTCCGGTATCTTCGCATCCGGCAATGGTATTGGGTGAATTATCTCCGGATGCAGTTGTTGTGGGGGAAGGTGAAGTTACCACGCCACGCCTTGTGGCAGATGGCCCCTCACCTGAAATACAGGGGATTGCCTATATGAAAGATGGGGTGATGGTCACTACCGGTCCTTCTTCTCCTGTGCCAATGGAACGTCCTCTTCCCCTGATCCCCACTGATATCGGGGAACAGAATATCAGGGGTGCGAATGTGTATATTGAAACGCACCGTGGATGTATCGGAGGATGCGGGTTCTGCCAGGTGCCCCGGTACTTCGGGCAGGAGATCAGAAGCCGGAGTATTGAGGCTATTCTTACTGAAGTGCAGGCATTCAAAGATGCCGGTGTGCATCGGATCTCTATCTCGGGGGGAACCGGATCGCTCTATGCTTCAGAACAGGGGAGGATGAATGTCCAGGCATTTGTTCATTTATTGGCCGGGATTGCCGGGATTGTGGAAAGGAAGAACCTCTCCTCCCCTGATATACGGGTGGACTGCATCACCGACGAAGTGTTGGATGCAATCCGCGATCATACCATCGGCTGGGTCTTTTTTGGCATAGAATCCGGCAGTGATACAGTACTCAGAAAGATGCGGAAAGGAGCAGATGTCGATCAGGTGAGGGAAGCAGTGAGACGCTGCCGGGAGCATGGGCTGAAGGTGGCGGGGAGTTTCATTGTGGGATATCCCGGTGAATCCGAAGATGATTACCAGAAGACAAAAGATCTCATTGAGGAACTCTCATTGGATGATGTCTTTGTGAGCGCCGCGGAGCCGATTCCCGGAACACCGCTCGCAGATCTTGTTCTTTCCACACCTCTGGATGAAAACCCTGTATACCTGCCACATACGGGTGAATATAAGGCTCTTGGGCTGTCTGTTGCAGAAGCACGTGCCTTTGATCTGATGCTCCATGCCGATCTCAACAAGCCGGTATTCTCGATGGCAGATGATCGGACATTTGATCTCTATCTTGCAGAAGTACGGAAACAGGGATCTGATATTAAAAAAGCAACCGAGTGTCTTCTTCGCTATTCTTAAAAAATAGGTGGAATTCATTCCCACCAATGATTCTCGCTTTATACGAGTTTATTCAGGGGGTGGTTCATTTCCTGTAGATCTCCACCGAGTTCACGGCCAGCCTCAGCAAGCACAATATCGGTGAATGCGGTTGCGGTTGCGATGCCCTCACAGTTCTCGATTGGACCGAACATGATTAAATCGGCACCAAGCGTCATTGCCATGATATTACACCCGATATCAGGACTTGACCATGCAGCCTGCTTGATACCATCAATTCCGCCGAAGTGGTGATGTCCCATCTGCTCAAGGAGGATATCCTTGCCCTCATACTGGCTTACAAGCACTGAGGGATTCTTTGCAGTTCCCCTCCAGCGTTTCAGCCAGGTCCATGATACCGTCATGTTGTGGTATGCACCACCTGTTGGGAGACCGTGGATCGCCTTGCAGGCGAGGATCTCACGGAACGAGCCGCCTGACCCAAGACCGAGCGGGGTTGCTGCTGTATCGAGGATAGGACGGGTAATACCTGCTTCCTCTGCGATCTGCAACATTCCCATCGACTGACCTGCAACACCACCTTCTGTAAGCACCTTCTCTCTTCCCGGGACCGATGGGTCACCAGGGTTGAAGGCGAGGACGATTGCAGAGCTGACATCTGAGTTCTTCAGAGCTTCGATATTCTCCGGTGGGATCGAACCATTGATCGAGTTATAGATTGCACGGTCAGCAAGGCCGACTTCAGTGACATACTCACATGCGTGTGCGAGTGCCGGTGCGGCTGATGAATCCATTAAGAATGGAGTCTTGTTGTCGATACTGTCAAACCAGCTGAAGTAGCTCTCGAATGCCTCACCATATTCGGCGATGATCTGGATGAAGTACGGGTTGCCGGTGATATCGTACAACTCCATACAACGATTCCAGAGCGCTTCTGCTTTTGGCTTGTCGATCTTTCCAGTGTGATCATCAAGCACAGTCTCGTGCTTATTATAGAAGATGGATGCGCCGAGTACCCTTGGGTATTCGCCGGGCTGTCCACCGATCTTAATTCCATTGAAGTCGTGAACGGTCTGTTCTTTCTCAAACCTAAACATAGTTGGAACACCTCAGTTAGAGCATACTAATTTTCGGAAGGAGCATAAGCAGCATGATGAAGACGATGAGCCCTGCTACAAGGCCATAGAGGATGCCTATGTCACGTCCGATCTTCCTGCCCACCCTCTGGGCAATCTCTGCGTCTGCAAATTCGATCTTCTTCTCAATTGCGTCAAGTCGTTTCTCAATCTCAAGGAACTGGGGGTTAGCTCCGGCAACTGATGTCTCAAGACCCACTCCACCTGCCTCTTTGACCTCGACAACCATCGGGTCTTCGGCAAATGCTCCCGGGTCACGTTCCGTGAGTTCTGCGATCTTGGCTTTAATCTT
>LDZU01003524.1_pt1 | contig 39320 bp, 58 predicted proteins | sample 615531 | NCBI WGS metagenome assembly LDZU01 (sample SAMN03408293, study PRJNA278302) | terrestrial metagenome | isolation source: oil reservoir sample SB2 | place: USA: Alaska, North Slope, Schrader Bluff formation | collected 2011-09 | reverse complement strand
TGGCCGAAGAACGAGTTGTAGGAGCCCGTCGTATTGTTGGAGCCAGCGGACTGGCCGAAGAACGAGTTGTAGGAGGCCGTCGTATTGGCGTAGCCAGCGGACCGGCCGAAGAACGAGTTGCTTACGCCCGTCGTATTGGCGACGCCAGCGGACCGGCCGAAGAACGCATTGTGGGAGCCCGTCGTATTGGCGTAGCCAGCGGCATGGCCGAAGAACGCATTGTGGGAGCCCGTCGTATTGGCGTAGCCAGCGGACTGGCCGAAGAACGAGTTGTAGGAGGCCGTCGTATTGGCGTAGCCAGCGGACCGGCCGAAGAACGCATTGTGGGAGCCCGTCGTATTGGCGTAGCCAGCGGACCGGCCGAAGAACGAGTTGCTTACGCCCGTCGTATTGGCGACGCCAGCTTGCCGGCCGAAGAACGAGTTGTAGGAGCCCGTCGTATTGGCGTAGCCAGCGTACTGGCCGAAGAACGCGCCCGTCGTATTGCTGGAGCCAGCGGACTGGCCGACCATCACGTTTGTCGATATCCCCCCCGCTCCACGAAACAGATCGGATACAATTATCTTTTTATTTATTGATCCACTCACATCGGATATCACCAAAAAATCTGCATCAGGCGCTGGATCCGTGAGCGTGGTCAGTCCCGTGATCGCCTCTGTCCCTCCGGCTAAGACGTCCCGCAAGAGCATCCGCTTATTTATTGATCCGCTCACATCGGATATCACCAAAAAATCTGCATCAGGCGCTGGATCCGTGAGCGTGGTCAGTCCCGTGATCGTCTCTGTCCCTCCGGCTAAGACGTACCGCAAGAGCATCCGCTTAGTGGTGCCCGCATTCACTATAGCAAGATAATCAGTACTAGGAACTGGCGTCGTTAACGCCGCCAATTCTGAAATCTTTTTCGTCGCCATCCATACCACCTATCACAGCTTTCCAGTATATCTATCATGGGTTATATCGGTTTCTCCACGTAGCTAAAATGGACAGATTAGGATTATATGGCCAGTACAACGTATCGGAGTTCTCCGTGATGATGTTATCCCCAGCCTCGGTAGAGAGATCGATGTAAGAATCAGCATCCTCTTCGGCAGCCAGCGATACTTTGTACGTTGCCCCTACTGGAATTTTCGGTACCAGTGAGCTAGATACGTATCGCTCCTGGTGGATTTCCAGATCGTCGATAGCTACGGAGGTGATACCGGAATCGCACCTCCACCTGATCAGGACCTCGACATGCCCTTCGGCCTGGGGGACGTAGATCTTGTTTTCGGCGCCGCCCACCCACCGGGAATTTTTCGAGACTTCGAGCCACGAGACGCCCCCGTCGACCGAGGCCTCCAGGAAAGCCTCGCCCGTCCCGGTCTCGGTGGGGGTGAACGTCACGACGAGCCCGCCTGCCACGAGCGGCCAGTGCCCATCAAGCTGATAGGCGGCGTACCCAGATGTCGTTATGACGAGCTTCCCGCCGGATACCGTGGCGCTCGCCGATGCGTATTTGTCCTCGGAAAATTTGTCAACAGCGAAATCGTCAGCATAAGTTTGTGTGATCTGGCCGAAGCGGTCAATCACTAGCAATTCGTCTTCCATCAGGTGGGGGGTGATGGCGATGGTGCTCATCGTGGTAGCCCCCAACAGAAACGACATCGCGAGATTGTCGAGCCCGGCGCCTGCATCAATCTCTAGAGAATATAGCCCGGATTCGATGTTTCCCAAATTAGAGAATCCGGTAGTCTGAGTGTAGGGGAAAAATACCTCAACTACATCCCACTCATCTGCATCATCTGCATAGAGCTCCGCAGCCTCTGCCCAGAACTTAGCGGTCTTTCGGATGATCCCCGCCCCCCCGGCAGCGGGCGCGATCTCGGTATCTCCCACCGAGCCGTGGACGACCGCGAACCGATCAGCCCGGCCGAAATAGAGGCGGTCCGTCTCCTGATCACCGGCGAGGTCGTCGATGAGAGCGGTGATCTCGTCCTCATCGCCTATCTGGTCGGCGAGGTCCGGCCGGAATATGAGGCCCGCTTTCAGGGTGAGCGGATCGCGGCCCTCCTGCCAGACGACGGCTCGGTTGCCCCCGATGATGGGTGAGGTCTTCACCCTGCGGCCCGCGCCTTTGGTCCGATGGGGCCCCCACTCAACATAGGAGGAGATGTCGGTATCTCCGATTTTTACGATTCGAGATATTGAGGTCATCTTAACCTCGGGGCGCAGGGGCAGCGGAGACCCCACCCTTCAGGGCGGGGAGGAGCGTGCCCCGCCAGCTGTTTCGGTTACCGATACACATATATCTAGTCAAGTCTATCACCTAATTACTCAAGAGCTATGCTCCGTCTGGGCACCTCGCAAGAGGTCAGGGCACTCGCCGCTATACGGCAGACACGGCTTCAAGTCCCGGACGTCCTGAGTTTCGAACCAGAACCCAAAATGCCTCGGGAGGCAAGGTGGGAGTAATCCCTGGTCTGACATCCGTATCTGAGGGCACTTTCCGAGGTAGGTCGCTGGGGGTCTCCCCCCATGAGGCTTTACGGAGCCAAAGTCAACCGGCCAAATGTAGTCCAGTTTAACCGGAACTACAAGCCCCTCCCTTTAGGGTGGGGTAGTTGACAATGCACATCCTGAGAAATCTAGCTGCGGATACCACACGCTCAATTCAGAGGAGTTCTTCATCAATCATCGTCAGACTCGCGCCGCTGCAAATGGAACACGTCCCAACCACAAATATAATTATATTCCGGATCATTCCAACCACACCGGAGTCAACGTCATTGAAACGCTTACAGTTGGCGGAGTTCCTATGATATCTGCGTACCATTTCACATAGAATTTTATGCTCTCGGCAGTGCCGTCAAGCTTCAAAAAATCAGTTACATCGGCATAACTCACGGCATCTCCGAGTAGATATCCGCCACCACCGATGTACATGTTCTGTGTATGCCCGTTAATTTCGGCATAACAAAACGCATGTGCCGAGACGAGCGGATTCGAACCGATGGTATACTCCACGCTGACAGGCAGAGAGTAGCTGAAACTAGCTAGGATTCTGCAATGATCATAGTATCCAGAGCCAGTGGCAAATGTCACAGAGAAGGTCGCAGGAACACATGCAGTATCCACATCGCCAAACCTCATATCCTTGCTATCAGTGTATGGATTTTGCGATATGTACGGTTTTTCTCCGCCTACGGTGGAGAGTTCGGCTGCTGCCTGGAACGCATCATAGAGGTCGTCGGGAGTGGTCCCGATATCCACCAGCACGTACGGGTTTGAGCTACTATATTTAATTTTTTTTACTTCAAATACATGTTTTTCTCCATATTGATCTATGAGACCGACATGATCTGAAATCCGGGGGATAAGATCGTTCGGATGGAGTTTGATTCGGTATCCGAGATCTGTATTTCGGGCGGCGTATTGCGCATCGATGATATCCTGCATATTCCCTTCGACTTCAGATCCGAGCGGCGACCCCTCCGCCAGCCCGTTCGGAACGTCTAGGATGTCCTCGATCCATATCCCCCGATATGACAAATCAAATTGAGATGTTATCTGGCGGGACGGACCATCTCCCAGGCCACGGCCGATCAGCGCTGATACCTTTTTCAGAGCCGGAACCAGCGGTTCTACGAAAATATCTGTCTCGTAAAATGTAAATTGCCCGTCAGTTTCACCCCGGCCGGCCGACGCTATGAAATCCAGGTACGTCAGACCATCTTGATCGTACCAGACATGGACGTGCAATCCTACTTTTGTCGCTAGATTTACGATCAAATCCCAAGCGGGATCATAATCAGTCCGGAGCTGGAATCCGAGCTCGGCGTTGGGGTTATCAAGATTCCGGACCCGCAAACCGCAATCAAACGCCATGTCTGCGGCCAAGCCATAATTCTGCGAACCGCACCCCCTAAAATCACTCGCCAGTCCAATTTGTAGGTCTTTATCGTCGCGGATAACCACTATAGCCGGGAATTGTTCGGGCACGTCCGCCCAAGAATCGTATTCAGTCGCGCGATTTGCCCACACATAAATATCTCTGGAACCTATCCTAGACGACGTGCCGGCGCCATCAATCACCGTTATATTAGGCGTTCCATAAGGATATCCGGTCCCGGTCGCCTGATACCGATAGTGAGGGGATGTGCACGGAATGTAGGATTGCGCCCACCAAATAAGCGGCATGAACCATGTCCCCTTGTCGGCGCGCGGGGGGTCACTACGAAATATTATGTCTAAAGTACATCTTTTTTCCCACGACCTGACCGGGAGATATCTATGATTTAGGGCCGTCTCGATGGATTCGCATTCGATCGTCTTTTCTCCGACCCTAGACGTGGGCATAGACATATTCGTGATGTAACCTCGGAATGGGATATGCCCCCGATCGTCTACTGTCACCACATCGAAGGGCTGGAAAGGGGTGTCTTTGGCGACCTTGAGCTTACACGTATGGGGCTTCTTGGGGTCTCGATATAGGTCAATATCGTAGCTCAGCACGTCGAAATAGTTCAGGTCTCCGACGGCGTTCTTCCTCTGGAATATCATCGATCGGTCACCTTCCAAGATATTTCCTGGCGATTTCGTTTTTCAGTTGGTCGTCGCGGGAGTTTAGCACCTGCTGAAGCTCGTCCTCGTCTAGGACCGTGCCTCCCTGCACGATCACAGTGGAATTTATCGTCACTCCCCCGCCCCCTCCGGCGGCGGCTACCGCCTGTTGGATGGCCGGAAACAAGACGTTCAGGGGCGTGATGGCCTCCGGGACCTCACCGACCTGAGCTATGATCGGGCGGGAGACTATCCCGCCCTCCGCGAGCGCCGGGAGCCAGTCAGACGTTCCCCATCCCGGTGAGGACGTGATCCCCGGTGAGAGGGATTCGAGATATCCGGTATCCCCGCCCCCCATGTACTCGGTCCCGGGACCATAGGCGCCGACGTAAACTGATGCCGAAATACCGTTCACCCATCCGAGGAACGAATCTACGGCATCATAGGCGGGCTGTGTTATGGCGTCAATCTGAGGAGCGGCCTCGGATTGATCGATATCGGTCTTGAGGTCTTCGACCGACTTCTCGGCGGCCTCGGTGTCGGCTTCCACCTTGTAGACCATCGAGAGCTGTTGAGCTTCTGGATGGAACGCGCCTCTCGCCCGCTCCTCTTCCAGGAAGGCGGCATAGCCTGAAGTCGGGCCGATGTAAGAACGATTGAAGAGCTGATCGGACATCTTCTCTTGGGCCATGCCGAAAGATGACATTGCCTCACACGCGCAATCGGCTTCGGCGGTATATTTGGCGAGGTTGTCGTCGGCTGCTTTTGTTGCATCATCTACCTTCTTATAGCCGTTCGCCAGCACGTCCAGGAGCTTGATCTGAGTCTCAAATGGCGCGTTGACCATGCCGCCGATGCTGCCAAACCGCCGCTCGACACCCTCCATAAACATCCTGGTTTCGTCGTCAAACCAGTCAGAATGAGTCTCCCACGACGTCTCAAGGGTATTCCAGAACGACGAATCGACCCGGAGCCCGTACTCTTCGGCGTCCTTCATCCAGCCGCTGGCGGCATCACCTAGATGCTTTCGGAACCAGACATCTTGATTGGCTACGTTCTCTCTGATCCATGTCTCGGCTTGAGCTTGCTCTTCGGGCGAGCCGTACCAGAGCATCTTGAATATTTCGTTGCTCTTTAGGGCGGAGGTGGCTCTCATAAACTCTTCGGAGAGACGCTCACCTATTCCGCCGAAGCCTTCGACTACACCGTCGCCGGTTATCTCGCCGACTATTCGGCCAACCTCTTCCCAGTCTTCCGCCAGGATCGCATTTTTCAGAGCTTCCGATCCGGCATATCCTGCCTTCTCCAGTTCGGCAACGATACCTAGAAGAGTTTCCTGTTCCTGAACTTTGATTATGCTATCCTTCAGGGCGGCCCCCCACGACTCGCCCAGCTCTTCGAGCTTATACTCCTGGTATTTCCCAGAGTCCACTATGGAATCGGCGAGTTCCGCTCCGCTTTCGGCTACCCTTTCCCGAAGTCCGAGGAGATATGAATCTCCGTTCTCATACCCCATTTCTTCCAATACGGGTGAAAGAACTCCTAGCGCCCCGGTGATCTGAGCTTCGGTGGCATCTGGATCTAGTATAGTCTCCCACGCACGTTCCCATCCAGCTGCGCCTTCGGAGCGGAGATGATCTTCCAGATTGTAGAGTTCCAGGATAGTCAGGTCTTCGATCTCGCCCCAGTACTTCGCCGAATAATCTGCCCAGTGTTGGGGGGTACCCCAAATATCGTAGGGCGAGATCTCTACTTCTGGCTCCAGCTTTGCTTTCAGCTTCACGACGTCGCCGGGGTCGTCGTAAGATCCGGTTGTCTTCTGCCTGGCGCTCTTCCAGGCGATCTCCCATTGTTCGGGCGATATTAGGTCGTCGAGTGTGAGGAAGTGAGCAGAGATCCAGGCCCGCGCCTGGTCTGGAGTGCCGAACACTCGCGTCCAGTCTCCAATAGTGAGGATCCAGGGTTCCTGATCTCCCTCCTTATACGCGAATCCGATGGTGGACCCGCCCGCCTCGAAGGTCTCGCCCCATTGTCGGCCAGATCCGCCGCCGCTTCTGGATTCATATTGACCCGTTGCATAATTGTACATCATCCCGGCGGCATGCATCGAGTCCATAGACTGTTTTGTGAACATCCCACCGAGTTTCGCAGTGCCGGCCAAGAATCCGGTTTGGAAGTCCTTGCCTACCGACTCGCCCGCGCCCTCGCCGTCGACGTTCTCCAGGTTCCCCTCAATCGCCGGTCCGACGCCTTCAGTGCCTTCGGCGACGCCCTTGGTGAGGTCCTGGCCGAGATCAACCCCGGCGTCTCTGGCTTTTGCGGCGTCATAATCTGCAAGATATCCAGAAAGCCAGCCTTGACTGTCAGCCCAAGACCGTACTTTACCAGCGGCCCGTTCGGTTACGTTTTCTCCTTCAGCCCCTCCGGTAAGCCATTGCCATCCCCTTGTTCCGAGATCTATGAGGGCTTGCGTGATGTCGTTTACGGCTTCCATCATTTGGGTCAGATATGGCAACAAAACGGTACCGATTGAGGTTGCAGCGACAGATATCTTCCCCCTGAAGATATCTATCTGGGCATTTAGGTTTTCCTGAGATTTGGCATATTGTTCATTCAGGCTGGACGCATTCTCCCACGCTGATTTTCCGGTCGCGGCGATCTCCCCGAGCCTGCTAATACTTCCTGTAGTTTCATCGACGCCGCCCGCAAACTTTTTCATGGCTTCTGCGCCAGAATCGCCGAATAATGCGAAAGCGTCGCCCTGTTCTTCAAGTGGGAGATCGGCGATTGCGGCAGCCAATTCCTCAAAAGTGCCTATCGTGTCGGTACGTATCATTTCCTGAAGTTCACCGAAGTCAACCCCAATCAGTGCGGCGATATCTTCACCGTGTGTGGTCTTCGTGATTTCTCGGAGGGCGTCTTTGATGTGCTCCCCCGCCCCAACGGCGGTATCACCCATTTCCTGGAGATAGGCTACCATCGAAGCCCAACCCGCGAGCTGCTCTGGCTGGACTTTGAAATCTTTCATCGACCCCGTGAGCTTGGATAACCCCTGAATTATTGCCGCTTCGGACGTCACGGTTGTATCGGCGAGATCATTGATGAGTGATCCGGACCGATTCGCAAAATCGGCCCATTCCATTTCAGCCGGTTTGACTGCGGCTCCTATTTTTCCAATCGCGTCGCTGGACGCATCCGCCGACACTCCCCACGCCGAGGACATTTTGAGGATGACTTCAGTATATCCGGCGATCTCGTCGGGGTCGATCCCCATCCGCCCGGCTCCCGCGGCCGCCCCGGCTATGGACTCCATTGACGCGCCGGTCTCGCCCCGGATCGCTAGAAGATCCTTCGAAAGTGACGCGAACCCTGCAGCGGTGGTGTCAGTTACCTTCTGGACGTCGACCATGAGAGTTTGCCATTGAGCCGCCGCCCGAACTGACCCGGCGAATGCCGCCCCGACGGCCATGATTCCAGCGGTAGCTCCAGCTATCGCTATCGTGGCCGGATTGATCGATGCCGCCAGGTCGGAGAACGCCGACGAGGCAGAAGCTCCAAAGCCCATCACCTGTGCCTTCGCTCCGGCGAGGCCTGTGGTGAGCCCTCCGGTATCGACCCCTACTTCGATGAACGCCGCGCCGAGTTTTTCCGAGACCATAGTTTAGGCTCCTAATAACGAACTAGATATATCTTAAAATATGTTATTCGGTCATCCACCAGGCACCGGATGACCGAGGCGACGCGCTTTAGCGATCGCCTTTTCCCTCAAGCTTTTTTCAGCCTTCACCCCCTCTCCTCCAGGGAAGAGGTCAGCGAAGGACTTCGGGTTTTTGCCGAATAGGTTTCCGACGCACCGGCTTATATCCCATGCCAGGATCTGCTGGTTCCGGGCGTCGGCCTCCTGCTGCCGCCTATGGCGATAGAGGAGAGGGAGCAGATCGTTTAGACAGTATCCGGCGGCTTCGTCGGGCCTGAGCCCAAGCTCGAGGTAGGCGATCCGAGATCGCCAGAGAGGATTCTGACTTTTGCCTCCAGCTTCTTCATCGTCTCCTCGATCTGAGCTACCGTCTCGGCCTCCATCTCCAGAGCCCGAAGCTCGTCGGAGGTATCCCAGCTCTTCCTCATCGAGGCAGCATGAGAAGGGTCCTCAGCCAGCGAATAGGATTCTAAGATGTCCCGACTGAGATCAAGCCTCGATCCGTCGTACTTCTCCAGGGCCGCGTTCACCTCGTCGCCCTCAAGTCCGGTCGCAGCTTCGATCGCCAGGCGGTATATCGGGGCGAGGGTGATATGGTTGGCGAGGATGAGTTGAGCGGCCATGTACCTGTTGGCCGGGATGATCCCGGCTTCATGAAGCCACTTATTCCCCTCGGCTTCGAACTTCTCTATCCTCGGCAGAGTCCATTTCAGCTCAATAGGCTCGCCCATCTTTACGGTTATAGATCTCAGTCCCTTTGCTTTACTCATATTATTTTCTCCCTCAGTTTATAAACACAAAACCCCACCTAAAAGTCATGGGGTGAACGGTCGAATATAGGGTTGTAAAGGAGGGAGCCCGTCACGGAGATATCCTCAGATCTCCGATCATCCGGGCTTCCGGTCTAGGGTGTCTCGATTACATGTCGAAGAGGATAATGATGACCGCTCACCTTCAGGCTCGCCTTCGCAGGGCTGGACGGATCCCCCGCCCCGGTCACAGAATCCACATAGCCAAACCCAACGTACATCAGGCCGTCGTCATAGTCGCGGTAAAAAGCGAAGACCTGCTTAACCCCTTTCATCCCGGCGAAGTCCAGCTCGTCCGCTCCGCCAGCGAGAGTGTACGGGCCGGAATCGGCGACGACGCCCGCCCCGGTCTCCCCGGCAGCTCGCATGGCATAGACGCCGAGGGCTTGAACGTCGGCGTTCGCGTTGATGGCCGCTATGACCTCGTCGGCGGTGGAGATCGGTAATCCCCCGGAGGTATCGAGATCGACGGTTATAGCGTTGGCGACGACGGTTACGGCGAGGGCCTCGGCGTCGTTATCCTGGAAGTCGATGGTGATGCTGTTCCCAGCCGTCCCGCCCGTTCGGTGGAGGACCCGGATATGGCTGTTCGCCGCTCCGCCGGAGGTCGTGATCTCAGCGCATTTCGCGGCTACAAAAGCCTCGATGGTGGCGTTCCAATCATCCAGACCGGGGAACCGTTCGCGGGCCTCTTTCCCGAAGTCGGTTACGTCGTGCATCTCAGTCTTGTCTTCGAAGTCGGCGTTCACTGCTCCGAAGATCTCAGAGGCGACCATGTACTTTCCGGTATGGCATCTCACCACGTCGTCCTCATCCAGCCCGGACGCCACGTAGATGTAGCCAGATGGATACCAGATGGCGTCAGGCGTCAGTGTCGCCCACTCGCCCGCCCCCTCGTTCTGGTACTGGAATACTGGAACGGCGGAGTCGTTCATCATCCTCTTGGATGCGTCAGTGATTCGCCAGACGGTATACCGGGGATAGCCCCCCCACTTCGAATCGGAGAAATCCACCTCCTCCATAGCCTCGTCGCTATAGTCCTGATCAGCGCCCGAGCCCCTGTAGACTCGGACATAAGATCCCGGTGTCGGGCTCAGGGCCATATCTCATCGCCTCACGTTTCGGTGATCCCGCCACTGACTGCGAATGTTACGTCCATCTTCTGGACGTCACCGGGACCGCCGAGCCTCCTGATCGATTCGACGTAGGCGGAGAAGCCGAAGGTCCGGGTTCCTTTCACAACGCTATAAGCCAGAAGCGTATGCGCTGGCTTGCTTGCCCGGATCTTATCCTGCCCGGCGTCGGCGTCGTCCTCGATGAAGCTGGCGGTTACGGTCCCATCGTCCAGGCCGGGATACCTCGCACGCGCGGTGTTCGCATCGCAGGTGATATCCTGCATCTCTATCTTGTCGTCCACATCACAGGAGACGCATCCTAACGCGGTTGAGCCGCCGGCGGTGAACGCCAGCGTCGCTAATCCGTCTGGTGCCAATACCATTTCTTAATCACCTCTATTTCTAAGAATCCGCTATGCAGCGGATGACTCTAAAATCGATCATGAATACGTGCCGCCCGTTCTCGTCCACATAATGATCGGGGTGGCGGCCCTCCCAGATCATCGCCACTGAATGACCGAACGCCGTTTTTTTGTGTAGCGCTTTCCGGATAGCCAGGGCGTCGGTTTCGGCAGTCTCCAGCGACGCCCTCCGAACCTGGATCTGGACGCGGGGCTTCTCGATGTCGCCCCCGCTCACGATATACCCGCTGCCTCCGGCCGGAAAGATGGCAATCTGCGAGGCGGTGGACTCGTCGAAGCCGTATGCTCGGATGTTGGAATATCCGGCAGTGGTGAGGGCGTCGGCTACGTCTTTGACGACTGGATTCATGGACATTTTTGACGCCCCTCCAGCTTTTTCAGGTCGTCAACAGACAGGCGAGTTTCTCGCCCTCGATGCCAGACCAAGAAGATCAATATACTGATCGAGAGGAGAATATTGATTATCATCAGCGTGCTTTCGACCGCGAAAATCACATCGTTCCTCACGTCCAACACCTTGCCAGATATGTCAGAACAGCCATACCGTTCAATATGAGAAATATCGCTGCTATGATATATTTTCGATTCTGACCGACCAGCGCCCACCTGAGCGCGCACCACGAGATACGGAATACGAATATATACTCGTCTTGCTCTTTGTTGTGCGCACTGAGATCATCGAGCCGATCTAAAATCAATGGCTGGATTTTCGCCAGCCCCCATACGAGCCGCTTCAGTTCGTCGTCATCCATGTCGCAGGGGGCCGACGCCGCTTCTAGGATATCGCGAGCGGCGCGAGTCATCGCTCAGCTCCAGTCGATCGGCTCTTTTGTGACTATTCGGAGGATGACGTTGATCAAGGCCAGCGCCCCGGTCGCAGCTTCGGGAGTCAGCTCGACGCCAAACGTCGAGGAGAGGAGGAGGCCAGCGATTGCCAGGACGTTGGCCCACATTGTCTTACTTTTCCACGGTTGAGTCAAAATTTCACCTTCAGTCTACCGAGTTGATTCTTACCGGCCTTCCCCGACAGCTTGGCGACCTCGACTTCAACGTCCCGGCGCTGCCAGGCGAGCTGTGCGAGAGGGTCCGCACCTTTCGCTTTGATCCAAGCTTCGCGAGTCATCCCCTTATTGCCGGTCCCCGCATAGAACAGAACACCATCGTCGGGATACAGGGTCATGATCGCTTTGTAGAGGGCTTCATTCACTTTTGGCGGGAACGTGCTTGTATCGACAAGGTCACGGATCGTAAACCCTGCTTTCGACCACATACCGTTAACCATCTCGGCATCGGCAGGTGGTTTTGGGCACTCCAGCCATCCATCTTCGTTTTCAAATTCGTCTGCCATGTAATCATCGCCTTGAGAAATAGGAGGGAGGGAGCCCGGGGGGAGAGAACGAACCTCCTGAGCTCCGAAACACCATCATGGTCATTCCCAGGGGAACGTCGGAAAGGCGCTCCCCGTCATGTTCGTGGCATCAACCCGATGCACGTCAGTAAATCCATCGTATCGATCAGATACAGGGGAGCCAGTCAACCGAGACCGCGCCGCAGGTGTCGTTCCCCCAAAGCTGGATGAATTTCTCGATAGAGAAAACTCCCGTCAGGTCTTCCACGGATCGGCCATATTCATCATGCCGTCCCTTCGAGTTGACCTGAGTGTCTTTTGAGAGCCAGCCGATGTGAGCGACACCGATGACGTTGGAGTTGAAGTTCGCTTCAAGAGCGCCCGTACACTCACCACATCCGCTATTAGTCCCAGTGTTCCCGCTGTCGTCGGTCTCGGTTGCGGCGTCCTGGCGTCTGGTCTTGACCTCGGTGTTCATCTGGAGGTGCTCGGCCTGGGCGTACATCTCTACAACGGTGGCCCCGATATAGTAGTTCTGGACGCAGAGCTTCTGGACCCATTTCTGGTCATAGGTGCCGGTCTGGTAACTCACAGGCATGTACTCAAGCTCGGCAGCCTTGGTGAAGTTGATGTTATCGATGCATCCTTCAGCAGCCGCTCCGAACGGATCCCTCTGAGCCTCTAGCTCGACGTCATAGGTGTTGACGTTCCCGGAACCGCTCGTCTTTTCGACCAGCTTGTTCCCGGCAAGGCCTACCTGGGTCTGGACGATCTTCTCGCTATTCATGAAGCCGACACCCTCGATGCCGGTTTTTTCGTACATGTAATTAGCAGCCCCCGCCATTCCAACGAGAGCAAGACCAATTACTAGCAATATCGCTATTTCGCGTTTCATTTTATCACCTAGATGACTGTTACCTTTTCAAGTGTTTTTCGACATACTGCGCTGCGTTCGGCGCCAATTGCTCCACCGGATCAACGATGAAATGGCTTTTTCCAACGGGATGATTGAGAGATGCGTCCTGATGCTGGCGATAAATGTAGCTCTCCGCTGGACCGCCGCCGCCGAGGACGATCACGCCCCGTGCGTCGTCGCGTTCGGTTCCCAGGGAGTTTCGCATCGTCCCTTGATCGACCGGACATTGCCTCTTCATCTCGGATAGGACCTCGCCGTCCGCCCATTCTTCCAGCCCGTTGAGAGCCGCCTCTTTCGCCCGCGCGATGACGGCTCCGGCGGCCCATTGGGTGATTTTCATGTATAGATCACCACTGAGTAGGCGTTGCCCCTGTCGTCCACCGACATATCGACCCGGAGGAGAGGAGGGGCCTCGCCCGCAAAAGTCACCTGGTCGGTATCGTTCACCGTAACCGATCCGTCGAGGAATATCTGACAATGGGAAACGGCCTCGGCCCCGTTCTTATCCCGGATGTTGACGACCTCCCTCTCGACGTAACACGAATAAGCCGCCGGAGTCCCGTAAGTCGGGCCATATAGCCCGCTGCTGGATACGGTGGCGATAGATACCGATTGATTCATCTCGGCTCGGAAGTCGGTAACGAGGCTCATCTAATCGTCCTCTTGCTCTCTGGCGGTGGTCGTATCTGTTGGTCGGAAGAGTGCAGGGAACGCCGTGGTGTCGGTTACGGCGGCCATCGTCCGGGCGGATGACCAGGTGCAAGACCATGCGTCCTGTTTGATCTCTTCCTGAAGATCGGCGATAAGCTGGAGCATAGCGGCATGGCGTTGGGATCGCTTGGTACTCATCTTCCCGATCGTCTTGTCGAACTCCCTCGCCAGCTTTGCCGCGCACCACCGGGCCGCTACCAGGGATGCCTTGAGAACCGTCTCTCCCTCGACGTAAGCCTGAGCGATCTCGGCGTCGGTGAGGAGGGGGTCGTTGGAGTCGGTGTCGCCGATCCTCGCCCGGATCTGGTCTCTCGTCGTCGTAAAGTCTGGGTTGTAGGTGAACGTCATTATACCAGCTCCGCCTGCCTATTCTGGATGAGATCCCGCGCCGTCCCGTAGTCCATCCCGATCTCCACCGTATCGACGACATCCCCGGCGGCATAGTCCTCGCCTAGATGAGAAATTGACGTCAGAAGGAGCAGGAGAGGCATGGGATCAGCCCTCCTCTGCGATCGGGGGCTCGTATCGGAGATCTTCGGTCACTCCCCACCCTCGATTATCCCATCGAGTTCGGCCAACGCGATCTCGATGTTCGCGAGATCTCGTTTGATCAGGCCGACTTGCTGCTTTTCTCGCTGAGCCTCGGCGATTTTGAGTGCCACCTGGAGCCTGTATTGAGTGACCTCGTACTCGTCCCGCATCTGGCGGACGATAGCCGCCTTCCCCGCGTCATCGATCATGACGAGACCACCGCATTGATGTCGGCGATCATGGCAGCGATGTCGTCTCGGTCGGATCGGAGCGCGTTGAGTCTGTCCATGCCTTGCTGGATTTGGACGTTCATCTGAGTTCGCTGTTCCCGGAGCTGGTTCAGGTCCAGAGAAGCTTCCAGAACAGACTTCTCCCCGGTGTCCTGGTCGTACTCGTCATACGTGATCGTCACGTCGATGCCGGTTCTGGCGACCGAGACTATAGCCTCAGCCGCTTTCTTTCGTGTATATTCTTTGAAGTCCATTTTATCTCCCTCATGGTCACGGTGTGGTGGTGATCAGTCCTAAGTTGGTCAACGCTGTTATCAGGTTCGCCAAATCGGACGCTGTATCGCCGCTCAGGTCCACGCTCGGCTTGTTGATCGGCTCGGTCCCGAAGAACCCGAGCTGAGCCGTTGCGCCGTTGGCTACGTTCGTCCCTTTCAGGATTCCGCCAATGTTGACGTAATTGCTCGTCGTGGCGAGCGGTGGGTCGATATCGTACCCGATAATGATGTTGTAGTTGCCCGTGGTGATCAGGTTCCCGGCCTGGTATCCCAACGCGATGTTCCCGACACCTTCGGTTACGGCGTAGAGCGCGTAGACCCCGATCGCGGTGTTGTAGTAGCCCGTGGTGGTGCCCGTGGTGTTCGATCTGAGCGCGTCTCGCCCGATCGCAGTGTTGTAGTTGCCCGTGGTGTTCGCATAGAGCGCGTTGAGCCCGATCGCGGTGTTGTAGTTGCCCGTGGTGTTCGCATAGAGCGCGTAGTACCCGATCGCGGTGTTGTAGTAGCCCGTGGTGTTCGAATTGAGCGCGTTGACCCCGATCGCGGTGTTGGAGGTGCCCGTGGTGTTCGATCTGAGCGCGTTGACCCCGATCGCGGTGTTGGAGGTGCCCGTGGTGTTCGATCTGAGCGCGTAGACCCCGATCGCGGTGTTGTAGTAGCCCGTGGTGTTCGAGTAGAGCGCGTCTCGCCCGATCGCAGTGTTGTAGTTGCCCGTGGTGTTCGAATTGAGCGCGTAGTGCCCGATCGCGGTGTTGGAGGTGCCCGTGGTGTTCGCATAGAGCGCGTTGAGCGTGCCCGTGGTGTTCGATCTGAGCGCGTCTCGCCCGATCGCAGTGTTGTAGTTGCCCGTGGTGTTCGCATAGAGCGCGTTGAGCCCGATCGCGGTGTTGGATAGTCCCGATCCCCCAGATCGAATCTCCGCTCCGATGCTGCCATCTGCGTTCAGCAACCTGGCCACAGGGAGCGTATACGCTACTATAGCCTTGACGGAAATGTCATCAAGCGTTCCGTCATAATCGGTAGTCGGAGTAATCGAAAACGATAACGCCCCGGTCGCGCCTGCTGTAATCGTAACCGATTTCACAGATTGCCAGTAGGCCCAATCGACGGATACCGCTCCTATCGCGATCGTCAAAGATCCTGCGGTAGCTGCGGATTGTGAGAACGAGATCACGTAGACGGTCCCGGACACAACGGATATGTCTTGTGACAGAGCCTCTACCGCGCCTGCGGTATGGACGACGTTGTTCGCGCCGTAGGCCCAGTTCGCGCCCAGTGTCCAGCCGGCGACGCCGCCCGTGAACCCGCCGTTGGTGACGAGTTCCGAACCGAGCGTCGCCACGTCACGGAGCGATTTGATGTCCTGAGTAGCGACCGTCGCGGCTGGTGGAGCAACTCCGATACCGAGTCTAGGAGTTCTCATAGGCGCTCTGTCGATCATTCCGCCACCTCGATGTACTGGACGAATCCAGTGACGGCGACCGCCGCCGATAGATTCACAATGAACGCTTCATTTGTGCCACAGATCAGAGGAGCATCACCGAAATCGAGATCGTAAGTGTCGGCCACCATCGCACCGGATTTCGTCGTAGCTGCCGATTTCAGGATTATATCTACCTCTGAACCTCTGGCCGCAGTCATGACGAGCCTGTATATGGCCAGATGTTTGCCAGCGCCTGGGGCTGCTATCACCGTATTGTCTCCAGACGCTGAAACCGTCAGAGCAGCCGTGGTCGTGACGCGAGCGCCCAGTACGATCTCGGCCTTCAGCTCGTCGATTCCAGCTTCGATGTTGTCTAGGACGCCTTTCGCCGTGTCTTGTTTTGCCGAAGTCGCCGCGCCGGATGGGAGAGGCAGACTCGCCGCTGATACGGCTATCGTTCCCATGTCCGAAGCCGGGATGATCGACATGGAATTTGCGGCGGTCTTCTGGCCGATGCCGGGCAGGGCGTCGGCGATGGCCTTGACTCGGGCGAGGAGGGTATTGGCCGTCGGGGTGGCCTGGACCTCGCCGACCAGGCCGTTCAATGTCCCCAAGAGTGCTCTCACCGATAGCGGATTACGAGCGTTTACCATCTCTTCTCACCTCAAGCTGTCTTCATGAATACCAGAATATAGTTGATCTGGCCCGCCGTTCTCCCCGCGCTGGCAGCGGCATAGAGGTAAACGTCCCCTCCAGAAGCCACGATACTGTCGGCCCCCGCCACCGGCCATGCTATCAGAGCGTTGTTCTTATTGTTCTCATAGACGGTATCTTCTAGGGTTATGGTTACATCGTCGGCCATCTTGGTCGCAGCTGAAGCCGCGCTGGAAAGGCTGATCACTGCGGAAGTCGTCCCGTTGGCAACCTCGTTGACAGAATATATCGCAAAGAGAAGCTGACCCTTTGCCGCCATCGAATCGATGATCTTGGTATCGACTGCATCGGCAGATCCACCGAAATCAAAAGTCCCGGTCTCGATGAAGATAGAACTTTTATCGTCGTCAGTAGCAAGCGCCAAAGTCCCCGCACTGAGAACTCCGGCCGATGCCAGAAGGCCTGCGCCTGCTATGCCAGCCACCAGATCAGCGATCGCCTCTTCTTTTGTGGCCCCGTCGTCGGCATCGTTGAAAATGAACGTGTCGGCGGCGACGTTGACCGTTCCGGCGTCAAGCTCCTCGATATCGAGGACCCCATCGGCGTTGATCCCTGTGACCGCCTGAGCCGTCTTCATCCGGCTGACTATACTGTGAGGATTGTTTCCCATAATTCCATCCTCCTAAAAGAGTATCCAGATCACCATCAGGTGATCTGAATCTCGACGAATCCCTCTGCGTCGTAACACTGGAACGGGTTGATCCACTCCCGGACTTCGGTCCAGTAATTGTCGCCCTTCTCCCTGGGGTAATCGTTGTCTACCATCATTTCAGTGGAGACGGTGAACTCCGCTACCTCGGCATCCTTCGCCACGATGTAGACGTACCCGGTCGGTACGTAGGACGAAGTCCGGAGGAAGTCGTTTACGCTTCCGGCCCCGAAGAGGTCGAGGATCTGATCGGCGTAAGAGTTGCGGAGGTCGTCAAGCTGGCGGATGTACTTGAGGTCGGCCCGCCTCCCCACCAGGAACATGGGGGAATTGGCGTAGTCGTCGCCGATACGGGACAGGGCTTCCAGAACGTCCTTCTGGATGTCGATATCAGAGTCGGTTCCGGCCCATGCTCCCACGTTGTTCACGTCGGCCCCCGATGCACCGGACGCCGTGATCTTTCCGTTGGGGTTTGCCCTCGCCTGGGTGACCATACCGGACAGGTTGATGGTGGAGTCACCGTTCACCCAGATATAGTCTTCCAGCCGCCCGATGTTCCGATAGCACCAGTCCACCTTCGCGTTCTTTACGCTGGGGTCCTGCATCATCTCCCGGCCGTTCACGTAGAACCCGAGAGAGATCTGGTACTGCTTGAAGTCCTCTTCTCCTGCCTTGATGTCGGTCGTTTCGGGAGCCGCGCCCTTTGCCGTGATCTTGGCGGCGATGGTGCTGTTCCCTCCAGACCCAACTACGGTCGTCACGGTGTCGGTATCGACCGTTGCGGGGAGCCCCCGGTACATGGTCAGGTTCCGGGCGAGCCTCTTGTCTCGCTCGACGGATGCCGTCTTGACAAGCCGCTTCTCCCAGATCTGGCGAGCTTCCTCGGGGGAATAAGATCCGTAATTCATAGCCATTTGTACCACCTCAAAGTATCCTCACCAGAAGTTGTCTGACCGCGTGCACGTAGTCGGTAGATCCACCGCCAGTGATCGCCACCGTCGCGGGAATCGCAAGAGTGACGGTTGTGGCGTCAGGTAGTCCCGCGACCCGGTTGAGCTGAGCGTTGCCGTCGGCATCTCTCAGAATGATATAGTCGCCGACATTCAAGCCGATAGTGGCATGGGTGAGCCCGGCGATCTCCGTGTCACCGACCGCAACGGTCGTGAAAGTCTGGGTGTACGTCCCAGCGGCGGTGAGGGTGAGATCCTCCATAGCCTGAGCAACGGAAGAGGCGGCGACCTTCGTCTCGCCCGCGTTGCTTCCGGATTCCGCCAGCACACCGAGCGCAAGAGCCTGGGTTCCGGAGGAGACGTCCACCACGTCCAGATAATCACCGGCGACAATGCTGGTGTCGGCGATCGTCGTCACCAGAGCGTAAACGAGCCCGGACGTGATAATCGGCATCGGTTCGTACTGCTCATAAAACCCATCGTAGAGGTGAGCGTTGTTGTCTTCGGCGGCGAATCCAAGGCCGTCCTCAGTATCTTCCAGGGGGGCGCCCTGCGCGGTTCCAGACGCGACGCGGGCGACATAGGCCCCGTAGGCGGTCCGAGCGGCGCAAATCTGAGTCATCGCCGGGCCGGACATGCCGGTTCGTACCGGCTTCAATGCTTTGATTGCCATTTCTTCACTCTCCGTAAACGGCCCTCATCTCGGCCTGGTGGTCTCTCTTCGGAGCGCCCTCTGTGACCGGGGAGCCCTTGAGCTTCTGTTCCTCAGTCGGTATAGCCAGCTTGGAAGCGTTCTCCCTCACCCATCCGATCGGGTCCTTCAGAAGGGCCTCGTATAGCGTGGCGGCTTCGGCGCGATGGCCGGGCTTGAGGCTTTCGGTGAACGCCAGCAGGTCCCTCGCCTTCTCACGGGCCTCCAGCTCCTTGATCTTCCCCTCATATTTCTCGGTCAGTTCGGCCTTCGCCGCCTCGACGGCTTCGGCGATCAGAGGCTTTACGGCCTCAGTTATGCCCGGCTCATGGCCGGGGGTTGGGTCACCTGTCATTTTATTGTCCCCTTTGTTTGTGGCTCGATGAGCCGGTGACTGTGATCTTTCGACGTGAAATCCCGCCCCATCATCGGGCGTAACGACACCATTTCGCACCATTGAATACTCATAGAAGACGTAAGGACCCCGCTCAATAGCTTCGTACCTAGTCCCGTTGTACTCGCCGGGCTCGTATTCCATATAACAAGAATAAGCCAGAGAACCGTGAGAGGGCTTCTTCGATCGGAGCTTCTCGAGCTCTCGCTGAGTGAGATCGATCTTATAAAATTCGGTCGTCGCCTTGACTCTCTTCTTCGGAGCCTCGGCCTTCGGGTCCCGGATCTGGCCGATCCGCCTGGCGTCCGGGTCGATCGGTTCGTGGTTCGGGACGACCGCCAGCCCTTCAAACCATTTTGCATATTCGGCGAACTCGTCGTAAAGCCGGAGGGCCGGGAACCCGTGCCCCTCGAAAACACCCTCCACCATCGGGACCGTCGGGACGAATATCGATTCGTCGGTCTCTTTGATCCCCTTCGCTTCGAAGATGACCTCGGCCCGAGAAGATACCGCCTCTGTGGTCCTCGTTGCTTGTTTCATCTTTACCCTCTCAGTTATGATCTTTCGATAGCCCTCAGTACAACGACATAAAACATGTACTTTAGTTGTTACTGACCCGGTGGACGGATAAACACCGTCCGGAAGCGATCGCCCTTCTCCCTCCAGAGGAGCGCACCTGTCGCATAGCCGCTCGTCGTCGGCGACTATCCGGAAGCCCTCCCATTCTCGGGGGCTCATTATGCCCCTATTCACCGCGTCCTTCGTGCTGAAGTATTGGCCTCTCGTCGCGGCCTCAGACGCCTCGTTGACGGCGATCGTCCGGGCCCGTTGTTTCAGAAGCTTTTCCGAATACCGAGCCGCCTTCTGATTGATCTCAGCCGGCGATAGACCTTTTCTCTGAAGCGCTTTAGCATAATTATCGACCGCTCCCATTCGTCTTTCATCCAGACCTACCAGGCCCTTGATGTACTTCGCCTGCTCTCGGGGGGTGTAGCCACTGAAATAACCACGGTAAATGACCTCTCGCAACGCCTTCTTTGTCGGCTCATCGACTTGGGCGACGAGTTCCGCACCATGCTTTTCGATCCAATCAAGGGCGAGCGGGTTCTTCAGATCAAATGCAATCTTCACCCCGACGAGTTCTCCCAGATTCTCGGAGTTGGCCAGTGCCGCCGCGCCTAGAGCCGCGCCGATGGCGGCTTCTGGGGCATAGTCGGACCACTGGATGAGGTTGGCCGCCTGAGCGAAGTCGCCGCCTTCGAGGAGCCTCTGGAACTCCTCCCAGTCCGTAGCCGAGAGAGTAGACTTAACCCATCCCAGGAAGTCGGCTTCGATCACCGGGATCTGGTCATCTAGGACGCGGCGGATGTCTTTCACTCTATCCCCCCCCCGGCTCCGGGGCGATCGACGACATGAACGGCGCGAAAGTGTACTGAAGATGAATTTCGAATTTTGTGGTCATTCTTCAGGCCCCGGTAAATCTGAGGATTGCCCGCCCTTGCGGGCCTTGATCTCTGCGTAGAGAAGGTCTCTCTCGGCGATCTCTTCGCCATCCGGACCTTCAACAACTCCAAGCGGAGCATAGCCCCGCTTCTCTCTCGCCTCGTTTATCGTGATTATCCCCGCTATCAGGTCGTCGCGTGCGGCTTTCGCTTCGGCCTCCTGATCGTCAGGAGTCCAATCCCACCACGCCAGCTCACAGGTGAACTCGAAGCCGTTCAACTCCAGCCAGAGGTTCCAGAGGGCTTCGAAGGGCCGACCCCACAGTTCCCGCTCGGAAGCGATCCGGGCGTCCAAGAGGGCTTTCGCGGGCGAGGCTGAGATGGAGATGGCCTGAGATAGTTGTTCTGTGATATCTTTACCGAAGAAGAAATTGAGGATCTCAACCTTGAGATATTGGTCCGCTTCCCAGGGGTCGAGAGGTATCGGGATGTTCGGATACTGGAGCCTCATCCCCGGATAGCTTAGTTTGGCGCTATCAAACCCCTGGTTTTCTACGAGGTCCCCGGCGATCTCCAGGAGGTCGTCCACCTTCGGATCGATATTGGCCTCTTTCAAGAGGGCGATGTCCTTTGCGTCGATCTGGGCGATCTCGTTCGGGACACCGACCCGGCCTTCAGTCAACATCGCTATCCGGCGCACCTCTTTCCAGGCTTCGATGGTCGGTGTTACGGCTCGCATCATCGAGGTATCGTCAGGTATCGAAGCGTCCTCCAGGTAGAGGACGTTTTCCGGCCCGATCTCTTCGTATCGGCCCATCCCATGCCCCTGGAAGAACCGGGTCAGGTCGTCGCCCGAATCGAAGACGATGCCAGGTAGGATCTTGTCAGAGACGTACCTCTCGTTTCCGGCCAGCGTTGGGGGGGCGGTGGAGAAGGACGTTCCGGGGAGGAGTTGGACATCAGAGAACTGGATCCAACCTTCCTCGAATTTGGTGGCGTATTCGACGACCGACTGCCTGAAGGTGCATCCGTCCAGGAACGCTCCCCGGCACAACCCCAGGGTCCCGACGTTCTTCTGTTTTCCGACCCTCCCTATCCGGGCGTCGTTCCTCTTGATTTCAGTTTTCGCCTCGTCGATCTTCTTCTGGACGGCCTCCCCCTCATCATCATCCATCGGCTTGAGGACGAAATCGAAGCCCAGAAAGCAGAGGCGGTTGAGCATCGTGAGGGCAGACTGGACCGGCGCGGCCCCCCGGTTCTCGGCCATCAGTTCGGGCGTGATCTGGCGGTTGACGTGGCCCGCGGGCTTGGTCGTCTGCTTGACGATGGCCCTGCCCAAAGTCTTTGATGGAGCGGCCTCTTGATGGAACGGCCAGGCCTTGCGGGCTTTATCGATGATCTTCATATTGACCTACCAATACGTGTTTTTCGGAGCGCGGGACCGGCCCTTGATGGCCGTCGGGGGGAGGGAGTAGGACATCGTAGCCATCTCGTCGAAGGCTTTGAAAGCGATACTCATCGCATCGATCATGTCGTCGTGGTCGGCCATCGGGAAAGCCAGCAGTTCCCTTTCGAAATCGGGCGGAAGACCCCGGAGATGGACTACCTGGCCGAGTTCGTACCGGCCCTCCAGGGGGGCAAACCGTGAGATCTTATCCTTGTCGGGCTTGATGCCCCGGACGTTATGAGTCGTCCCGGCGGCGATCTCCTGGACCATCGCCTTCTGATAGGCAACGTCCTCGATCCCTATAACAGCGGGCCGCCACTTTTCGGCTATCTGGTGGATGAAATCCTTCTGCTGGGAAAACGACGTCCGGAGCCGTTGGATATCGAGAACGTAGATCACGCCGTCCCGATCACGGCCCAAGACCGCCGCCGCCGTATAGTCGGCTGTGGCTTTTTCCGAGATAGCCAGATCCACGCCCATCGAGATTTTGAGGTCTTGAGGTGGACGGTCATCGTATCTCAACCACTCTCTCTTGATCCGAGTCGCCCCCGCCGCCACGAACGCGCATTGGTACTCTTGCTCGAACCAGATCGGCCCAAGCTCTCGCCTCTCTTCTGCCAGGAAGTCGGGGGAGATCCGGGGGCATTGTTCGGCCTTGACTTCGATCTTCTCCCACCCCTCACCATGCTCCCAGATATCGAAGAAATGGCCTTGCATCCCACGCGGGGTGGACATCAGGATAAGCCTCCCCTGAGATACCGCCAGCATGGGGCGGATGGATTTGTAAAGCTCGTCTGGAACCCCCGCAGCTTCGTCCTCGATGAATAGGGTTACAGCCGAAAGCCCTCTGATCGTCTTCTCCGATCCCGGGAGGGCGAGGACCCTTGAACCGTTCTGAAATCGGACGGATAGCTTAGTGTCCGAATCCAGTTTTACTTTTTGATCTATCTGTGCTAAGAACTCTGAGAATTTGAGCATCAATTCTTGAGACTGGCGAAGAGATGGCGAATCGAGGACGATAACCGACTTGGGCCGATACATCGCCTCCCACAAGGCGAGGATCGCCACGATCGTCGATTTGCCCGATTGCCTTGAGCAGTTGAGGATAATCCGAGGGGCCTTCGATCGGAGGAAGTCGGCCTGCCAGGAATCCGGTTCGAATCCGAGAAATTCCTGAGCGAAGATGACCGGATCGAACGGGGCGAGCTTCCGTCTAGTCAGCTTCAGAACCGAGTTCGTCCCTTCGAGCGACAAGGAGTTTATGAAGCTCTCTAAGCTCTGACTCACCTAACCCCTCCAGGGCGTCGGCCTTGCGGCTTTCCGGGTCGTCCCCGGCGATCTCTTGCTCTTGTCGGATGGCTTGGGTTGCGATCTTGGTGCCTAGATCCCAGTAAATCGCACACGATCCTAGAGACAGGGCCTTCTCCTGCTCATCTCCGGCCGTCTTGTACGGATCGCCAATATTGAGATCGAGGAGTTGCCAGCCCCGAAGCTTCGCCAGGTTGAGGAGTTCCAGGGAGTCTATGATTCGGACCTTGCCCTCTTCGAGCCTCTCCTCGGTCGTCTTGGCCTTCTCCTCTTCCCAGGCCTCGGATGCAGCGGCTTGGACGTCGAAGACGTCTCTCTTGTACCTCTGAATCGTCTTGTACTTCTTCGGATATCCCAGCTTTTTTGCTATGGATTGCGGGCTCAGGCCCTTGGACAAAAGCTCTTCTATTTTGTCCAAATCACCTTGTATAGATTCAAAAGCCATAACAAGCGCCTCGGACAATAGGACATCGATAGGACAGAATGATTATCACCGCAGGCGGCGGCATGTCATCAGTTCACCTTTCATGTCTTAATTTGGATTTTCGACCCACAAATCGGCCCCATCGGGCAATGTCCCGCTCGGAAGGTTCCGAAGGCTGGTAGATCTCCCTCGGCCTCATCCCGCACGTAGGACATCCTCCGTTCTGGAGGTCCCAGAAGATTATTTTATGGCAATGAGGGCATATAAAATCAAGGATCTCCAGCCTCGCACCAAAAACGGGCTCCCAGTGGCGAGCTGTCGGTGGCGGAGGCTGGACGACCAACCCCCTGGAGTCTTGCTTACCGTCCGGTGGCCCGACGGGGTTCGGAATCACTGCCTGTATATAACCTCATGACGATATAAATACTTTTCGTCTAAATGCCTCTGCTGGAGGCGGATAGCGTGGCAGCGGCGGCACAAGAGCACGCCGCCGCGTCGCCTCATCTCGGACTCGTCCACCGAGCGCATACACCCCCAGCAGTAGGCGATCATTCATGCCCCGGCCAATAGGCCTTCGGCTCCAGCGTCGTCCCTCGCCTCAGTTGGCTCTTTAGCTTGTGCTTTCTAATCCAATAGACGACAGCATCGCGGGTGCAGCCGCCGCCGATCACATCCGCTATTTCCTGATATGTCATCTTCCGTCCCAGCATCTTAGCGAGACAATCTCTATTCTCTAGGATCGGCCATTTGGACCCGGTCATCGTATTCATCTCCCAAAGCATATAGAGCCCTCGGATAGCCCGACTCGCCTTTTCTGCGAGGGACCGAGCCCACCCGGACTACGCGCCGATTTTTCATTGCGGTCCGAATGTTTGCTTGGATGGTTCCGAGCTTGCCGCTGAGGACATCCCGAATCTCGAAAGCCGTCATTGGTCGACCCTCTGCCAACAAGACTGCAATCACCTCTTCCTGACTCATCCCATCGCCCCGTCTAGAGCCGGATACGCCCCGCTCGACGCCTGCCAATACCAATAAGCGGTGGCTGCCTTGTGCCGCTCGAAAGCATCCCAGTCATCGATGCGACGAATCGCCCCGAGGATGCCCCGGTTGGTCCCTCTGATCCGGGGCATCAACACCACCGCCAGGCTACCAGCGCGCCCAATCCTATCCCGGAGATCACTCCATATAGCCAAAGCCAAACTTCGGTATCTGACAGCCGATCCGGTCCACGCTCAATAGCCAGCCAAATACCAGCGATCATAATTATTATTCCGACTAGAAAAATCTCGCCGATAATAATCGCCATCATGACCAGCACGCCAAAGCCGATACCGGATATCATTCCACACAGCCACAGCCACACTTCGGTACCGGACACCCGATCCGGGCCACGCTCGATAGCCAGCCAAATACCAGCGATCATAATTATTATTCCGACTAGAAAAATCTCGCCGATAATAATCGCCATCATGGCCACCTCGCCAGCATCGGGGCGATCATTCATCCCCCGTAGCATAGGCATATAGCGCCTCCAGTTCGGCTATCCGGGCGATCAGATCTTTCCGGTGATCTTCCCACCCTTGCAGATCGATCACGTTTTCGGGTGGCGTCCTGGCTATAAATCCGTCTACTTGGCCCAGACATGATCGGAGGAAGTCGAGATCGTCGATCTCTTGGACGACGCCCATCTATGACCACCTCGCCAGAGCCGGGGAGATCAGGAGTAGGCCGGGCTCGACGCCGAGACGAGCCGCCAGGGGCGCAACTCTCGCTCGCATGTAACTCTCGTCACCGAGGGCCATATCTAGGCCGCGCCCTCGAAGGGACCAGCCCCGTTGCACCTCGTCGATTTCGATAGCGGATACCGGCTCAACTGGCTCGCGGGATGTACCGCAGACACCGAAGTCGGAAAGGTTCATTCCGACCCCCTCCCGAAGAGGCCGGCCACATATCCGGCCGCGAGCCTGTTGCCATTCCAGAGGATATTAGTATTGTGATACGTCGTGCCCACCCGGAGAACGGGGGCCTCCATCACAAAGACGCCCTCACATCGGAGATCGGTCAATACCTCTGATGAGCTCATATCCTGTTCGTCGAAATCGACCCCCAGCTGGGTCAAGTATGCCGCCAGTTCGCGGCATCTGGGGCAGTTCGGGGTCTTGTATATCGTTGTGGTCAATTTGTCCATCTTCATCGTCTCCTTAAAGCCCTACCCATCGGGCCTTCTCCCTGTCGATCAGAATCTTTGCCTGCCTGAAAGGGAGACCGGGGTTGACGCTCACCATGTCGCCCCGCCGCAGCTTCCAGACCTTCTCATCGAGCCCGACGAACGCCGGGATGTCTTCCAGTACTACCATGATCTTCATCTCGTCTCCTCCGATGGCGGCCACCAGACGCCGCGTTTCTCTGTCCATCCTCCGGCATCCAGGGCCTCCAGCATCTCCAGCTCGTCGATGTCGGGATAGTCCCTCGTCCGGATCGGGGTTCCCTTCCGGATGTGATCGGCTAGGATCTGGGATATCTGAGAGGGAGGCCCGAAGTCGCCAACTGTCTCAATTTCACCCTGGATGTGAGTTTGTGAGTTATGTGAGTCCATTTCCAGGTTTTTTCCTATAATTTCCTTCACGTAGCTAAAACCCAGATTTCGACTCACATAACTCACATTACTCACAGTCTCGATAGTTTCACCAAGTAGTTCGATGCCAATCCACTTAATAGAATGCCGGAAGTCAGATTTCATAACACCGGGCTCGCTCTCGATTTCTTGGTTGAACTTCCGCTTTCCTAGCGGGGTGTATCCGGCCTCTTCACAGAACTCTTCATAGGCGGAATATAATTCTTTTCCGAGTATATACGCATTTTTATCATATTTAACCCGCGACTGTATAAACGATCCTATAGAGTCATACTCCTCACGATACAATTTAGTCGCGTTCGTAACACCGGAAGGTAGCTCTAATTTACCAACTTCTAAGTACTTCTTTAGACCGTCTAACGCCCAGTTGAAGATGCCTGGAAGCTCTTTCAGAAGCTTATCTTCAAGGTCCGGGTCTTGCATCTCGGGGGGGATCGACACGGTAAATGGAATCATGCAGACGCGCCTCCATGCTCCCTTATTCCTCTCGGTTATCATCGGCTTGGTATTTGAGGCAAACCAGAGCTTCCCGACAGGATTGAACGTGAAGTACTCTTGATGGAGGAACCGCGCCGTGATCGGATCGCCCCCCGTCCATGCCTTGATGAGGGCCATCGCCAGCCTCTTCCCCTCCTCCGACTCCAGGGCCGTTACGAACCGCGCCCCGGCCAGAGCCGCCACGTCGTTCCTCACCGATTCGTTCCGCTGCACCAAAAAGGTGTTAAAATCAGTCTGGCGGGCATAGTCGCCCATCATATCCCGGATCACCGACAGGAAGACACTCTTCCCGTTGGCTCCGGCCCCATAGCAGAAAAAGAACATCTGCTCCGCCATCGATCCGGTGAGCGAATAGCCGACGGCCTGTTGGACGAAAGATATAAGCTCCCCGTCCGGATCCCCCGACGAGTCCCGAAATACGTCTTTTAGGAACGCATCCCATAGCGGCGCTTTCGCGTCGGGGTCGTAAACGACGCTGGCCGCTTTCGTGATGAAATGGCCCGGCTTCGGCTCTGTCACGACGCCACTCTGAAGGTCTAGCGTGACGTTCTGGCATGTAAATAGCCAGGGGTCCTGATCGAATAGTTCAATTGTAGAGGTTATGGGGTGCTTATTTTTGGCGATCTCCAACATCTCCCGATAACCGCCCATCCCATCGCATCGGCGAGCCCACGATGACCTGAGTTCCCTCTTCCCAGAATCCTCCGCTTCGGCGGCGAATCGGTAAAGCTCCACCACGACCTCCTCCGCTCGCCGGAACGCCCCGCCATTATCATCCGGATGCCAGAGAGATCCGTTCCAAAGATACCATTTTCCATCAGTATGATTGAACCTCATCGACGTACCGAAGAGCCTGATAAGCCTCTCGGCGTTTCCCCTGGGGGTAAGCGGCTCGTCCCCCACGATAGCCATCTGTTGAGTTTTGTGTGCCTGCTTATCCTTCGCCGATCTCTTGCAGTCCTCTTCAACGCAATATATCCCCGTTCCCGCAATGGATTGAAGCTCTTTGCACGTCGGACACGTCCGGGGGCTGTCTACCACCCGGTAAACGATCCCTATAATCTCCTTTTTCGATAATGGGTGCTTGCATCTATCGTTCCAGTCTAGGAACCTCTGGAGGTTCCCTGTGCCTCCTCCGATCTCGTCTTCAAGCCACGACGCGAACGGCGTCTCCGCGGTCCCCTCTCCCTCGAAGAGCTCGTCGATAATCCCTTTGAAATACAGGGCTATAAGCCGGCACGTTCGCCCCGTCTCTTCGATGGCCCCTTCCTCCCAGACCCCTTCGATGCAGGGGGGGAGGTAGGCCGTAAACCCGATCCATCGGTCGTCCTCGATGGCGGCCTTAATGGTATCGTCCGCCAGTACCAAGGCTTACTCCTCCAGGGCGTTGCGGGGCGGGATCGGACGAGTGCTCGCCGATGTAATAATCGAAAAACGGCGATGAATAATCCGAGGACGATCCTATGCACCCACCGCCGTGGGGCTCCCACATACCAAATTCACATTTCGCGCCCCTGCATACCCCCATTAGCGCCCCGTGCTGATAGCACCCCATCCGAGTCCTTCCCCAAAAAAACGGGCCGACGTAATCAAATTTAACTCTGTCAGCCGGACCGAAATCCTGCAGTTTCGTCGTATAGGCTAGTAAGTCAATTGCATTCTTACGAATGGGGTATCGCCCTTTCGTCTGTGCAGCGTACTCGATCTCAGATTCTGATAGGTGTGTGGGGCTCTGATATTCGCCGGGCAGATAATTTGAGTTCAGGTCCGGCGGGGTCGAGTTAAAGAACAAATCGCGCCAGGGGATCGGCTCTACATCATGGCCCGTTCCCCGGACAAACATTTTACCTGCTAAATATACACTCGGCACGTGCCTCACTCCTCACAATCCGACGGGCCTAAATACGTCATCAGGAAGTTCCGCCGGTGGAAGAGGTCGGTCATCCTCATCATGTTAATGTCGCCCATCTTCCGGCGCTGAAGCTTTGAGAGGTGTGCATTGATGTAATCTAGCTCGGCGAGGAGCGCCCCGGCGACGGTCTTCGCTCTTCGCATCCGCCACTGGTATTTCAACCACGATACAAATATCGGGGTTCTCATCCTCACGCGCCCCCGTCCCTCATCGCTTCGGCGAGATCCAGCACCCGCCCGAGGCAATCGTTCATCGTCGCTGAAGCGTCGCCGAAAGAGGCCAACCGCTTCTTATTTTCCTCCGACACTCTAATCAACGGCTTTTCCATGCCCTTAACATGGTATCGTAAGTATAAGTAGTTAACGACACAAAAAGAATGTGTGGCAACGCATGTTTCTCGCCACAATTATCGCGCCACATTTATCGCGCCATGACGCAAAAAAGTCGATGATCTCCTGGAGGCGAGATACCAGGGCGTCGTCTGCGGTGGTCATTTTTGAGGCTCCGAGCGCAATCTATATATACTATACGTACGTATGTATGTAGTGAAGGTGAACTATGATGGAACAAATAGGGATCGAATTGAACAGGCCAAGAGGCAGCATCAAGACCGCGATAGTGAATTTTGAAGAGAGAGATGGGGGATTTTGGGCTGAGATCAGCTACCCGAGCGGGCCATATTCGGAGATTCAAACAGCAGCGAAAGGGTCAGTCGATGTCGACTGTCTCTTTCAGTGGGACGAAGAGAACGGGCCGAGGAACCGCGATGCTGGGACGGTAACCCACCGCGAGCCCATCTCAGATATAGAATCCTGGGAACAATGGCTAGTCGAGTACGTCTCTGGGATGGACCCCAGGGACGCACACCGGGCATATAGGGAGGTCTTGGGGGCATTCTAACCGCCCCCCTGAGCCCCCATTTTCGAGGAGATGAGAGAAGATGGACAAATACGGATATCTAAGTTCGTTCCCTTTCCTGTTGGATTGGGTACATGGGAATGAGGCGCTGCCCGACGGCGACCCTCTCGTCCGCTCGGAAATCATGATCCGAGCATCTCAGCGGCGGCGAATCAAAGCCGCCGGGATCAACCTGTCCCAACAGGTCCGGGAATGGATCGATCGCGACTTCCCGGACTAATTCTTTTTTCTAGTGTCGCCGGGGCCCCGAAGCTTGACCGACCCACCTGGGCCCTTTGAATACCAGCCTTCGTCGCCGTTGAGCCCCCTGAGCCCCCCGGCATAACTGCATAGCTTGAGAATAACTTCTTTAACTTCCGGTCGCTGATGAATGTGACCGGAAATGTGACCGCCCGATTCGCGCCACATTTCAGAAATCGTCCAGCGTCGCCTACCTCCAATTATGTAGATATTGTGGAAGTAGAACCGCGTCCACTTCCGCGTTCCCTTTCGACGCCATGAAGAACATCCCGAACCGGGACCGATTATATCCGATGCCTAATGATTCCTGCGTATCATACCATCCCAGATAAGGCAGGTCATGGGATATGATGTACGCCCAAACGTCCTGCCATTTCAAGTCTTTCAAGGGGTGATGAGTCGGAATTTTGCCGGGCTTGTCCCAACCATCTTTTGTTCTCCGCTTCCGGGCCCCACTCTCTTCGGCTCGCAGACCCAGGAAACAGAGATCATATCCTGCCTCCACTAGAGCGGGCTCGACCCGCCCGAAAAGGGACCGGTAGAATATCTCCGACGGCAGCGACCGCTTGTATTTCGCATACTGGGGGGATGTCTCGATCAGCTTATTTTTGGCCCCCAACCGTTCGAGGTTCCGCAAAACCTCGGCCTCGATCGGCCCCGGGAGCTGCCACGGGCTAAACTTCCAATGGAATACCATCATATCAGGATCGACCGACAGGCATAGGTGGACGAGGACCGTCGAATCCTTCCCACCGGAGTAGCTACAATAAGCCTTCAGGCGAGACGCCACCGATCGGGCGATGTTCCGGTGGGCCTCCTCAATCCGCTCCTGGTAGTCAGCCAGCTCCGACCACGCCAAAAAAGTGGAGCGCCATGATTCAGTCATCATGGCCGCTCATCCTCCCTTACTGTCGCCGCCTTCCCGATCCATCGTCTCACCTCCGTCATAGCTGACACGCTCCGCCGGGAACGATGCACTCCGTCACGTTCCCGATATCCCAGTATGGGAACTTGTAGGCCCTCCTCATCATATAGGAGGGATCATAGGATTTGAGCATTCTGGTCGGGATCTCACGGGCCGCCTTGCCATCGGCGACGAGGGACCGATCCTCATCAATCGCTGATACCTCCAGGCCCACGACCTCGCCCCCGCCGATGGCCGCCTTCTTCCCGAGATGGGATACCGTCGACAGGACGCGCCGGATCTCGTCAAGGTCACCGTTCATGTGGAAGGTGGCCGTCTTCGTGGTCGAGTACGGCATCTTCATCATGAAGTCCCGGAACTTCCCCGAGCCTTTCCTGATCCGGCCCGACCTCAGCAGGACTCGTTCGTCCTCGGCGAACCTCTTGTAGATCGTGGTCGTTTTCAGGAGATCGCTATCTAGCAGCCCGACCGACGAACGGTATACGTCGCCCGTCTTCTTCAGCGGTAGGGCGAGCCAGTCGCCGACGGGCCAGGGCTGTTTGGCTGGGAGGTCGTGGAACCGGTCACCGAGGATCTCGTGCATCAGCTGGACGGCGACCAGGGCATCGCCATGATACCAGCGATCGCCCATCATCATCGGCGTCCCCAGCCGGAAGACGACCTCGATCGGCTCGAAATCAGTGGGAGGCTGGTAGGATGCCAGCGCTCTCCGAATCTGGTTGCGATCCCATATAGCGGGGGGGATTAGGATCCCCCCTCCAGTTCCGCCAGCATATCGAGGATCTTGGTCCGGTTGGCGTCCATCCAGGCCGTCCAGGGAGCGTCGTCTGGGACGCTGTCGTAGTCGACGGATATCTCGCCGTGGCCGGTGCCAGCCTTCCCCCCGATCCGGGGGCGGGCCATCCAAAGCTGGACCATCCTCCCGACGACCGCCCGCTCGATATCGTTGCAGTTGACGAGCGTGAGCCGGTGATAGAGCTTCGCTCCGGGGGAGATGTAGTCGTAGGTGTAGAGCATCTGGGTAGCCGCGTCGCCTTCGTCCCGCTCTTCGTGGAGGTCGTCTTTCCTCGTCCCGAAGGTCGTCCCTTCCAGTTCGCGGTACGACTGACTGCAGAACAGCCGGAACTTCTCGGGGATGCCGTCTTTCAGCTCGATGCAGCAGGGGCGGGCGATTGCCACGTCAATCTTCCCCTGGATCATCTGGTTCCCGATCGCCGTCCCCAGGACGGATACGGGCGGGAGAGCCGTCCTGATTGACCTCTTCATGGCGAGATCAACGTACCCCGAGTCTTTCTCGGCGACCTGCTCCAACATCCCGCCGGAGCATAGCGAATGCCAGAGGCGGGCGAACCCTTTCGACTGAGACGCCATCTTCTCGATCTCGGCCAGGTCGAGCCCGGTCGGGATCTTCCCGACGCGCTCCAGCATGTCGGCCATGACCAACCTCCGGAGCTGGCCTCGGATGCTGTTTCCGCTGATCACTGGGATGTCAACCGGCGCGCCATCGACGGAGAACGTAATCCTCCGGATGTCGGTATGGTTTCCAGTGTGTTCGTCCGATCCGCTCACTACGGGGCTCATGACGTGCAGCAGCCCCTCCAAAACTTCGACGTTCATTCTCCCTCACCTACTCCAAACGATTCCAGGCTCTTGCTACCTTTTCGCATCTTGGTTTTTTGCGCTTCCGCCGCCACCAGGGCCGCGAGGAGCATCGTCTCCTGGCGGAGCCTCCTGAGCACCTCGCCCCGATGGTTCTCATCCAACATCGCCACGGTGAGCGGATCGAAGTCCCACCAGGCCGGATCGGTCCTCTTCCTGAGGATGTCCAGCGCTGCCGGAACGGTGGCCGCTCGGCTCGCTATCTTGAGCTGGCTGGCGAACCAGTCAGCCTTCAGCCTCTTCCGAGGGAGTTTCACCCTCGTCGTCTGATAGGCCCCCATGAGGACGGCCATCAGATCGGTCGTTATCTCGTCCATGGACTCGCCTTCTCAGGCCACGTAGACGGCCAGCGACCAGAGCGGGTCACTTGCAACATCTCGCAACCGTCTCACTACATTTTCATCAAAATGAATTCGTTCCAGGGACCTGATCCCCAGCTGGCCGGAGGATAGCTCCGTCTTCGAGACCTTCTGCTCCCGGAGGCCGTCGATCTCGGCGAGGTACTCGGCCAGGAGCTTCCGATCCACCATCACAGGATCGTAATCGAAGCCGCAAAGGAAGACGGCTCTCGACATCGAGACGCCGCCACCCGCCCGGACCATTGATTGCCAGCCGCTCTTCTTCCAGGTCCTCGTCAGGTAGATGGCGAATGGCGGCTCCGGGGGTTCGAGGAGGGCCTCGCGGGGCGTCATCTCGCCGAGGGTGAAGACGGCGCTCATGTCGCGCCGCTCGGCCTGGCCCTCCTTCTCTTTCCGAGGGAACCGGACGACGGCCATCCCTTCGAGGCTCGCTACCCACATGTTCGCCCGATAGAGCTTGCCCGCGCTCTGTTTCGCGCCGGGGATCTCTGCCGACTGCATGTGCTGGCAGTAGGGGCAGATGACGTCTCCCCCGGAAAGTTGGGGGGCGTTCGTGAAATCCGGCGACATCGCCGCCGGGCGGCCGGACTCGGTGAAGCGGCCACAAAAGACGCACTGGCCCGCCAGGTCACCCTCGGGCGGGACGATGTTGCGAGCGGCGCAGATGAGCTCGGGGAGCGAGTTCATCCCTGCGCCTCCAGCCACTCGATCATCGCCCGCCGCGCCTCCCGTTCGGGATCGGCGGCCCCGGCAATCCGCACCTCCGGGATGCCGATGCTGACCGTGAACTGCATCCCTTTCGGATGGGCGAAGAGTTCCGCCGCGCCGGTGGTCTTCCCCTCGGCTGCGTCGATCAGCCGGGCCACGGTCTCGTCCGTAGTCACCTGTCGCCCCTCGGTGGCGCTCATCCGGCGACGGAGATCGGCGAGCCGTTCCAGTGTCTCTGGGGAGACATAGGGCCTCTTCGGAGCAGCCATCAGGGGGCCTCGTAAGGGATGCCCCGGAGGGCTCGGTGCTCCTTGATTCTTTCCCGGAGCGCCGCCAAATCGCAGAGCTCGCCCGTCCGGTCGTATCTCGCCCGGACCTCGTCGATACGCTTTTCGACGAGCCGGAGCCGTACCAAAGACTCTTTCGACATAGTACTATATAGTACCATATAGGATATAAAGATAACGGTCGAAGAAAAGAGAGAGATGAGGCGGCCCGGTTGGCATCTCCGCGCCGCCAGGTAAAGGAGGGCGTTCTATGGCGCTCCATCATTATGAGTTCGTCGGCCCCGACGGGTGTTTATCAGAGCTTGGTCCAGCATGGATTTATAATGGACATCGAGGCCGAACGCGAATCGAGCTACGGCGAAGCAATGAAGGGAGTGATTCTTCAGGGAGCTTATCGCGCCGCGCCCGATCCGATGGACTAAGCTTATCCTATGATGATAAATAGTTTGTGGTTAAGATAGAGGGAAAGATAGATATATGATCAGATAGATAGATGGTGGCATGTCTGAAAGACTGACAGATGGCGTCGCCGTCAAGTTGACGCCGTATGCGAGGGCTGAGCTTGAGGCCGTGGCGAGAGGGAAGGGGAAACCGATGTCCGAAGTCGCCAGGGAGTACATCCTGGACGGCCTGGAGAGGGAGGAGAAATGATCCCCCGCCGCAACCTCGTCGCCGCCTATGCCGCCACCGTCCAGCACCACGCGGCGGCGGGCAACGCCAGAGGAGCGAGGGATAATCTGGCGGCGATGATCCTGGTGGAGATCGCCGGGAGGGGCACAAGATTGGGAGACGCGCCGAAGAAGGGCGCCGGAGACCCCGGCGCGAGGTGATGGCGTGAAAGAAGGCGACACAATGCGGGTCAAGGTCTATCACCACATCCAGGGAGTGACCTTCGCGGCCTGGGAAAATGTAAAGATACTCTTCATCTGTCGTCCTGGAGGGGTCCGAGTCAAGTGGGCCGATGGGACAATCTCGATGGTGGAGGAAAAAAACCTGATGCCGGCAGAGGCCACCCCATGACCGCCGCCACTGCTACGCTTTCGCCGAGATCCATCCCGAAAAGAGAAATGGAGCCCTCATCCGTCGAGGGCCTTTAAGATTTTTTCCACCGTGGCTTTTCCGAATCCTGGTATCGATGAAATATCGAATTCACGGGGTACGATTTCAAACTTTACCCCATGTGAAATGAGAATCTTTGCTTTTTCGGCGCCAATTCCGGGGAAACATTGCCACATGGCGGCCAGAGTATTCTCGCACCGGGCGCGAGGGAGATCGATCTTCGATCTGAGGATGTACTCGGCCCGCCTCATGACCTGCGAGACGTTGGCCCGGAGAGCGTCGTCGATGTGCTGGAATGCCATCGAGTTCTCGTCTGAGAAATTTACGAAGTCCAGAGGCGACATCCCGAAATCTACCTCGACGCCCGACGCCTGCAGGGCATCGATCCCCCGGTGGACCATCCCCTCTGCTTGGGCCCGCTCCCTGGGATTACGCCAGCCTTTCCCCGTCACCGTTGGCAGGGCTCTCATCACGTCGCCCAGAGAGCCCATTACGGCGATTCTGAGGGGGTAGGTGCATCCTCGCCTTTGTTCGGCTAGATGACCGTTCTGGAGGCTTCCTATGAGATCCTGGGGCATTTTCAAATCTATGCCGAGAGTCCGATCTTCCAGGGAGAGGACGAGATCCACCTCGGCCCCGGCGTCCGGGACGACCTCAAATCCCCGGCGAGTCGCCTCCATGACGCATAGATCGAATCGTTCCGGGGCCGTCGCCCTTTCGTTCGGCGAGATCCGGAGGGTGATGGGTGGCGGGACCATCACAGATCCCCCCGCGTCACCACGAACACGGGCCGCAGCTTGAGGCCGTCGTAGTCGAATATCATTTCAGTACCCCAGGATGCGGCACAGGCGGCTTGATTCCCGGTCGAGTTCGTCATAGTTCGGGTGGCCCGGCTCTGCCTTGAGCGTGCCCTCGATCGCTTCAAATACGGCCATCATGCCGATCATAGCTTCGGTCAGCCCCCGCAGGGCCTCCAGCGTCCTTGCATCCCCGGCCTCTGTCTCGGCCAGGCGGCTCATCATGTCGATCGCGTTTCGCATCGGCTCGCCGACGCCGTGAGGCATCCGGTGCGTCCGATATTTCATCGCCTCGAATGTCGCCATGGCCTTCCATACTACCCCAAAGCTTATATACTTTTGGGTATACCTAGAACTATGCAAAGCTCATTCGAGGCGAAGGTATACGGCGGTGGGGGCAAAGTCTTCTCCATCAACGTACCCACCGCCACGGCGGAAGTGCAGGGCCTCAAAAATCAGGACGTGGTGAGAGTGACGATAGAGAAGGTGGAGAAATGACCCTGGAAGAAGATATCAAAAGGCTGGCGGAACTCCGCCGCAAGAAGGCTGAGATCGACGAGGAGATCAAGACCTCCCGGGAGGCATGGATGGACGAGAACGCCGGGAAGATCCTGGCGGCATCCGTCGCCGGAGACCTCGTCGACGAGATGGAGGAGAAGATCCGCGCCGCCGCAGTCTCCGTATTCCAGGAGACGGGCAACAAGAGGCCCGCGCCCGGCGTCGGGATACGGGAGGTCGAAAAGGTGGACTATGACGATATCCTGGCAATCGACTGGGCGGTCGGCCACGGCCACCGGGGGCTGCTGTCCCTGAAAAAAACCGACTTCGAGCGGGCGGCAAAATCGATCCGGCCCGACTTCGTGACGATCACGAAGGTTCCACAGGCGACGATCGCCCGGAAGCTGGAGGAGTAACATGATAGCAAAAAAAGTAGACGCATTTATCGAAGCCGCAAACAAAGAGTACGGCTCCGAACTGGCGACGGATAATGTAAAACCCAAACCCGAAGACTGGACCGGATCACTGAACGACTCCGGGCTCCCCGACTGCATCAGCATCAACGAACCGGGGAAGGGTCACGTCTATGTAGACGCCGAGACGGGCGAGATAATGACGAAGCTCGACCGGCCCTGGATCGAGACCCTGAGGAAAGCTTTGGAGACGCCCTCCCCGCCGCCCTCCCCGCCGCCCAAAAAAGAGTATCGCATGTCGGGTACATCGGCGACACCGCCCCCCAAAGCGATCGTCGTTCGGTCCGCCCCGATGCGGGATATCCAGGTGGCGGAGCTATCGCTCGGTGACATCAAGGACTATATCTGTCCCGCCGCCACCGATCAGGAGGCTTTCATGTTCCTGAAGCTATGCCAGGCGAGGAACCTTAACCCGTTCACCAACGAGGCATACCTGATCAAGTACGGGGCAAAGGCTCAGATGGTAGTCGGAAAAGAGGCTTTCATGCGGAAGGCGGAACTCCACCCTCAGTACAAAGGATTCAAGGCTGGAGTCATCGTAGACGACGGCGAGGGCTCTCTGATCTATCGGGAAGGCTCATTCGTCCGGAAGGACGAGGAGCTTCTCGGCGGGTGGGCGGAGGTGTTCCGGAAGGATAGAGATCATCCCGTCAGGGCGGAGGTGGCATTGAAGGACTACGACAGCGGGAAAGACGGCCCCTGGAGGACGCACAAAGCGACGATGATCCGAAAGGTCCCCCTCGTCCAAGCGATGAGAGAGGCGTTCCCCTCGGACTTGTCGGGTTGCTATGACTCGTCGGAGTTCCGGGACGCCATCGATGTAGAGGGCGAGGTGGTGAGCTGATGCCCGTCTGTCCCCACTGCGGAGAAAAGACGATTGGGAGGAAGCATTTCTCCTGGTGCTGGATGATCGGCCTCTCACTCTTCGGCCTCCTGCCCGGCGGCCTCTACGTGCTCCGATGGGCGACGAAAGCCCCGGACCGATGCACCGAATGCGGCCGGGACCTGAATAGTCGCGTCGTGGCGAAAGTGGCGAGCGGGGAGGCGGCGACATAGATCCCTCTGGATCGTATCGAGGGCCTCGCCCTGGAGGAGGCGGTCGTCGTCCTCGGCATCGGCCACGGGTACAACGTCACCAGGGACGGCGTCGTAACGCTGAACGACGGGGCGACACTGCGCCTATAGTTCTGGATCAGGTGGCGGGGCCAATTCCGCGGCTTCCGCCCTCAGATCCCGTTCGGGCGCGATTGCCAATGCCCCCAAAATCCGGTCACGCTTCGCAACGAGATCCGCTTTCCGGGCGGTGGCCCATTGAATATCCCTGTCTAGCATCGCGATCTCGTCATCGATCCTGGCGAGAGACGTTTTCTCGACGATGGGCTTCTCGATCCGCACCCGTTTTTTCGTGATATCTTCCTCGGCGTCGTTCGAATCCCATGTGATAATTTCGGTCATTTTTTGCCCTCCATCGCGGCCAGTTCGGCTGCCAATATTTCGACTGCCTGCCTCAATACGGCCGCCTGGTTGCCATGCAATTGGATCAGGTCGTCCACCCCGGCCGATTCGGCGATCGCCAGATTGAGCTCCGCACGGTACCTATCAGCTTCGTAATTTTTCAAAAGCTGTTCCACTATCTGGATTTTCTCGGAAATTTCAAGCATCGATTTGTGCCTCCAGCATGTCTACTTTCGCGGCTAGTTCCTGGATCGCTTTGATTGCCACGGTTAGCAATTTGCCGGAACTTGCTTCCCACCTATCATCATTCGGCTTGAAGACGAGACCGGGTATCTCGTAGCCGTGCATCTGTTGAGCATCATCGAGATCCTGTGCGATAAACCCTGTATCCTCGTCTCCGACTCTGGACCCGTCTCTGCAATTCCAGATCCATCGTGACGGTTTCAGATCCCGGATGAAGTCCAGCCCCAACGGGATTGGCTCGATATCGGTCTTATCTCTTCGGTCGGAGAGGGAGGTGATCGTCTGCGTATTGCATCGCAGGGTAGTTACGCTGCTGTTTCCGAGCGTGACTTCGTTCGTTGCGTCGACGGCTGAAGCCTGCGCATAGTAGCCGACACATATAAGATTTGTGCCCGTCGTATTGTTGGAGCCAGCGTTCTGGCCGAAGAACGCGTTGGAGTGGCCCGTCGTATTGGCGACGCCAGCGGCATGGCCGAAGAATGCGTTTCTTTCGCCCTCCGTATTGCTGGAGCCAGCGGCATGGCCGAAGAACGAGTTGTAGGAGCCCGTCGTATTGTTGGAGCCAGCGGACTGGCCGAAGAACGAGTTGTAGGAGGCCGTCGTATTGGCGTAGCCAGCG